>OLQN01001714.1_pt1 | contig 15975 bp, 7 predicted proteins | sample 1673181 | NCBI WGS metagenome assembly OLQN01 (sample SAMEA3136763, study PRJEB25190) | human gut metagenome | biome: human gut; feature: human-associated habitat; material: faeces | place: Austria | collected 2013
AATGCCTATAAAATCAATAAATTCTAGAAAATTTAACTATTTATTGACATTTAATAGTTTGTCTTTCTTGAGTTTATAATATACAACATCTGTAAAGAAAAAACAAATGTGTTCCTATAATTAAAAGAGTAGATTTTTTTTAATAGAAGGCAAATAGATAGTATAAAACAAAAAATTGAACTATAATTGTTATGTTAAAGTATAAAAAATATATATTACATTACATTTATATTAGATATGTACAATAATTAATATTATTATCATATATTGATTGATTGTATTAGATAATATATCGCTGATGCTTGATGCACAATCATATGATATGGAGGATTCTTTCAAATGGGGTATACAGTAGAAGATTTAATCAAAAGTAATGAATTTTCTGGAATTAAAATAATAAACAATTTGTATGAAACAAATAGAGAAATAAAAGGTGCACAATTTGTTTCGATGGCTGATATTGAAAATTCGGGGGGGGAGGCAAGCTATTACTAACCTCTTTAAGGGTTTATGATAATCTTGATAAGAACACAGTGATTTACCATCTAGAAGAATTTAATAAAAAAGGTGTTAGTGGATTTGTAGTAAAAAGAAGAAATGATACAGTACCTCATAAGGAGTTATTTGAACTATTTATACACTTTTGCGATGCACATAGAATACCCGTATTAGAACTTCCACAGAATATTAGTTACTGGGATGTTTTGAAATATGTATTATGTCATGTCTACGATCTTGATATTGCAAAGTATCTATATAATGAAATAGTTCAAGATCAAATTAATCATTTTTTATTACATGAACGATATGATGAACAAACAATAGAGACATTCTTTAAAAGTTTAGAGACTATGGTAGGAAATTCTGTTTCTTTGTATGATGAAAATTATCATTGTATTTATCCTATTACAGGACAAAAAGAGTTTACTATCATAAATGATGAAAAATATGTACCCCATATTACTACTAAGCATGAGTATATACGCCAAAAGAGAGAGTATGTGGAATATATTCAAAAGATTGATATTCTTAATTATTGTCATTATTATCTAGTGGTTACAGAAGTGAATGAACCGTTGAGTGAATTAGACTTTGTCACATTAGATAATATAATTACGGCTTTATTCTATCTTTTAGCTCAGGATGTCACAAAGAAGGAGATGGAAATTAAATATCTTCGTGATTTGAACTATTGGTTGATTAATGGAGGTATGTCTGATGCCGAAGAAGATGATGCCTCAAGTTTACTTGATTTAAGCGATACAGATGAATATAGAGTAGTTATATTCTATTTAAAGCCTGAGAATAAAAAAGAAAAAAATAGTATCGCACAGAAGAATGAGACGAAAAATCTTAAGAAAGAAATGTATCATTACTTACCAAAAGAGCGTATTTTTTATAATACAAATCATATCTTATACATTTATAACGAAAAAGATTGGAAAATAAAAAAAGAGTTTAGAAACACTTTAGAAGAGATTCATAAAGATATACAAGATTCTTTAACTAGAAGAAATAAGAAGTTTGAACTTCTTATTGGAATAGGAAAGAGTGTGAAGGGATATCATGGATTAAAGGATTCTTTTAAGGATTCTAAAGTAGCGTTAGAGTATATTAGTCTTATTAGAGAGGCTACTGGAGATAAAACTAAATCAATCGTGGATTGTGCTAAATTAGGTTTCTTCCAGATTTTTATAAATATTAATGATAAGGAAGAATTAAGACAATATATACCTTATTCAGTCATCAAGCTAAATGAACAGGATAAAAAGAGAAACAGTGAGTTGATTAGTACTTTGGAATGTTATTTGAGTAATAAACAGAGTATTAGAAAAACTTCAGAGTTAATGAACGTTCATCCTAGAACTGTCTCTTATCGTTTATCTAAGATTGTAGATCTAACAGGTATAGAATTTGATAATAGTGCGGAAATACTTGCAGTTAGAAATGGCATTATAATACTTAAAATATTAGAACAGTTGTAATTAAAGACGAGTCGCATAAGTGGCTCGTTATTTATTTTGTAATATTTTATGGTACACTTTAGACAAAAAACTGTTAAAAACTTTTCTCTTTTTACACATTATATTAACAATTTTATAAGTCTATAATACAAAAAGATGTAAAAAAAGTGTGTTTATATAGAAAATATCAACAATATGGGGCCTTTTAGAACAATTGCGACATGTTTTCTGAATAATAACTCAGAATATTATAGGAAGGAAAAAGGTCTTGTATGAATAAAATAAAACCACTACTCAATAAATGGGTACTACTTATACTGTGTGTTGCACTGGTATGTACACAGGCAAATGCAGCAGGTATAGTTAACTTTAATCAAACTGATAATATACCCCAAGAGACAGTTTATGATAATAATACGAATACAACTGAAACAACTGAGAATGTAGAAACATATTACCAAAACGATAAAATCTGTATTTATAATTACAATCAGTTAAAACAGATTGGTTCTGATGCTTATGTTTATACAGGTGATAAGGATGGATCAATTGGTTCTGGAGAAGTAGTAAAGAATGAAGGAACTGAATTGAGATATACATCAGATGCTCAATATGTATTAATGAATGATATTGAGATGAGTACTGATTATATATGGACACTTCCAAATAACTTTACTGGTAGCATTACAGGTACAACTAGAGAAAGTACATCACTTTATAATAAAGAAACAGATACCATTACTATCTATAATCCCTATCAGTTAATGGTTCTTGCACAAGATAATTCAGAAACAGAACCAGTAATGTCATTGGATTATGATGCATCACAGTTTGGTATGGGACAGATGATTTATCCTAATGGAGAGAATCAGCCCTACTTAACTTATAGCAAGTCACATAAGTATGTATTATCTCAAAGCTTTGATTCTAGTAAGCCAGAGTTAGTTGAGAATCAGGTAAGAGAAAATGTAAGTACAGAAAATGCGGAAGGCCGTGACTTTAAGGGACAGGTTGTAAAGACTATTGGGGATAAGACTTATATCCTGATTGGTAATGAAACACGGCTTAGAAAGATAGGAACTGATACACAGGTATATGGCGCAGTTTATCAGGCTTATTTGAATTTAGGCAAATGGTATGTTGATAAGGATAATAGTGGCAAGCCTATTATGCTTTATGGTGGAGATGCCGATTTAAAGAAAAATCAAAATGGTGAAGCTAATTATACTTTTGGAGAAATAAAAAATACAGATAAAAGTTTAAGCAGTGAATCTAGTATATATGCAAGAGGAAGATGTGGTGTTGATCAGGCAACAGGAGAAATTAACCCTAATCTTGATATTGATAAAGCTGCAAATCAGAAGTATAGCGCTAATGCAAATTATATTATCTTCCGTGATATAGATTTAAGTAGTTCAAATTGGAAACCTCTTAGCTTTCAAGGCACAATGGTTGGTGCTAAGAGCACTGAAAATAAGATTTGGGATGCAGGTGCAAAGATAGAGAAACCAGTTATTTCTAATGTGAAGGTTCTTCAGGAAGGTACACTAGATGTTGGAGTGCAGATGGGTGTTGGGTTCTTCTCTACACTATCTGATGAAGCGAGCGCTAATGATGTTGGACTTAGTAAGGGCACTGTACTTGTATCTAATTTAGCTTTTAAAAATGTTGATGTTAATAATCAAAGTACAGAAACAAAATATGATCAAACTTTAGTCAATGGATTAGTTTCTGGTTTAGGTTCACTTCTAGGAGGAGTTGTAGATCTTCTCACTTGGCTATTGACTTTTGGTAGTGTGGATGCAGGATTACGAAAAACACTAACCGATGTATTAAATGCTCGTAAAAAAGATCCAACTGCCCTTGCAACAGGTTCTTTAGCTGGACGTGTTGTTGGAAATGTTGAAATTTCTGGATGTGAAATGAATGGTAATGTATCAGTTAAAAGCCCAAATAACTATACTGGAGGATTCGTAGGATACACTACAGGAAAAACAGAATACGAAGGTTTATCTAATGCATTAGGAGGAATAACAAAACTCCTTTCAGGTTTATTGAACTTAATTCCAGGTTTAGGATTAGGTGATTTAATCACAATTCTATTAAACAATGCGATTCCATTAAGTAAATTAATCCCTACTGGTTATATTAATGCGAAAATTAAAAACTGTTCAATCAATGGCTTAAGTATTTCTACTTCAAGCGAAAAAGATTATGCAGGTGGTTTTATTGGACAACAGAAAGGCACAATTATTGAAAACTGTTCTATTACTAATAGTAACTATACAATTAGTGGAAAAAGATTTACAGGTGGTTTTGTAGGTTTAGCACGTGATGATGTCATTGAAGGTACTCTTTCTGGTGCATTGGATATTCAGACAAAGCTTCCAAATATGAATCCAGAAAGTTTACTCTTAAACTGTTCAATAAACAATAAAGGACTCACAGTCTTAAGTGAAACTTATGCAGGAGGTTTTGCAGGTGCTCTTGCAAATACGTCTGCAGTCAACTGTACTGTTAATTCTACAAATACATTTGAAGTAAAATCGACTAGTGATTATGCAGGAGGCTTTGCAGGTATTGCATCTCTTGGATGGTCTGCAGACTTAGGGAAAGGAGATACTAAAAACAACCTACTAGGTGGTGTTGTTGATCTTGTAGTCAAGCTATTAAGCAGTAATGCGGATATCTCCCCTTCTCTACTATCTTTAGCTGGTGTTAATCCATCTTATATATTAGGTGCTACCGTTAGTGGTCCACTTAATTTAAGTGGTGTAGATTATGTAGGTGGTATGACTGGTAGAGGTAATGGTGCTTATATTGCATCATCGAGTGCTGATTATTTAAATAAAGTATCTTATTGGAGAAATAAAGTATATGACACAGCATCTGTCTCAGTGAAAGATGTAGAACTCTCAGGTGTTCAAAGTATTACAGGAAAGAACTTTGTAGGTGGTATTGCAGGTTCTTTAGGAACTGCTAAAGTAGCTGGATTATTAAATGATACTCTTGGACTTGCTTCATACCTTGGCTTTACTGTAGATAAAGTAACAGTCACAGGCCCTACTACTGGTTTATCTATTACAGGCGAACAGCGTATTGGCGGTGGCTTTGGTGATGCAATTGGTGGTTCAATTAATACAGTCACAATCAAGAATTTAAAGTCTGTAACAGGTAATAACCGTGTTGGTGGAATGATTGGTTTAGCTGGTCCGGGAGATCTTGCGGATACAGGAGGTTTAACAGTTAACCTTCTTGGATTAAATCATCTTTTACAGGTAAAGAACCTATTAAAGGTAGCTTCTGGTGTACGTGTAACAATCAATGATTCTCACGTTATTGGTGTAGCTGATGGCTTAATAGTCAAAGCAACAGGTACTAACAGTGATGGTGGTGTTGTTGATTATGTTGCTGGTGGATTTGTAGGCAAGAGTCATAGCTGTGAAATTAATAAATCCGATGTAAAGAACCTTAAAGAAGTATCCGCAAATGATACAGATGGTTATGCAGGTGGATTTATTGGAACATCACAAACAGGTGGATTAGCTGATGTTGCATCTGAAGAAGATCTTAAAGGTTGGATTACTAAAGATACAAGTGTTTTAGATATCAATGGTTTATTAACTGCAGTTAAGTATCTCATCCCAACTTATACATTGTGTACTGTTACTTATGTAAATGGCGGTGGTGTTTCTGCAGATACGGCTGGAGGTTTCGTAGGAAACTTCCAGAGTGGTACTCTTAATAACTACGATGCAGGACAAGGAAACTATTATTCTGTATATAACTTAGATCATATCAATGGACAGTCTTATGCAGGTGGTTTTGGAGGTAATGTTTACTCTGGTGCACTTGCTGATGCAGGTAAAGGTATTAGTATCCTTGGTGGTCTTAAAGGACTTAATGTTGATGTAGGTCAATTACTTAACCTCATTAACGCCTATATTCCTTATGTACAATATGCTGGTGTGAAGTCAGATTCAGGATTTACAGTCAGTGCGAACAAATTAAAATCAGATGATACTCATGCAGGAAGTGCGGGAGGATTCATTGGTTATGGTAGTGGTGTTCAGATAAGTTATTGTGATGTGACACATTTAAAACATACAAAAGTAACACCTCCAAAAGATTTAGAATCTGCAGAAGCACCTACATACTTTAATAATGAAAGCCAATATGCAGTCACTGGAGCAAGATATGCTGGTGGATATATTGGTTATATGGATATTGGTTCTGCAGCTTCTGTAGGTAAAGGATTAAGTGTTCTAGGAAAGTCTATAGGTATTAATAATGTATTAGATGCATTAAATGTAGTGGTATCTACTATTGAACATTCTCATGTGAGTGGAAATCCTGGTGGATTTGCGGTTAAAGCATCTTATAAGAATACGGCTTCTGATGCATCAGACAATGATGTACTTGGGGATGCAGGTGGATTTGCAGGAAAGATTTCTGGTGGACATATTCAGGATTCTAATGCGAATAATTTCTCTTATATTATTGGTCAGTTAACAGCTGGTGGTTATGTAGGAGATTTACAGCCTGGTAATATTGCAAATGTATTAGATGATGCAAGTATTTTAGGTGGATTAGTAAAAGCTGATAGTGTACTTGCTTCTGTCGCAGAAGATTTTGTACCTATTATTAGAAATAGTTCTACTACATGTGTTCCTTGTGGTGGTGCAGTACGTGCACAGGCATCTTCTACAACACAGGTACAAAGAGGTATGGCTGGTGGTTATGTAGGACATAACGAAGGTGGTCATATCTGGGGTAATAATACAAAGAAATGGAAAGGTAAAGACTATACTGGACCAACAAGTACTTGTAAAGCAGTAAGAATCCGTTCTGTATATGGTGAAGAGATTGCGGGTGGATTTACTGGTTTAATGGAATCTGCAGACACTGCAAGTACAGGTAACTTATCTCTATTATGGGGATTAGTAAAGGTAGATAACATACTAGGTGCTTTAAGTGTTGTTTATCCTACAGAAGAGAATACTGCAGTATATGGACCACTTGCCTTGATGGATTATGAAACATGGAATAAATGGGTTGAATTCGTTGGTAAGTATGGTGGTTACGGAAGTGATCTTGCAGAGCATGGTAAGGTAAAAGACCAAGCAGGATTAGATGCTATTATTCATAAATATGCTTATGGGTACAATGTCGTTGCTGGTAGAGTAAATTACCGAGATGAGATTAAATTAGCCAATGGTGGTGCTGCAGGAGGCTATGTTGGCTCTATGCAGACAGGTACTATCACAAATGGTCAGGCATATCAGACTAAGAAAGTAAAAGGATTAAGAACAGCAGGTGGCTTTGCTGGAGAAATGATCAATGGTGGTGCTGCAGATCTTGGTGGTGTCAATATTCTCGGTCTTAATCTTCAGTTAGGAAGAATGATTGATGTACTGAATGTATTTGTCCCAGTAATTAAGCAGTCTTCAGTAGAAGGCTACCAAAGTGGATTGATGGTTGAATCTACAGGAACTAATAATAAGGATAACTGTGGTTATGCTGGTGGTTATGTAGGTAAACTCATTGGTGGACAAATCTGGGGAGACAATACTGCACATTGTCAGGTAAAGAATCTCAGACGAGTAGATGGTAGAAGCTACGTAGGTGGTTTTGTAGGAAGTTCTAGACCTGGTTCTGTAGCAACACTTAACCCTACTGCTGGTGAAGGATTATTAAGTCAATTACTTAATAAACTACTTAGTACCCCTTCAGACTTAATTAAAGTACTTAATGCGACAGTTTCTACAATCCGTTATGCAGATGTTGAATCCTGGGATAAATGGGGATTCATTGTGAATGGTGCATATACAACGGGTGAGAATAATACTTTTTATGCAAAAACTGCAGGTGGTTTTGCAGGAATGCTGGAAGGTACAGTTCTTGGTAAAAAAGATAAGCAAGAAGCTGGTATTAGTGTAACGAATATCCGTTCTGTTATTGCAGGTGAATATGCTGGTGGATGTTTTGGTGTAGCAGATGTGGCAGGAGTTGCAAATATCAGTGCAGGAAATGAAACATCGCTATTAGATAAGTTGTTAAAACTTGGAAGAACAGATGTATTAGACGCTTTTAGAAGTTATGTATATTACGGAAATATAAGTGGAAGTAAGGATGCAGGACTAAGTGTAAATGCTAATGTTGCAGAAAAATCTGGACAGAACAATCAAGTTACATACAGTGGAACAGCCGGTGGTTTTGGTGGTTCCCTTCTAAATGGTTCTGTAAAGAATAGTACAGTTACACAATTAAGCAATGTAAGAGGCTTAAATAGTGTAGGTGGATTCATTGGTTACTCTGGTAAGAGTGGTGTTGTGAAAGCTGATAAGATTGATGTCCTAGGAAATAATACAGGACAGCTTCTTGGTGGAGCATTAGGTGTCATGGATATCTTTGGTTCTCATATTGATAATTGTAGTGTAAGTGGTACAAGTGATGGCTATACAGTACAGAGTCAAAATGGTGAGGAACAGATTGCTGGTGGATTTATTGGTTATGCAAACCTTGCAAGGATGTCTAAGTGTACAGCAGGAAGTGCAAGTGATTTAAAGAGTGGATTAAAACAGGTTGCATCTGGAGGAACAGCAGGAGGATTTGTAGGAAGAACAAGCTTTGCATATCTTGCAGATCTAAAACTAGATTCTGGACCAGTCAATGTTATATTTGCAGTTGTTAATAAGCTTATACAAGCCCTCTATCTAGATAAGTTACAGAATTCAGATTTTCTAAAGATCGATCTAGGAATTATAAAAGTAGAAGCGTTATATAAGGGAAATCTTCTTCATGTCAATCTTCTAGGTTTAGATATATCTGTAGGTCTCTCTAAGAAATCAACAGATAATAACCAACAGACAGATCTTGCAATTATTACTATTGGAGATTCATCTATTAAACTCCCATGTGGTGAGAATGGTTTATTAGACGATAATGATGCAAAGTCAAATATCAGTGTCAGTCTTATTAAAGCAAACCGTACAAAGATTACTGATAGTAAAGTGTATGGTGTGAGCTATGGATATGATGTTTATGCAGGTGGTGCCAACAACAATACTGATGGTACTTCAAAGGATGGACGCAGTGGTGGTTTTGTAGGATTTAATGATGAAGGTTTATTAAAGAATAACAACATGTACTACTGTGACGTAGTTAGAGGTACTAACAATCTTGTAGGACCTTTTAGTGGTAAGAGTGAATTAGATTCAGTTTACCCTTCTAATACAGTAGATAAGGTTGAAGGTGAAGGAAACAACTACCGTATTTATAGAAAATTGGATAAATCTTTCAAAGAAATCAAAGGCAATAATCAAAAATTAAATAGTGATTATGAAAACAATGATGGTTGGGATATTTATACAATCAAACATATGAATATAGTTAAAGCCTTTAATGATTTAAAGAATGCGGTTCTATCAAATGGTAGTGAGAAAGCTGATTTAAAGGCATATGAATCACCTGCCAAAGCAGTATTAATGTCTGATACAAAGACAACTCTAAATACTGGTGAAAGTGATACACCAGAACCATCTGAGTCACAGGATCCATGTGATAAGCTGGTTAAACTCACTATAAATAAAGTCTGGAAGGATTTCGATAACTTCGATAAAAAACGACCAGACAGCATTACGGTAACAATTTCTCGTACTTGGAAGGATGCGACTGGCAAAGAACAGACACAAACTGTTCCAAATTATGAGAGTTACAAAATAACGGGTTCTATTAACAAATCAACATGGCAAGAAGTAATTAAAGATCTTCCTGCCTATAAGACAGAGAGTGATGGAACTGTTCGTTATTATAAATATTCCGTAACAGAAGCGGAAATTAATGGTTATACAACAACTATTAAGACATCAGATGATGGCTTTACGTTTACGATAACCAACAAGCATTTCCCATGTCTTCCTAATACTGGAGGATTTGGAAACTATTTATTCTATACGATAGCAATTCTGCTTTTCCTTGTTTATTTCGTTATGAGATACAGAAAGAATAAGCAAAATAAAGCAGAAAAACTATAAAGAGAAATGAAAAAAAGGAGAAAAAGTTATGAAAAGTATTAAACGCATTATAGCATTGTTATTAACTGCGGTTATGACAATGACTATGTCCGTAACAGCATTTGCAGCAGATTCTGGCTGTAGTCTTACTGTAAATGTAAATAAAGGACAGGATTTAAAGGAACAGACAATTAACTTATATAAGTTATTTGATGTGACTACATCACAGTCTGGAAACAAAACAAACTATGCTTATACAGTAAATGATACTTATAAAGCAACATTAGCAGCTACATTAGATCTTGATGGTACTGCTACGAATGAAGCATTAGTGAATAAGGTAAGTAAACTTGATACAACTGCCGTTCAGAAGTTTGCAAATGATTTCACTGATAAAGCTTTAACTGACAATTTAACATTTACTTACACTTCTGGAAAGATTACAGATTCTAAAACATCTTATCAGTTTAATAACTTAGATGCAGGTTACTACTTAGTATATGTAACAGGTGGAAAAGAAATTCAGTCTTCATTAGTTACAGTAGATGGAACAACTGACAAGGTAAACTTAAAGACTACAGCTCCAAGTATTGAAAAAACAGCTAACAAAACATCAGTAAATATTGGGGATGTAGTTACTTATACAGTTGCTGGTTCAGTACCAGATACAACTGGATATTCTGAATATGTATATAAGATCAACGATACATTATCAAAAGGTCTTGATTTTGTAAAGAACGCTAATGGTGATGCTCTTGATAATGCAAATGAAGTAAACGTAACAGTTGCATTTAGAGAAGTTATTACTGATGAAGGAACAGCTCCTACCATAGCTACATTAGATACTACAAAGAAGACAATGTCTCTTGACTTATCTGCATGGGTAAGAGCTAACCAGAAAAACAAAGGTAAAAAATTCACTGTAACTTACTATGCTAAAGTGAATAACAAAGCAGTTGTAGAAGAAAAGAACAAAGCCGAACTAGTATATGGTAATAACCCAAGTGATACAACTACTACTAAACCAAGTGAAGTTAAAACACCTACATATTATCTTAATATCAACAAGTATGCTAAAAATGATAACAAGAAATTAGCTGGTGCTAAATTCAAGTTATATAAAGACTCTGTTGATGAAAATAATGTTATTAAAGTAACTGGTAGTGAAGGTAACTATGTAGTGGATCCAGCATCTACAACTAAAGAATTTGTATCTGTTGATTCAATTACTAGTGAAGGCTACAACCTTCATGTTAACGGTCTTGCTGCAGGAACTTACTATTTAGTAGAAACAGAAGCTCCAGCAGGATACAACAAGTTAACTGATCCAATCAAGGTTGAGATTAAGAAGAGCACTAATGAAGATGTGAATGCTTGGACTCTTTTTAACAATGATAACAATGTAGATGATAAGATCATCGACGTAGAAAACAGTACTGGTTCTATCCTTCCATCAACAGGTGGTATGGGTACTATCGCATTTACTGTTGTTGCAGCACTTCTTGTATTAGGTGTTGCAGTAAGCTTTATCCGTGATAGAAAAAAAGAAAACTAAGAAATAGTTTTTAATGGAATGAGCGGTTATCTTTCTTAAAAGATAACCGCAATTCCAATTATTTATATATTAATAGGGAGAATGAAATGAAGTGTATGAAGATTAAAATTACTAAAAATGATATTATTCGTTTATTTGTACTTTTGATTGCATTCTCCGTGTTGTTATATCCTAGCTTTAGTAGTTATTTGAATGAGAAGAATGGTTCTAAGGCTATCTCTTATTATGATAAAGAGAGTGTAGAACTCTCTAAAGCAGATAAGAAAAAAATGTTGGAAGAAGCACGTGCTTATAATAGAGAGATGTTAGGAAATATAGATCTTATAGATCCATTTTCACAGAAAGATACAAAGTTAGATGCACGTTATGAGAGTTTATTAAATGTAGATGGTTCTGGAATGATGGGATATATACGTATTCCTAAGATTCATATAGAACTACCTATTTATCATGGTACAAGTGAAACAGTTTTGCAGGCAGGTGTAGGACATTTCTGGGGTACTTCTTTGCCTGTTGGTGGAGAGAGTACTCATACAGTATTAACGGGCCACAGAGGGCTGCCTACTAAGACATTATTCACAAATATAGATAAGCTAAAAGAAGGAGATATATTCTATATCAAGGTCTTAGATGAAACATTGGCTTATGAGATAGATCAAATACAAACAGTATTACCAGAAGAGACAAAAGGATTATCTATAGAACCTGGCAAAGATTATGCCACATTAGTGACATGTACACCTTATGCGATTAATACTCATAGATTATTAGTAAGAGGACATCGTATACCATATCAAGAAGCTACAAAGAAAGTGCCTGATACAAATATTAAACCAGAATTATCATTTACGTCTAAGGTATTAATTATGGCAGTAATTGTGATTTTGATAGGTTTAATTATCGCAATTATTTATTGTATAAGGGATAAAAAAAGGAGGAAACTAACATGAAGGTAAGAAATATTATTGTGTTTATGATTGTTTTTCTTATGAGTACGTTCATGAATGTTTCAACTATTCATGCAGAGAGTGGTTCTAGAAAAGGAAGTATACAGATTGTATATAAGGGTAGAAATGAATTGAATCGGGAAGTGAATCTTTCAGATGCTAAGTTTTCAATCTATCAGGTTCAATATATGAGTAATGATACATTGACATGGAAGGATAACTTTAAAGATTCACATATATCGTTAGTAGATACCAGTGCAGAGGCAAGAGAAAAACAAGCCAAACAATTATATAAATATGCACAGAAGAAAGATATATCTTGTTTACTACAAGAAACTAATACATTAGGTCGTACAACATTTAGTAATTTAACGCAAGGTATTTATTTGATTGCACAAGAGGGATATGTAGAAAATGGTAAAAGTCAGTTTGAATCTGCACCTTTTCTAGTTGAGATTCCTTCTCTTGTGGATGGAAGTGTGGAATATAATGTTACTATAGAACCCAAGGCTGAGTGGGTAAAACCAGTAAAGCCCACACCGTCTAAACCTCATAAACCACATGTAAAAACAGGTGATGATACAAATATATCTGTATGGGTTATAGCTGCAATAGAAAGTTTATGTATTATGATATTGCTGTATAAGAATAAGGCTGATTCTCTATGAATCAGTTTTTTTACTAGAGAAGTTGAGTAAAATTTGATGAATCATAATACAAATGTTAGAATGATTAAGATGGAGGTTTTTTTATGAACATTGTTTTAATACTTGCTTGTATGGCTGTATTCTATAATATTGATTTACTCGGCTATAATTCAGAGTATCTCTCAGTACAGCAGACAAAAAACTTAAAAGGGATATTTACACTCATAGTATTATTCCATCACCTTGCAATATTTGCATCTGTAGGTGATGTCTATAATATTTTTATTAATTCTGGATACATTGCGGTAGGTGGGTTCTTATTCATTTCTGGATATGGCTTAATGTACCAATATATGCATAAAGGAAATTATGTAAAGTCATTTCCTAAAAGAAGAATACTCACAATACTTATTCCATCTGTTGTAATGGCTATTGCCTATTTTGTATTGAAACAATACAGATATGGTTATACTTTAGGTGCTCTTATCTATGATTTTAAAAGAGGTGCTTCTGTTATTAGTAATGGATGGTATATCAATGCGATTATTTATTTCTATATTGCTTTCTTTATTTCTATGCTTCTTTGTGAACTCATTAAGAAACGTAGAATTATGATCATCTTTACTTTTATCTTTACATATCTCTATATCTTCTTATGTATGAAGTTTAAGTTTGAAGATCATTGGTTTAGTGCAGCCTTTGCTTTCTATTTTGGTATATTATGGGCTATGTTTAAATCTCAAATTGATTCTAATCTCAAGAAAACAATTCCCATTATTATTGGTTGTCTTTTTGTATTCTATTATGTATTGAATGTATTCACTCCATTTAAGTATGGCTGGATGGAATTCAAATGTTTAATGTATCTTGCAATTATCGTGATATTAGGAATGAGAATCAAACTTCAAAGTCCCCTTATGGAATGGGTAGGAGATCATTCTTTAGAAATCTATTTAGTACATGGACTATTTTTTGAAATATTAAGAAATAACCATATTAATATAGTAGATAACTTTGAATTCATGGTTACTCTACTCATACTTACATTCATATCTTCCTATGTACTCCATAAGATATTTACACTTATAAACAAAAAAATAAGCAATTAAAAAGAGTGCTTGTGCTGAGTATGGGTTCATACAGCTTTATCGCAAGAGAAGTTATACACACGTGAACTATGACCATGGCATTATCGTTATGTAGGTAAAGAACAAGCAATATAAATTATGAGTAAAAAATTATGCTTAGAAGAATATACAAACATTAAATATAGTCAAAATACAAAATAAGATATCACATAAATATAAGTAAATATGTGAAATAAACGTAAAAATGTTATCGCAAGGGGTTACTGATTATAAAAGTTAATGTTATAATGGGAACATGTGTTATAGATTTCTAATAAATATTGTTTTTTTGTGAAATATTTCGCATTAATTAGAATGTGTTAGAGTTTTATATACATGAAGGAGAACACGCTTATGAAAAAATTATTTATGAAGTTTTGTGTTGTAGTTTTATCTTGTTTTATGGTGTTCAATACAGCTTATTTACCGTCTTATGCAGAGGATGAAATGAGCTATTATGAACAGAATGACCTAGCAAACAGCTTTAGGTATACTGATGGTCAAGTTAAGGATAGTGGCTATGCAAATTATGCTGCACGTGCTACTACTAATTCTGGGTGGCCTGAAGATTCAAGAGCAATCAGCAAGGGAATTGATGTAAGCTATCATAATGGCACTATTGACTGGAAGAAAGTGAAACAGTCAGAAGTAGAATATGCAATCATCAGATGTGGTTATGGTACAAATGATAAGAGTCAGGATGATAAGAAATGGGAAGAAAATGTAAAGGGATGTATAGACAACAATATTCCTTATGGTGTTTACCTATATTCTTATGCTGATACTGTAGAGAAAGCATCTAGTGAAGCAGATCATGCAATTCGTTTATTACAGGGGAAGAAGTTAAAGTATCCTGTTTATTATGATTTAGAAGAAGATAAGCTACGTGATAAGATCAGCAAGCAAACTATTGCGGATATTGCACAGACATTCTGTGATAAGCTATCTGCCAAGGGTTATACTGTTGGTATTTATGCGAATAAGGACTGGTTTACTAATTATTTGACTGATAGTCGTTTTAATAACTGGACTAAGTGGGTTGCACAATATAATACAGTTTGTAATTATAAGGGTAAATATGATATGTGGCAGTGCTCATCTACAGGAAGGGTGCCAGGTATTTCAGGTAATGTAGATTTAAACTATTCTTATAGTCCATTTGAAAATTCATATGGTGGTGGTAATACAAATAACGGCGGAACTACTAACAAGTACTCTGATGGATTAAATGAAATTGAAGGAGAATTATACTACTTCAAGAATAATCGTATTGATACATCTTATAGTGGACTCGCTCAGTATGGTAACGAATGGTATTATATTGAGAATGGTAAAGTAAACTGGAACTATACTGGTCTTGCTCAGCGTGGCAATGAATGGTTCTATATTGAAAAAGGCAAGTTAAACTGGAATCATTCAGGAATTGTGGAATACAATAATCAGTGGTTCTATGTTGAAAGAGGACGCTTAAACTGGAATTATACAGGTTTAGGTCAGTCAGGTAATGACTGGTACTATATTGTGCGTGGACGTGTCAATTGGGGCTATACAGGTCTTGTTCAGCGTGGTAATGAATGGTTCTATATTGAAAATGGTAAGTTGAATTGGAATCATTCAGGAATTGTGGAATACAATAAACAGTGGTTCTATGTTGAAAGAGGACGCTTAAACTGGAATTATACAGGTTTAGGTCAGTCAGGTAATGACTGGTACTATATTG
>OLQN01001719.1_pt1 | contig 15936 bp, 6 predicted proteins | sample 1673181 | NCBI WGS metagenome assembly OLQN01 (sample SAMEA3136763, study PRJEB25190) | human gut metagenome | biome: human gut; feature: human-associated habitat; material: faeces | place: Austria | collected 2013
TGCTGAAACTCCCGGAAATCTTTCGGATCTGACTCTTTCCCGCAATCAGTTGCAGTTGGCAAAGGCTTTGACTGCTACCGGAAAACCTGTTATACTGGTTTTGAATGAAGGCCGTCCCCGTATCATTTCAGAGATAGAACCTTTGGCGAAAGCAGTTGTACATCTTTATCTGCCGGGCAACTATGGAGGGGATGCTTTAGCCAAGGTGCTGTATGGAGATGTAAATCCGAGTGGTAAGCTGCCTTATACATATCCTCGTTATGTACACTCACTGGCTAATTATGACCACAAACCTTGTGAAAGTATGGATACTATGGAAGGAGCTTATAATTATAATGCAGTAATGTCTGTGCAATGGGCATTTGGTTACGGGCTGAGCTACACAACTTTTACTTACTCCAATCTGAAAGTAGACAAGAGTCATTTTAAACCTGCTGATGTATTGTCTTTCTCTGTTGATATAACTAATGATGGAGAGCGTAGGGGTAAAGAGTCCATATTGCTTTTTACCAGTGACGAAATAGCTTCCCTGACTCCCGATGTACGTCGTTTGCGGGCATTCCATAAAGTGGAACTGGCTCCGGGAGAAAAGAAAACCGTGACAATGGAAGTAAAAGCAGAAGATCTGGCATTTGTAGATCTGGATGGGAAATGGAGACTGGAAGAGGGAAGTTTTAAAGTACAGGTCGGTGATCAGGTTTTGACGGTGTATTGTGATGAAACAAAGGCTTGGAATACTCCTAATCGGTAAATAGATTTAGGTATTAGTTTGTTTAAAGCTACTTTCATGTAGCTGTTGGTAGAGGAAACCGTTTTATTCCACTGAGGGATAAGGCGGTTTTCTTTTGCATCATTTTAGTAGTGCTATAAGATTTTTCTCTACTTTTGTATTGAATCTACCGACATTAATAATATGAAAAACAAAAACTGTGAAATAAGAATAGGGAAGTATTTGCTGTTTATCATATTACTGCTCAGCTCCTCGCTTCATGCACAAGATCACTATGCGTTTACTCCCATTGATTGCAGTGACGGACTTTCGGGTAACAGAGTCCGCAATATCATTCAATTGCGGGATGGGCGCATTGCAATCAATGCCAATGAGATCGTTAGCATCTACGATGGAACTTCTTTTCAATATTTTCATTATAATAAAAGTAACATAATTCCTCTTAATGACTATGTTGGGCATCATCGCATTTATGTGAATGAGGACTATATTTATATCAAAGACTGGTATAAACTAATGGCCATCAACATCAATGAAGAATGCTTTGAACAGCATTTGGACGATCTGTTTAAGTCTTATGGTGTAAAGGGGACGCTAGTGAACTTCTTTGTAGATGAGTCAGGTAATTATTGGATGCTGACGGATGATGATGTACTCTTGTACAGGGATTATGCCGGGGGAAAGACAGTTGAGTTTCTGAAGGATGTTTCAACGAACGGAGATGTACGTGACAGGCTTCTGGATATTGCGGTAGTAAACCGGCAAGTTTTCTTGTTCTACAATTCAAGCCTCATGGTCTGTTATGATCTGGAAACATCCAGAGAATTATACCGGGAATATGCACTGGTTGAAAAGCAGGATAGGTCTGCTACCCTGTTGGTTGTCCCTCGGGGAAAGTACTTGTACTATTTGATGAATGGGCGAAAGACTGAAGCTTTACGGTTTGATATTGAACTGCGTAAGTGGGAAGTGATATTAGAGACTGAATATAGGCTGAATGTGCTTTCTGTAGGTAAAGAACACGATATATGGATAACCAGTCAGGCTGGCCTGTGGGTATGTGATGAAAAGCTGCAAAACAAACAATTTATCCCTACGCTGGAATTTGTAGATGGTAAAGAGATAAAAACGGAAGTCAGCACAGTCTTTAATGATAATCAGGGAGGAACTTGGATCGGGACTTTGGACAGGGGAATATGTTATTACCATCCTAACCGCTTTAAATTCAAAAATATAGGTAAAGTGTTCTTCCCTAATATTGATCAGAATGGGGAAGTTAGTGTGTCGTGTTTTGTAGAAGATACTCATGGCGAAATCTTGGTAGGTACCCGCCAGGGACTTTTACGGTACTCTTTATCTGAGAGCAAATTGTCTGTTGAGGCAGGATTACCCCGCAATTTACGATGCAATGGGTTAACTAAAGATAGCCGGCAGCGGATATGGCTTTCATCGGTTGAGGCATTATTCTGTATTCAGAATGGAAAGAGCAGAAGTTATCCTGTACGTGATGTGGCGAAGGTATTTGAAGCACCGGATAAGAACCTGTATATCTGTTCATATATAGATGGCCTGTGTCTTTTGATTCCTGATACCGGAGAACTTAAGAAGATAGCAGAAAGTGAAGGACGACAAATCAACTCCGTTTCGCAGATCAGGAATTATAAAGAGGGTATGCTGATAGGAATCTGCAATTTAGGACTGTTTACCTATGATTATAAAAATCAGGTTCTGACTGCACCGGTGTTTAAAGATAAAAAGGCTTGGCAAGATTTCTATGATATCCATCGTTATTCTGATTTGTACGTAGATAGCCGTAACCTGATTTGGCTTGCCACACAGGATGGCCTGATAGTCTGGAATCCAAAGAATGAAGAGATCAGGATGTTTTATATGGAGAATGGTCTGGTAAACAATAGTATACAGGCAATATCCGAAGATCGTCACCACGTGATGTGGATTACCACTTCTTATGGAATATCTTGTGTGAATGTAGTTCAGGAAGGAGGAAGAACAGAATACTCTTTCTCCAACTTTAACCATAGTGATGGAGTGATAGAACGGGAATTCCTGGAAAGATCCGTATATGTAACGAAGGATGATGTGATTCTGATGGGAGGAATTGATGGTTTCAACGAATTCCGAATTAATAAACTGCCTCCGGTAAAACAGGATATGAAGCCTCTCTTCGTGAGCTTTCATCTTTTTGGGAAAAAGGTGGAGATGGATAAGGCGTATGATGGCAATATACTATTGAGAGAGCCTGTAAGCGCAACTCAAAAGATTATCTTGAATTATGACCAGAACTTTGTATCGTTTGATTTCTCTGCACTGAATTATGTCAATAGATCACAGACTCACTATCGCTACCGGCTGAAGGGGTTGGATAAGGAGTGGCATGAAATAGTTTCTCCCACAGGGACAGGAACTGCCTCTTATGCCAATCTTCCTTCGGGTACGTATGATCTGGAAGTATATGCGGCAAACAACAGTAAGCAGTGGGGAAGCAGTTGTGCAACTATACAAATCATTGTAAAGGACCCGTATTGGAAAACTCCTTTGGCTTATTTCATTTATTGCCTGTTGATTGCCCTTTCCATATATTGGGCCCTTTCCAGTTATTTGCGAATGAATAAGAGGAAGTTGCAAAAAGCTCAGGAAGAAGAACTGAATCAAATGAAATTCCGCTTCTTTACCAATATAAGCCATGAATTCCGCACACCGCTGACTCTGATCATAACCCCATTGGAATCTCTTATTAAGGAAGTCGGCGACATAGCCCTGAAGAAGAGATTACAATCCATTTACCGTAATTCCAAAGAACTGTTGAACCTCGTCAATCAATTGCTGGACTTCAGGCGTTTGGAGGTTCATGGAGAGAAGCTGTTTCTTGTTAAGGGGAATATAGCGGAGTTTGTGTCTTCGATAAAGTCCTCTTTTGATTATCTGGCTCAGGAAAAAGAGATTTCTTTTGAGATAGATGATAAGATTGCAGAAGATTTATATATAAGTTTCGACCGTGAGAAGATACAAAAGGTACTGAATAATCTATTGTCTAATGCATTCAAGTTCACACCGGCAGGAGGTATGGTGACGATAACTCTCGATACCTGTAAGGAACCGGACGGGGTACAGTATTTCCGTCTTTGCGTGAAAGATACCGGAGCAGGGATTCCACGAAAGAATCTTTCCCATATTTTTGAACGTTTCTATCAGGTGAAAGAGGAGGAAGATAAAATAGGTAGTGGAATTGGCCTTCATCTGGTGAAAGAGTATGTAGAGTTGCATTCCGGAAAGATAGAGGTGGAGAGTGAAGTAAATAAAGGCAGTTTGTTTACTGTATATCTACCTGTGCGTACTGATGTAGAAGTGGATACGGATTTACCGAAAGAGGAAGATACTTTCATCGGGGATGAATTGAACCCTGATGCGGAAAGTGATCAGGATCTGCAAACGGATAAAGAGTACACTATACTTTTGGTGGAAGATAACAAAGAATTTCGGCATTACATGTTTGAACTGCTTTCCAAGAAATACAATGTATTGGAAGCCGGTGATGGGGAAGAAGCCTTAAACATTTTTGAAAACGAATATGTGGATTTAGGAATCAGGAGAACGGATTGCCACTACAAAGTTCCCCGATTTGATAATCAGTGATATTATGATGCCGAAAGTGGATGGACTTGAGTTATGTAAACGCATCAAGTCCAATATACAGGTGTCACATATCCCTGTCATATTACTGACTGCCCGTTCTACGGACGAAAGTAAATTGTTCGGGTACGAATCCGGTGCGGATGAATATATATCCAAACCGTTTAATCTGGATATTCTGCTATTGAGAATACAGAAACTGATAAACGAAGAGAAAGCCCGTCAGAAATCTTTTTCACAGGGAATAAATATTAATCCGGGAGAGGTTACCATCACTTCTATTGATGAACAGTTTATAGAGAAGGTCTGCGCATTGATTCAAAAGAATATAGATAATCCCGAATATTCAGTAGAGAAGCTGAGTGCTGATGTTGGGATGGAGCGTACGGTACTATATCGTAAATTGAATGCTATTGCCGGCCAGACTCCTTCTGATTTTATCCGTTCCATTCGTTTGAAGCATGCTGCTCAATTACTGAATAAGGGATATCAGGTAGGTGAAGTGGCTGATATGGTTGGTTTCAATACTCCTAAATATTTCACAAAGTACTTCAAACAGGCGTTTGGTGTAACGCCTTCCCAATATAAGACTAATATGACTGGGGAGAGTTGATTCATTTCCATCCCAATTAGTGTAATTAGTCGTATCTTATTGCATGCCGGTTTTTGCCAGTTAGTTGGCAAACCCTTGCCATCATGGTGGCAAGATTCAGGTAAAAACCTTGCCTACTGTGCATTTTTCCTTTGAAAACAACGAAATGTACCTTAAAAAGCAACGAGCTGACCCCTACTCAGAGTCGTCTTCCCGGTACTTTTGCAATTGAAATAACCGAGTATTAACTCATAAATCAATTGCCATGGAAAATGCACCTTAAAAGTCGTATCATGTTTTTTACCTTTATTTCTAACTTCAATTAATTAATCGTTTTATGAATCATTTAATGCATGAAAAATCATAATCTGTTTTTAACACCAAACTACCGGTATCGTTTACCGGAATCGAATCTTAAGAAGCTGATACTTTCACTGATTGTCCTTCTGAGTTTTGTTCATGTGGCTGCACAGAATAATATAAATATCAGCGGAACTGTTGTGGATGATCAGGGGGAAGCTGTGATAGGAGCCAGTGTAGTTGCTCAGAAAAGTAAGAATGGTACAATAACCGATGTGGAAGGTAATTTTAATCTGTCGGTTCGTTCTAATGATGTCCTGACTATCTCTTTTATAGGATATATCACCCAAACAGTTCCGGTGTCCGGTAAAAACAATATTGTTGTGACGCTGAAAGAAAATAGTATGTTGCTGGATGAAGTGGTAGTCACCGGTTTTGGACTTGCCCAGAAGAAGGCTTCCGTTACGGGTGCAATTTCTTCTGTGGGTGCACAGGAATTGGCACATGCAAAGTCGGTAACGGCTACAGGTGCACTGGTAGGTAAGCTCCCCGGTGTAAACTTCCGTCAGGATAACGGACGTCCGGGTGCCGCTCCCAATATCCAGATCAGAAACATGGGAACACCCTTAATCATTATTGACGGTGTGCAGAAAGATTCCGGTAACCTGAATAACCTGGACTTCAATGATATCGAATCTGTTTCCGTACTGAAAGATGCTTCGGCGGCTATTTATGGTATGCAGGCCGCTAATGGTGTAGTGGTAATTACTACCAAAAGAGGACAGAAGAATCAAAAGTTGAAGGTCAATGTGAATGGGTATTATGGATGGCAGTTACCTTCCAACTATCCAAAACCCGCTTCGGCAGAAGATTATCTGGCGGCTATCATACAGACTGAAACTATAAATGGAACTCCGAGAACCGTTACGAAAGAAGAGTACCAGAAATGGGTGGATAAGGTTGACGAAGACCATACTTCTTTCGACTGGTATAAGTACATTTGGGTGAGTGCGCCGCAGTCTTATGTAAATGCAAATGTATCCGGTGGCACGGAGAAAGTCAGATATTACCTGAGCTTGGGACATATCGATCAGGAAGGGAATATCAGAGGTTTTAAGGGCTTCAACAGAACCAATATGCAGTCTAATATCGACATTGATATTACGAACAGGTTCAAAGTCGGTGTAGCAATCAACGGACGCATAGAGACTACCGATAATCCGGGGTTGCCGGGGGACGACTACAATCTGCCTATCTATGGAGCTTATAATAACCTGCCGACTAAAAAGCCTTATGCCAATAATAATCCTAAGTATCCGGCTATATCGGCACCTTGGGCACAAGACAGTTTCGGATGGATGAATTACGAACATGCAGGCAGTTATAAGGATCAGTGGAAGGTTATTCAGATTAACGGTACTGCCGAATATGAAATACTGAAAGGTCTGAAAGCAAGAGGACTGTTCAGCTATTGGCTGGCAAACAGAAGACAGTCGAACCGGGAATACTCCTATAAATTCTATGAGTATGACAAAGAGAGTGATGTCTACAATGTAGTGGAAACAGGTACGGCACGTTATACGGAAAGAAGTATGGAGATGAAAGAAGAACTGACTTCCAATATTCAGTTGTCGTATGAAAATACGTTTGCACTCCATCATGTAAATGCCGTTGTGGGCTTTGAGGCAAAGAAAGGCACTTATCCAAGAATGTATGCATTGGGAAATCCTCCGGCAAATGGAATCCCTTATATCGATAAAACTAGTCTGTCTAATTTTACCGATGGCATTGGTAACCCGCAGACACGTATGGGATATATAGGTCGCCTGAACTACGACTACGCAAATAAGTACATCATAGAATTATCCGGCAGATATGATGGCTCTTATCGTTATAAACGGGGTAAACGTTGGGGATTCTTCCCGTCGGCTTCTATCGGTTATCGGGTTACGGAAGAGAAGTTCTGGCAGGATGTCGATTTCCTGAAAGACAATATCACCAATCTGAAAATCCGTGCTTCGTATGGTGTATTAGGTGAAGAATTGGGTACGGCCTTAAGTCATATTGTAGGCTATAATTATAATAGTGGTGGTGCTGTGATCGATGGAGGACTGGTTACAGGCAGTACTGTTACAGGATTGGCTACCGATAATATTACATGGGGTAAATCTAAGATACTGAATATCGGCATTGACCTGGGGTTCCTGGATAATCGCCTGAATGCTTCTTTTGACTATTTCAACAGAGATCAGACCGGATTGCTGGCAAGCCGTTATGATGTGCAGATTCCGGAAGAAGTGGGATTCTCACTGCCTCAGGAAAACCTGAACTCTAATTATGCCAGGGGATTCGACGCCTCTGTGAATTGGAGGGACCGAATCGGAGATGTGAATTATATGGTAGGAGGTAACGTTACTTATTCACGCTGGTATGTGGGAGACCGATACAAGCCTAGATTCTCCAGTGAATGGCAAAAGTTCCGTTATCAGGCAGGAAATATAAAGGGACGTTATACGGATGTGGAGTTCTCACTTGTTTCGGATGGACAATTCCAGAGTTGGGAGGAGATTGCAAACCATCCTGTTGACCAGGACCATCAGGGAAATATTACGTTGAAACCGGGTGATGCCAAATATAAGGATATGAATGGTGACGGTTTGATTAATGATGCCGACTGGCGTCCGATAGGCTATCGTAAAGGAGGAACACCGTGGGTGAACTTTGCATTTAATCTGGCTCTGGATTGGAAGGGAATTGATTTCCGTGCAGATTTTGTAGGAGCAACAGCCTATACATATGTTCAACAGGGATTCCTGAGATATTTCGATCCTAATAAGAATCTCTCTCAATACCTTTGGGATAACTCAACCAGACTTGTGGATATCTGGGATGCTGACAGTGGTTTTAATATCGGCAAATACCCGTTGGCTCTACGTACCCGGAATAATAGTGACTGCACACATTGGCCCAGTGATTTCTGGTATACCAATATGACTTATCTGAAGATGAGAAATGTGGAGATAGGTTATACTCTACCTCAAAAGTGGACTTCAAAAGTCGGGATTTCCCGTTGCCGTTTCTATGTTTCAGGGCAAAACCTGTTCGCTCTGAAGAATATTGATATTGATATCGATCCTGAAATTACGGCGGAGAACGGTATGGCCTATCCGAATATGAAAGTAGTGAACTTTGGTTTTTCCGTTGATTTTTAATAACCTTTATACGCATCAAGATGACAAAAATAAAATTGATAATCATATCCGCCCTTTTCTTAATGGGGGCTGCCGGTTGTTCGGAATCCTTTTTGGATCAGGAACCTGAAAATGTGATACCTGAGAGTATGATTTATGAAGATAAGGAGCTTGTATTATCTGTACTTTCAAATTTGTATGGCAAAGTAAACTGGGGACAGAATAATGGGGATTTTGGGAGTTACGACCAGTTGGACGAAGCTAATAAATGCTATGGAAGTCCGTGGGTGATATTTACGGAGTATGACCGGAACTCATGGAGAGTCCGTGATTATGACTTTGTCCGCCGAGTAAACTTGTTTTTACAGGGTGTCAGGGGCAGTAGTGCACTTCAGGAAAGTGAAAAAAAGGCTTTTGAAGGAGAGGCTCGTTTCCTGCGTGCCTGGCATTATTTCCATATGGCCCGTACTTTGGGCGGTATGCCGCTTGTTGGAGACCAGGTGTTTAATTATGAATCGGGAATAGATGTGGAAACCTATCAGGTGCCACGTTCCACAGAGGCGGGAATCTATGATTATGTAATCAGCGAATGTGATGAAATTGCCCGCCAGCTGACCGAACAAACGACTATAAATTCTGCCCGGGCCAATAAATGGGCGGCTTTAATGTTGAAGGCACGTGCTGCCGTGTATGCAGGATCCATTGCAAATTATGGTAATAAGATTACTCCGACTCTGAAGACAAATAATGGAGAAGTCGGTATTCCGGCTGATTTGGCTACTAAATACTATGAGACTGCATTGGCTGCTGCTGAGGAAGTTATAGAAAACAGTCCTTATGAATTGCAGATTTCCGATCCTCAGGATTTAGGATTGAGCTTTTATAAGGCTGTATGCCAGAAATCGAATAATAAAGAAGTTATTTGGGCTTTGGACAGATCTGTGGCGGATAAGGTGACGACTAACTTCACAGCCTGGTGTATGCCTTTCTCTTTGAAAGATGGAATACAGGGAAATGCCCTGGGAGCACTTCTCAATTTAGTGGAATCTTTTGAAAACAGGGATGGAAGCAACGCCGAGATAAAGACGCATGATGCTAATGGTAACTTTGTGTTCTATGATAATCCGGAAGAGCCTTTCGAAATGAAAGATGCCCGATTGTGGGGAACTGTGATATGGCCTAATGCACTTTATAGAAGTGAGCCGGTGGCTCTACAAAAGCTGGTTTGTTGATTAAAGATACAGAGAATCCGAGCCAATGGAAAACAAAGATCAGCTCTTTAGGTGCAACCACTGAAGACGGGCAGCTAATCACTGCACTGGACGGACCATTGGCAACGGCAGGCGACAGGTTTAATAAGACCGGTTTCTTGGTACGTAAATTCCTGGATGAAGCCGCCAATGCAGGATCGGATACGCAGAATAGTGAGATGTGGTATCCCCGTTTCCGCTTCGCAGAGGCTTTACTGATTGCAGCGGAAGCAGCTTATGAATTAGGGGGAACAAACAAGGTGAAGGCCGTCGAATATATAAACAGAGTTCGTGCTCGTGGTGGAATTAAAGAATTAACGGAATCCACGATCACTTTTGAGCACATAGTGAATGAGTATAGGGTTGAGTTTGCTTTTGAAGATCATCGTTGGTGGGACTTGAGACGTTGGAGGCTTGCCCATACTGTATGGAATGGAGTCATTGACAGTCCGACTGCGCAGATGTATTCCCTTTTCCCCTATAAGGTGTATGCACCCGATTCGCCATATGATGGTAAGTGGGCTTTCGAGAAAAGCAGATCTTATATGGCGCCGAATGCAAGGAACTTCACCATGCGGTGTTATTACGGTTCGATTGATGATGGCTGGATTAACAAGAATCCGAAGCTGGTTAAGAACCCATTACAGTAATATAGTAACTAACGATTAGATTAAATAAAATGAAGAATATCAATAGCCTTATATTAATTCTTGGCTTGTTTCTGGTAACCGGTTGCGAGCTGGATAACTTCGATGAGCCTAAAAGTGAGTTTAAGGGTAGGTTTGTCTATGAAGGTGAAGCACTACAATTAAGAGGGACTGCCTATGACAATGATTGCATGATGTATGCCTATCAGGAAGGACCTGAGTATGAAGATCGGGGAGCCATCAATTTGTTTGTTAACTCTGATGGAGAATTTAATTCTTTGATGTATAATGGCTTCTATAAGATTGTGTTGAGGCAGGATAGAGGCCCTTGGATTCCCCGGAAGGATACGATTGAAGTAAACATCAAAGGTAATCAGATATTGGATGTTGAGGTTACTCCTTATTTCCTTATCAAGGATACTGAGATTGATTTTCAGAATAAGGTGGTAAAAGTGAAATGCAAGATAAACCAGGTGGTTGAGACAGCTTCCATTGACAGGGCGGTGATCTATATATCCAAAACGAAGCTGGTGGATAATGTCGCGAAGATAGCGGAGAAGTCATTCACCAATCTGACTCCGGGTGAGCATGAATTCACTTTCGACCTGAGTGATAATGGAGTGACTGATGCTGCTAAGTTTTTATATGCAAGAGTCGGGGTTAAGGCACGGCAAGGAAATGATTATATATTTTCCGAGGTCACTCAACTGAGATAGATTATTTTCATTAGGTAATTCATAATATAAACAAGTAAAAAAGAAACCATGAACATGAAGTTTTATTCAAAAATCAGTAGTATGCTGGTGGCTGCGGCTTTCTTGTCGATCTTACCTGTCGAGGCACAGATTTTCCGGCAAACCAAGCAGGGAATAACGGGTACTACGCAGGGAATGGATATTGAGATCCAATTTATCAGCCCTGGAATTGTACGTGTGGTGAAGGCACCCGAAGGACGTAGCTTTAAAAAGAAAAGCCTTTCTGTGGTTAAGAGTCCTGAAAGCATGTCTGTAACGACCGAGAAGAAAGGAGAAACCGTTTCCCTGAAAAGCAATGCTGTACGCGTTGATTTCAATGTGGAGACCGGACGGATTTCTTTTTTTGACAAGCAAGGAAAGGCATTGTTTACCGAGAAAGATTATGGTGCTCAGTTTACTCCGTTCAATGATGCGGGAAATCAGACTTTTAGTGTGCGTCAGGCCTTTTTGCTGGATAAGGATGAGGCTATCTATGGTCTGGGACAGCAACAGGTTGATGATCTGAATCAGCGCAATCATAAACATTTCATGCGTCAGCGTGCATTGCATGCCAGTGTTCCAATCATTCAGTCGACGAAGGGGTATGGAATGTTCTGGGATAATTATTCTCCGACCACTTATACAGATAATCCGCAGGAGATGTCCTTTGATTCGGAAGTGGGAGAATGTATGGACTATTACTTCATGTATGGCGGTAACGCCGATGGTGTGATAGCGCAGATACGTGACTTAACAGGACAAGCGCCTATGTATCCGTTGTGGACATTCGGTTTCTGGCAATCGCGTGAGCGTTACAAATCACAACAGGAAACAATGGAAGTTGTAGATAAATACCGTGAACTGGGAATTCCTTTGGATGGAATTGTTCAGGACTGGCAATATTGGGGACCGAACTCTAACTGGAACTCTATGAATTTCGATAATCCGGAGTTCCCTGATCCTCAGAAGATGATTGATCATGTGAAGAAGAAAAATGCGAAGATTATGATCTCCATATGGGCTTCATTCGGGCCGGATACGAATCCGTACAAGGACTTGGAGAAAATCAATGCTCTATTCAATTTCAAGACATGGCCTGCGGACGGGGGAGTGAAAGCTTATGATGCTTATAATGAAAAAGCACGTGATATTTATTGGGAGCACTTGAATAAAGGACTGTTCAGTAAAGGAATTGATGCCTGGTGGACAGATTCAACGGAACCTGACCATCTGGATGTTCAGGAGAGAGATTTCGATATTCCGACAGCGATGGGAACTTATCGTAGTGTAGTAAATGCTTTCCCGCTGATGAGTAATAAGGGAGTTTATGAGCATCAGCGTGCCGTAACCTCTAATAAACGCGTGTATCTGCTGACTCGTTGTGCATTTGCCGGACAACAGCGTTATGCGGCGAATACCTGGTCGGGTGATGTAATGTGTAATTGGGAAACATTCCGTAAGCAGATTCCTACAGGTTTGAACTTCTCTCTATCGGGAATACCTTACTGGAATACGGATATAGGTGGATTCTTTGCCTGGCCTTATCATGGTGGAGCTGAAAATAAAGCCTATCATGAACTGTATACCCGTTGGTTTCAGTATGGTACATTCCTGCCCATGCAGCGTTCGCATGGAAGTGGTGTGAAAAAGGAAATCTACAATCTGGGCAAAAAGGGTGACTGGGTGTATGATTCGGAAGAGAAATACATAAATCTGCGCTATGCATTGCTGCCATATCTGTATTCAACAGGATGGCAGGTGACTGATAATGCAGGTTCTTTCCTTCGCGCCTTGTTCATGGACTTCAACGAAGATCAGAAAGTACACACTATCAGTAATCAGTATATGTTCGGAAAGGCATTTCTTGTGACTCCTGTAACTAGGAATATGTATGTATTCTCTGATAAGGAACAGTGGAAAGATCCGTATGAAGATTTTAGCAAGACAGGAACACAGGATGTTTATCTTCCGAAGGGAACCAAATGGTTTGACTTCTGGACGGGAGAAGCATTGAATGGTGGACAGGTGGTTACCAAAGAGGTTCCTATCGATATTATTCCATTGTATGTACGTGCGGGTTCCATTGTTCCTTTTGGGCCGAAAGTACAGTATTCTACGGAGAAGAAATGGAATAATCTGGAGATACGCATTTATCCCGGAGCTGATGGCGAATTTGTGCTGTATGAAGATGAAAACGATAATTATAACTATGAAAAAGGTGCTTATTCAACCATTAAGTTTACTTGGGATGATGCAAACCGGACGTTGAATATCGCAGATCGGGAAGGTACTTTTCCCGGTATGTTGAAATCACGTAAGTTCAATATAGTTGTAGTGGATAAGGAGAATGGAACAGGGAGTATTCAGTCGACGAAATTTACGAAATCGGTTTCATATGGTGGGAAGAAGAAATCGGTTAAGCTATGATTGGATTTGATTTATTGAGTTCTCAATACTGATTTTTCACTACGGATTACACGGATTCGCATAGATTATCTATATGAAAAACATTTTCCTTTAATCTGTGTGAATCTGTGTAATCTGTGGTGATTTCTGATATAACCTTGTGCCCTTTTTATGGACAGTTAGCGTGAACTCAGCTTCTTTCTATATACAATCACCATTATCATAATACCTATCACCATCAGAGCCAGTGCTGCATAAGCGATGCCTTCTGTTACATGCAAGCTCTTCGGATCAAAACGCATTTCGATGGTATGCTTTCCGGCAGGGACGTACATAGAACGTAAGATATAGTCTGCACGGGCAATGTCGGCAGGCTCTCCGTCAATGGTGGCTATCCAGCCGTCCGGGTAATAGATTTCGGAGAATACGATGACGCCGTCTGTAGAGTTATTCGTTTCATAAACCAGACGGTTCGGTTCGTAGCTTGTCAGACGCACGCTGGAAAGACTGTCTTTATTGGCAGTGGTAATACCTTTCAGAATATCTTTGAAACGAGCATCTACTACGGCAGTCTCTGTTGGCAATATGGTGTTCAGGGCATCAATTTCCTGGTTGGCATTGTCCACGTACTCCACATTGTTGACGAACCAGGCATTGCCGTAAGCGTATGGATTCTCGATAGGAACTGTCTGTCCTTGCCCGGCAGGGAGGATGAAATACTTCGTGTTCAGCATATTCAGAACGCGGAACTTGGAAGCATCCACACTGTCCATCTCACCACCTGCGGTAGCGATAGTCCGATAGGCGGCCTGCATTTCGGGGGAAATATGACGATCTATCATTTCCTGATAACGTCTCAGTTTGGCTGCATGATATCCACCTACGCTCTTGTGCCAGTAAGAAGTTTTATTCTCGCTGAATGCATCTCCGGAAAAGCTTAATACGCGGTAATTCGGGTCAGTGTCTTGGAGGATGATTTCATCAGCTTGCGTTTTCTTAAAGGTGTCAACCTGGGCAGAACGGGGAACGAATTGATCATCGTGCAGATAACGCTTGTTGACACTCCACATATCTACTACACAGAGAATAGCGATGCCGGCAATTACGAATGACTTTCTTAGTTTTCCGCTATAGTAAAGCCACAGCAACACACAGCCAATTACAATGATAATGAAGCTACGCAGTGCGTCGGCGCTTACCATTGCAGCACGCATTTCTGCCAGATTGGAAAGGATACCGGATAGCTCGTTTGCAGGAATCATTTGCTGATTGACTGCATTCTGCAACATCTGCGCTTCCTGTGCGGGGACGAAAGTTGAACTGAAAGCTCCTGGAATCACGGCTAATATCAAAGCTACACCGGCAGTCAGTGCCAGACTGATACCAACAAACTTTATCTTCTTTTTCAATACCTCCGGTTCGTCCAGAATCTTTTTCAGAGCAAAGATAGCCAGTAGTGGAATTGTAAATTCAGCAATAACGAGGATAGATGATACTGCACGGAATTTACTATACATGGGTATATAATCAATGAAGAAATCTGTCAGTGGCATGAAGTTCTTACCCCATGAAAGAACAATGGAGAAGAATGTGGCTCCGATTAATGCCCATTTCAATGGACCTTTGACGATGAAGCAGCCTAGAATGAAAAGGAATAGTACAAAAGCACCTACATATACAGGACCTGACGTCATAGGCTGGTTACCAAAGTATTGGGACAGTTGCTGGTAGAGTCCGGCATAGGTCGGATTGGCTTTTTCCATGGCTGTTTCATTCAGGGCGAGGGGAACGGAAGCACCACCTTTAAAGTTGGGTACTAATAAGGTCCAGGTTTCGCCGATACCATAACTCCATTGGGTGATATAGTCACGGTCCAGTCCGCTACTGGTCTGTTTGGCGGCGTCACCGGTTTCGACGAGCTCGCTTTTGCCGCGCATGGTTTCTTTGCTGTATTCATAAGTGTGATACAGGTTCGACAGATTGACGGATATACCAATCAGCGCAGCTACAACAAGCACACCGCTTGCCTTGAAGAATTGCGGCAAGGTCTTGTTGCGCCATGCATCTTCAAAGTAGGCTCCTACAATGAAGAGGATGACAAATAGGAAGTAATAACTCATCTGTACATGGTTCGACAGAATTTGCAGGGCAATGAACAGTGCTGTAATAATGCCTCCTGCCAGATATTTACCCCGGTAAGCCAGTACGATACCTGCTATTGTAGGTGGTATATAAGCCAGCGTGATAAACTTCCAGATGTGTCCGGCAGATATCAGAATGAAGAAGTAGGATGAGAATGCCCACATTAATCCACCTAATCCTGCCAACCATGTAGGTATACCGAATGCACGCAACAAGATGAAAAAGCCCAGCATCAGGACGATGTTTTTACCTTCAGCCGCGTCGCCCATGCCATAACCTTTAATGGTATGAGC
>OLQN01001721.1_pt1 | contig 15929 bp, 8 predicted proteins | sample 1673181 | NCBI WGS metagenome assembly OLQN01 (sample SAMEA3136763, study PRJEB25190) | human gut metagenome | biome: human gut; feature: human-associated habitat; material: faeces | place: Austria | collected 2013
GATGAAGTAGTGGTAATAGGATATGGCACACAACGCAAGGAGGAACTGACAAGCTCGGTGATGAGTGTGAAAGCCAGTGAGTTTGTACAAGCAACAAAACCGGATGTAGCAGGGCTAATCAGGGGTAAGGTTGCAGGCTTAGCTGTAGTTTCGCCTGATGCCAATCCATTGTCCACTTCACAAGTTTCGTTGCGTGGTGTTGCTACGCTCAATTCAGGCACCTTTCCTTTGGTCATCATTGATGGTGTCCAGGGAGATCTCAACAGCGTTTCTCCGAATGATATTGCACAAATCGATATATTAAAAGATGGTTCAGCCGCAGCTATTTACGGAACTAGGGGTACCAACGGTGTAATACTGATAACCACCAAAAGTGGAAAAACAGAAATGAAGCCATCAATCGAAGTCAATAGCTATATTTCGTTTCAGAAGATAAATAAGAAGCTCCCTATGATGAATGCTGCCCAATATCTGGATAAAGTCCAACAAGGAATCCCCGGTGCAATGGATAACGGAGCCAGAGTTGATTGGATGGACGAAATATTACAGACTCCATTCAATCAGACATACAGTATTAACCTTAAGGGTGGATCAGCAAACACCAGCTACATAGCCAGCTTCGATTATACCTCGAATGAGGGAATTGTAAAACGCTCAAAAGTAGATATGATTTATCCTCGTATCAACATTGTTCACCGTATGTTTGACAACAAGCTTAAAATAGAGGCAAATTTGAATGGCTATCAAAGGAAGTACGACATCGGATACAGTAATGATGTATATCAGAGTGCATTGATTTTTAATCCGACAAGTCCTATAAAAGATGAAAATGGTAATTGGACTGAAATAGCACGTGATATGATTTTTAATCCGGTTGCCCTTCTGAACGAAACAAAAGGAGAGAATAAATCAACGAACTTAAGAGCCTATTCAGCCATAACCCTTATTCCTGTTGAGGGGCTGGATATTAAATTCCTCATCTCAAATGAGACATACAACAACTTTTCCGGATATTATGAGACTAAGAAGCATAAATCAACCACAATTAGTAAAAAGAACGGGTATGCTTCACGTTCAACAGCCCGCAATGAAAATACCATGATGGAGTTAACAGCTCAATATAATAAGCAATTCAACAATTCACACAATCTGAATGCATTAGCTGGATATAGTTGGAACAAATGGAACTATCAATCCGCTTCTATGGATAATTATGACTTTCCATCCGATGATTATTCATATAATAATATGGGGTTAGGCAATGCGCTGAAAGAAGGAAAAGCAAACCAATCGTCTTATCAAGGTGAGAATAAGCTCATTGCATTTTTTGCAAGAGTAAATTACAATTATAAAGGTAAATATTTCATTTCTGCCAGCGTGAGACATGAAGGTTCTTCTAAATTTGGTAAGGACCACAAATGGGGTAATTTTCCGGCAATATCTTTAGCCTGGAATATGAAGGGAGAGCAATTCCTCAATAATATCCAAGCAATTAGTACCCTTAAACTAAGAGCCGGTTTTGGTATAACAGGAACGGAACCCGGTTCGGCTTATATCTCTTTAAATTCATTAAATATGGGAGGTTACGGCTACTATAACGGACAATGGACTAATCTTTTACGACCAGGAGGGAATCCAAATCCTGATTTACGATGGGAGAAAAAAGAAGAATTGAATATTGGCCTTGACTTCGGCTTTCTCAATGACAGAATATCCGGAAGCATTGATTTCTACAACCGGGAAACAAAGGATCTTATAGGCTCCTATCAAGTCCCTGTACCACCTTATTATAGCGCATGGATTACAGCAAATGCCGGTTCAATGCGAAATACAGGTCTTGAGGTATCTTTGAATGTAGTTCCCGTACAGAACAAGAATCTCATTTGGGATTCAGGTATCAACTTTTCAACGAACAAAAATAAACTCTTATCCTTGTCCAGTGACAAGTATTTCTCAGACTCCTATCAGAATGCAGGAAACACACTTGCTCCTATTCAGCAACCGACTCATAGAATGCAGGAAGGAGAACCGATTGGGAATTTCTACGGTTACAAAAGTATTGATATAGACGAAGACGGACACTGGATCATAGAAGGTGCAGATGGTAATCCCAAGCCCATATCAGAGCAACAGGATTCCGACAAGAAAGTCTTAGGTAACGGTCTTCCTAAATTTTACCTGAACTGGAATAATACAATCAGATATAAGCAAGTTGATCTGTCTGTTACTATGCGGGGAGCATTCGGTTTTCAGATATTAAATATGGCAGAAATGCATTACGCAGCTCCGGTTTCATTATTGGGAGGAGATAACGTTATGGAGAAAGCCTTTGATAATGTATATGGTAAACGCCCATTGGCTTACGATCAATCCCTGCAATATGTAAGTTACTTCGTTCAGGATGGTGATTATTGGAAAATAGACAATGTTACCATAGGATATACTCCAAAGATTGGAAAAAATAAATGGATAAAAAGCTTTAGAATCTACGGTAGCATATCAAATCTTGCCACAATAACCGGTTACAGCGGAGTTGACCCAGAAGTAAGCATTACCGGCCAGACTCCTGGTATAGATGACAGATACAGATATCCTTCTGCTCGCACATTCTCTTTAGGAGTAAACCTGAGTTTCTAATTTATTAAAATGAACTATTATGAAAAAAAGAGCTTTCACTGAATATATATCTTTATTTTTATTGACAATAGGGATCGCAAGTTGTACCGATCTGGACGAAAAAGTATTTTCATCTGTTACAGAAGAAACATACAACTATACTGTCAATGATTTCGGTCCTAATATCGCAGGAGCTTATGCAGCATTGAATTATGGCTATGTAGGCACGTATTGGCAAACCCAGGAATTAACTGGCTGTTGCATATCAACACCTGCCAATTCAACCGGTTGGGATGATGGAGGCATTTATAAACGTCTGCAATTCCACAACTGGAACTCTGAACTGGGACAGATTTTAGACTTGTGGAATAACTATTATACAGGTGTAATCTTGTGTAATAGTGCTATTGATAAAATTGAACGAGGATTAATACCTGCCCCATCGAATGCAGAAATACAATCCGGACTGGCAGAATTAAGAGCCTTAAGAGCCTACTATTATTGGATTCTCTTTGATAATTTTGGTGATATCCCATTGGTAACGACCATGTCTCAGGATCTTCCGGAGAAAACGCCAAGAGCAGAGGTTTACGATTTCGTTGTAAGGGAACTAAGTGAAGTGATACCTTCCCTGAACGAAGAACAAGGGGGTAATATGTATGGACGCATTAATAGATGGGCAGGAAAAGCTATATTAGCCAATGTATATCTGAATGCAGAAGTCTATACGGGTACCGCCCGCTGGAATGAATGTCTGTCACAATGCAACGATATCATTAATAGCGGAAAATGCGATCTGTCACCAGAGTTTAAAGACTCCTTCAGGGCTCAAGGTGTGGAATCTTCAAAGGAGGTGTTGTTTACAATCCCTTATGATTACAATAGGGGAGTAGTAGGAAACTACCTTTTCATGAATTCATGGCATAGTGAGCTGCAAAAGAAATTCCTTTTGAACGCAGTACCCAATGCAGCCGGTGGGCCGAAAGGTACAACACAATTCATTGACACCTATCAGGAAGGTGATTCCAGGCTTGAAGACACCTGGTTGATGGGCCAGCAATTTGATGCAGAAGGAAATCCATTATACGGTGTTTATGACAAGAAAGGAGAACTATTAATATTCTCCAAAGAACTTCCTGACGGAAATTATACAAACGAAATGGAAGGATACAGGTATAATAAACAAGAAGTTCCTGCCGGTTCAGAATGGAGTTGTAGCACAGATATTCCACTTTTACGTTATTCGGAAGTACTATTGATGAAAGCCGAATGCTTGTTAAGGACAAATCAGCCCGGAGCCGGTGAATTAGTAACTGAAGTAAGAAAAAGAGCTTTTAAAGCAAACCCATCAAAAGCAATCGTAACAGACGATGAATTGAAAGAGAATTCCAGTTACAAATGGGGAGTGGTTGAAAAATATCAGATCACAGATCCCGGCAACCAAGATCCAATAGAATTCGGACGCCTGTTTGATGAAAGATGTTGGGAGTTCGTATGGGAGGGATATACCCGGAGAGACATGATACGCTTTGGCATATTCTGTAAGAAAAGCTGGTTGTCACATAAACCGCAGGGCGATCATCGTATTGTGTTCCCAATACCTCAGAGAGCCGTAGATGCCAATCCAAAATTAACACAGAATCCTGCCTACGCAAATTAAAAGATTTAATTCATTATATGACAAAAGCAATGATAAAGAGATGTACCGGGACACTTGTAGCCCTGTGTATCTACTCAATATCAGGATTGAACGCCCAAAATATAACAGTGAAAAACGATTGTTTTCGGACTGATTTTTCAGAAGATGGCGTGTCTGTTTTTCAGGTTGACAGAGATTCTGTCAACCTGATAGCAGACAATCAGATGTGGGGAGATATTTTGATACGATATCGTGTCAACCAAGAAGACTGGAATATGCTTGAAACGGGATTGACCAGACGTACTTGTATAAATAAAAATACATATGTATATACTGATTCGTTGTGCTATATGCCTTTATGTATGAAGCGATATTACACTCTCGCTGAAGATGGTCTGCATTTGAAAATCGAGATTTCAAATATTACCAACCGCTCTGTAGAATTAGGTGATATAGCTTTCCCCTTTAAGTGGAGAGAAGGATTCAATGCCGCTCCAAGCACAATCTTTGAGAGCAACTTTACACATAAGCACAATATAGCTCTGAATTCTTCATTTCAGATACTTTCCAAACCATCAGGTGTGGGTCCCTTTTATATCATGATGACCGGTGAGGGCACTCCACTGGAATACTTTGATACTACTAATAATGTATATACAGCATATCTTCATTCCGGATGTACTGGTCCCAAAACTGAAGGCAGCTGGCGTATTCCTCATACAACAAGAGTATTGACACCTGGAGAAAAAGTAAACTATAGTTTTTTACTCACTTCCGTTTCCCGATATGAGGACATACGTAACGCCATTTATACAAATGGATTACTGGATGTTCGTACCGCCCCCGGATATACTATTCCCAGTGATTTATCTGTAAGAGTTGCCATTCGTCTCAAAGGAACAATTCAATCTCTTGTAGCAGAACATCCGCAACAAACAGAAATTAAACAGCTTGGAAGAAGTCCCGATGGCAGGTACTTGTATGACATACGTTTTCACAAACTTGGAGAGAATATTATTTGGGTCAATTATAACCATGGTGAAAAGTCTTTCCTAGAATTCTTTTCTACGGAACCTCTGGATGTTCTTATCAAAAAAAGGAGCTCTTTCATTGTCAACAAACAGCAACATAAAGCTCCGGGCAAATGGTGGGATGGCTTGTATTCTGTATATGATATGAAATATGGGAAACTACGAGGGCCGGAAGATACCGACGGATTTAATGGTTGGTGGGAATACGTCTGGGGATGTGATGATCCGATATTGAGTAAGGCACCTTTTGTTGCCGCTAAAAATGTAGTGTATCCTGATTCTACGGAAATAGCTTCCTTAGAATACTACCTGAAGAATTTTGTATGGGGAAAACTCCAACGAACAGATCAAGAAACTCCTTATCCATTCGCTATCTACGGGGTACCCAACTGGCATGTAGCCCGTGATTCAGCCTTACAAAAGCTATACAAATATGATGCAAAAGATCGGATAAAAGTCTGGAGAGCATATGATTATCCACATATTTTCAAGCTTTATTATCACATGTCACAAATAGCGGAAATGATTCCCGAATGGACACATTACCTGACTGCCGATGAGTATTTCGACCGAGCTGTACAGACTGCTATGGCTTACTTTAAGTATCCGTATGAAATTTGGTCTTGGCTGGATATCTATAAATGGGGTATGTATAACGAATGGGTAGTTCTTGAACTTATAAAAGGATTGGAACAAAGAGGCAGGAACGATGAAGCTGCATACTTAAGAGGCGAATGGGAGAAAAAAGCCAAGTATTTTATTTATGACGATAAATATCCTTATCGTTCGGAACATAGTTTTGACCGCACAGCTTTTGAATCATCGTATGCCCTGGCTAAATATGCGATAGAACATCCGATGAAACCGGATAAAGACTTATGGTATGACAAAAATAAAAGAACGTGGCATTCACACCCGAAGGTGACAGTAGAAGATGCTGAAAGATTTATGAAGCAACAGCATTATGCAGGCTTGTCCGTACGCGGGTGGATAGCTCCCAAATATTACCTGTCCGGCACAGATTGCGCATTCAAGCAACATACGGGCGACATGTCTTATATGGCCATGATGGGAGGTTGGTCTGTACTGGACTATGGTCTGCTTTACTCGAAGAACCCTGATTGGATCGAATTAGGATATAACTCTTTCCTTAGCTCATGGTCGTTAATGAATACAGGAAACGAGACATCCAACTATGGCTATTGGTATCCGGGAAAAGAAAAAGACGGAGCCACCGGATGGTGTTTTGTAGGTGCAAAGAATGGATATACATGGTTGCATAGAAATGAAAAGCGTGGCCCTTGGCGTTATGATGGAGAGATAGACCTAGGATATGGCGCGGCCTTTCATACTGCCCGCACAATTGTAATACAGGATTCAATCTTTGGTCTCCATGCCTATGGTGGGGTATTGAGCAAAGAGGAAACTTCCCTGTCTGTTATTCCGCGTGACGGGGTAAGACAGCAATTCAGTTTTATAACTTCTGAATTTCGCTATCATCTCACTTTGTCAAGAGACGGATTTCTACCAGAAGCACCAATAAAGATTGAAAGAAAGGGGAAACAATCGCATTTTATGCTGGAAAATAAAATTAATACTGCTATGGGTACTAAGCCATCTAAATCTGGGCATTCAACATTATTACAAATCAGAGCAGACAAAATTGTTCCTTACAAAGTACAAGTGGGTAAGAAAGTTTGTACGATGCAGAAATGTACTGTCGGATGGGAAGTGAGATTACCAGTAAGTGAAATCACCGAAGAAATTACAATATGGTGGAAATAATGCATATAAACCATTAAAAACAATTCATTATTAACATATCAAAGTATGAAAACAAAGATTATTGCAATTTTAGTATTTGCCAGTTTGATGACGAAGCTTAATGCTCAGAATCACGATAAAGTAGGATTACTGGAAAAGCCGGTACCTGTTTCTTCTGTAAGAAATATAACCGGATTCTTCGGACATCGTATGGAAGTTAACCGGAATGCCTACCTGAAACACTTTCCAATAGATAAATATGTGGACTTTGTTGTAAACAGACAACATTCGGCTTGGGACTGGACACAGGCAGAACAGCATGGAAAGTGGATAGAATCAGCTTATCTGTCGGCAGTTCAGGGTGATGACAAGGAATTACTAATTAAAGCTGAAAGCGTACTGAATCGCATCATTGACTCACAGGAAGCAAACGGTTATGTAGGAGCCACAGCCAAGAGTTTCCGGTCTCCCGAAAGACCAGTCAGAGGAATGGACGCTTACGAATTATATTTTGTTTTCCATGCCTTTATCACAGTATATGAAGAAACAGGAGATAAAAAAGCACTAACTGCCGCAGAGAAATTGGCAGACTATTTCTTGCAATATTTCGGACCGGGTAAACTGGAATTCTGGCCCTCTGATCTGAGAGCACCTGAAAACAAACAAAAACATCTGGACGGACACTCAGACTTTGCAGGGCATAGTGTACACTATTCTTGGGAAGGTACTTTACTTTGTGACCCCATAACAAGACTATATGAACTGACAGGAAAGAAGAAGTATCTGGAATGGAGCCAATGGGTAGTCAGCAACATCGACAAATGGAGTGGATGGGATGCATTCTCCCGTTTGGATTCCGTTGCGGACGGTACTTTAGGGGTGGATAAACTTCAGCCTTATGTACATTCGCATACTTTCCACATGAACTTTATGGGCTTCTTGCGACTGTATCGTATCACCGGTGATAAAACGTTGCTGCGCAAAGTGTCCGGAGCATGGGACGACATTCATGAACGCCAGATGTACATCACCGGTGGTGTGAGTGTTGCCGAACATTATGAACACGACTATGTGAAACCACTTTCAGGTAATATCGTGGAAACCTGTGCCACAATGTCATGGATGCAACTCACACAACAGTTGTTGGAATTAACCGGAGAATCCAAATATGCGGATGCCATGGAACGCCTGATGATTAACCATGTATTTGCCGCCCAGGATTGTGAAAGCGGAGTTTGTCGATATCATACGGCTCCGAATGGAAGTAAGCCTGACGGTTATTTCCACGGGCCGGATTGCTGCACAGCAAGCGGACACCGGATTATCTCGATGTTACCCACCTTCATTTACGCAGAAAAAGGAAAAGAGTTTTATATCAATCAATACATGCCCTCACAATATACCGGAAAGGATTTCGCATTTGAAATCACCGGAAACTATCCGGAATCCGAAAATATGCAGCTGACCATTGTTTCAGAGAAAGCAAAAAACAAAACATTAAACCTACGTATCCCCTCCTGGTGTGAACATCCGGAAATAAAGGTGAACGGTGAAAACATCGCAGATGTAAAGCCCGGTGCTTACCTGAAATTATCACGCAAGTGGACAAAAGGGGATAAAGTAAGTATCACTTTCCCTATGGAAGAGAAATGGGTATCACGTAGTCATCATAGCAAATATGTTTCCTATAAACTAGCAGGTGGGGAAATCATGTATAAGGAAGAACCGACTGATAGAATTCCTTATGCCTTTGTACGCGGTCCGATTGTTTTCTCACTGGACATGGTATGGAATAAGCAGCTTTGCAACGATGATGTGAATATGGATCAGGATATACGGATGAATACAACGATGAAACCTACACTGATCAATAAGCCTGATAACAATATGTTAGGGCCGGTTTATCAAACGAAAGCCTTATATAAAGGTAGTGAGATAGATGTGATTCTCACTCCGTTCGCAAACATAGGCCAATGGTTCCGCCCGGATGGAATAAAGCCACAGAAATACGCTAACGCTTTCACGTATGGAATCTGGCTGTATAACATAGGTACAAAGTAAATAAGAATAAATTAGCCCCTGCAAACAATCATGAAATGCTCCCATGATAGTTGTAGGGGCTTATTCGTTTATGCTTTCAGTCGCATAATGAACTTACTTCCTTTCCCCAATTCGCTTTCCACCGTCAGTGTTCCCCCATGTGCCTCCACAAAATCTTTTGAAATGGAAAGTCCCAGTCCACTGCCTTGCACCTTTGTGCCGGGCACACGGAAATAACGGTCGAAAATGCTCTGATGATAACGGGGATCGATACCTTTGCCGAAATCCTGCACATACAGTTCAACAAACTCCTTCTCACGCTTGGCACCAATAACGACACGCCCGTTTTCTTTTGAATAACGGACTGCATTGCTCAGAAGGTTCGTCAATACCCAGGCTATCTTCTCACTATCCACAAACAGTTTCGGCATTTTTTCCTCCGGATGCTCTACTTCTATCTGGATACCGAACTTATCCGCCTGAACCTGATTGGCTTTAATGGCATATTCTATAAGTTCGATAGGCTTGGTTATCTTCGGCATCATCTGGAGCTTGCCGGCTTCTACTTGTGTCATATTCAGAAGTTCACCAGTGATACCCAGCAGGCGGTCGGCATTTTCTTTAATGCTTTTCGATAATTGTTCCTGCTCATCATTCAAAGCTCCTACCCTCTTATCCTCCAACTGCAAACTCATAAGAATAGCTGAGATAGGCGTTTTCAGTTCATGGGAGATGGTGGAGATAAAGGTTGTTTTGGCAGAATCCAACTCTTTAAATTCGGTGATATTTTTCAGCAGGATCACATCACCCAGGTTCTGCGGTTCATCCGTATCGGCATCCGTATTTATAATGGTGATGTAAGAAGCCTGAAAATAGCTTTCCTTATTATCCGCATAGATTTTCAAGGGTTCTTTCTTCTCACCCGGAGTAATCAGTTCCCGAACCAGACGACGAAGGAGATCATTCTTTAAGGACAGTTCCTCGGCAGAGTGGCGGATTACATCTTCACGTTTCAGATTCAATACGGTGAGTGCTTCTTTATTGATAAAGAGTATTTCATGCTCACAATTCAGGCCGATAATAGGTTCATGAATACTGTTCACAACGGCTTCAAGAAACTTCTTTGCAGAAAGAATATCGTTCAGCGTACTGGCACGATATTCAGTCAGGCGCTCAGCCATACTGTTGAAGCTATCGGCCACCTGACGGAATTCCTCGTGTCCGCTCATATCCAAACGTTTCTCATAGTTATGATTGGCAATTTCAAGGATACCACGCGTCAATTCCTGAATAGGCTTGTTGATGGAACGGGGAAGCCAGACCAGCAACACGATACTGGCAAGAATGCAAATAGCACCTGTAACGGAAATCCACAGCAAAGCACGTTCCAGTCCGGGCATGGCGGCAGGGCTGTCTGGTTCGGTAGCTGTCAGTATCTGAAGATTCACTACGGAGAGAGCAACCAGCAGAATGATCATACCAGCCAGAATGCCTACACTGAGTATTAATTTAGTACGAATATTCATAATGCACTGATGAATTAAATTTTATGCAAGTATAATCAAATCTACGTTTGCCTGAGCTAAATCATTCACAAATTTTCTGTATTTCAACACCATAAACAAAGATTGAGGTAAACGGAAAGAAGGACTGCCCATACAAACAGAAGTGATCTGTCTCTCTTTACAAGTACGGATGATGGCATCCAATACATCTTTGGATTGTACCTGAACCACTTCACCATCCAACTCAGTGACCAACTTAAAGTGATTCAACAGATAGCGCTGACTTGCCAGGTCGATACGGTCAGCACTCTCGCGGGGTGTTTGTACATATAGGGCTATAAAAGAAGTATTGTAACGGGTTGCCAGACGTGCCGCCTTACGAATGATGCGTCGAGGCGTCTTCTCCTTACTGCTGATGCATGCCAGAAACTTCTCATGCCGGACTCCTACACTGGAAACGACCACTTCATTCTCCACTTTCTTCTCCACACGCAACGCTACTTCCTTCAAAGCCAATTCACGCAATTGAAGGATATTCTCGGTTTTGAAGAAGTTATTCAACGCCATGGGTACTTTCTCCGGTTTATAGATTTTACCGGCTTTCAGGCGGGTGATGAGTTCTTCGGCAGTGAGGTCGATGTTCACCACTTCATCCGCTTCCTGCAATACACTGTCAGGGATACGCTCTTTGACTTCGATGCCGGAGATACCCTGAACTTCTTCGTTGACGCTTTCAATGTGCTGGATGTTGACAGCGGAAATCACATTGATACCTTCGTCCAGCAAATCCATCACGTCTTGCCAGCGTTTCTCGTTTCGGCTGCCCTCTACATTGGTATGCGCCAGTTCGTCTACAATGACAATATCGGGATGGATACGGATAATACCCTCCAAATCCATCTCTTCCAGTTCCTTGCCTTTATAAAATATCCGGCGGCGGGGGACAACGGGGAGCCCTTCTAATAATACTTCCGTCCCGGCACGTCCGTGGGTTTCGATGTAGCCGATTTGCAAGTCTACACCGTTGCCCAGCAATTCATGGGCTTCCTGGAGCATCCGATACGACTTACCTACACCGGCAATCATGCCGATGTAGATCTTGAACTTGCCACGACGGGATTTCTTTATGAGGTCGAGGAAGTGCTGTACGCTTTGTTCTCTGTCCATACTTTCATTTTTAGGCGCGGATTACGCAGATTACACGAATTTCTTACTGTGTGCAGTTATTAATCCATGTAATCCGCGTAATCCGTGCCTAATCTTTAGTTATCACGGTTTCAACGTTATACCAAATACCAAATGAGCATCCTCCAAACATGGATTCCAGATAGCTTGCGCAAAGATAGGCAATGAAAACGAATCTGTTATCCTGATAGCCGTGGTAGCTTTCAACGCTACATTGGTAAAAGCAAAACCGGAATTTCCATATCCTACTGTATAAGTTTTATAAGGAACGAATCCTACGGTTGCATTCAAATCTACCGACTTCACACTGAACGGATAGTTCAGCTCGCAATAGGAAGAATAATTTTGCTTACCTTCCTCATTCTTATCGGCACCGGCAAACATCAGATACCATGCCATAGACAAAGGAAGTTTCTCATAAGGCAACGTATAAGCCAAACCTGCTTCAAAGAAGTGAGCAGTTTCATGGCTCTTGAAGTTGAAGTACTTCCCGGCTCCCTGACCTGCCCACCATAGACTTGCTACGGACAGTGTGGGCCCTGATTCACCTAAAGTATAAGCAGCCGTCAGATCTATCTCCTTGCTTGCCAGTCCTTCTGAAGATTTATTACCATCGAAGTCTGTCGAGCCCCAGGCTGTCACAGAAAAATCACCTATGCTGAATCCTAAAGTCGGCTGGAAACTTGCTCCGGTCTGATAAACACCACGCCAGACGTAAGAGCTGACTAAATCACCCTGCACAGTAAATTCCTGAGCCTTTGCACTTGTAGTTCCTAAAATACAGGCAACAGCAACTGCTGCTGTCGCAAAAATATTGTTTCTTAATCTTTTCATAATTCATTCAATCTTTTTAAAAGTAAGGTTATCTTTAAAAAAGAGAGGCAGCGTTCCATTCACCCTGTTTTAGACATCACCATGGCAAAATATGAATGGAATCTGTCCGCCTCTCTACCAACCTAAAGTTATTTCTTATTTGCTTCTTCCAGTGCGATATTCAGTTTCAGAACATTCACCTTCTCCGTACCGAAAAGGCCGAGAAGCGGTTTCTGTACTGCATTGTCTACGAGAGTCTTTACTTGTGCCTCGTCCATGCCACGTGCCTGGGCCACGCGTTTCACCTGTACATAAGCACTGGCGGGAGTGATATCCGGATCAAGACCGGAAGCACTGGCGGTTACCATTTCTGCAGGAACGTCTTTACGGTTCAGATAAGGATGGTGTACGAGGAAAGTATCGATACGGGCTTCTACTTCCGAAAGATATTCTTCGTTGGTAGGGCCTTTGTTGCTACCGGAAGAACTGGTAGCATCGTAACCGTCACCGGCATGGGAAGGGCGTCCCCAGAAGTAGATGTCTTTTGTGAACATCTGTCCTACATTAGCGGCACCGACAACTTTACCATCCAGAGTCGCTACTTCCGCATTACCCTTATTGGGACCTGCCACCTGGGCAAATATCCACAGGATAAGGATATAGAATACAGAGAAGAACACGCAAAATGCAAGTGTTATTTTAAGGGATTTGAATAATGTTTTCATTACTGTTTTTATTTATTGAAAGAATAAACTGACAATCATATCTATTAATTTAATTCCGATAAAGGGTGCAATGACACCGCCTAAGCCATAAATCAGCAAGTTGCGACGAAGCAATGCACTGGCACCAATCGGTTTATACTGTACTCCTTTCAGTGCCAACGGAATCAATATAGGAATAATGATAGCGTTAAAAATTATAGCTGAAAGGATAGCTGACTCAGGACTATGCAGCCCCATGATATTCAGCGGTGCCAACTGAGGGATGGCTACCATAAACAAAGCGGGAATAATCGCAAAGTATTTAGCCACGTCATTTGCTATAGAGAACGTGGTCAACGTACCGCGCGTCATCAACAACTGTTTACCGATTTCCACAATTTCAATCAGCTTTGTAGGATCATTGTCCAAGTCCACCATATTACCGGCTTCCTTTGCAGCCTGCGTACCGCTATTCATAGCAACGCCCACATTTGCCTGTGCCAATGCCGGAGCATCATTTGTACCGTCTCCCATCATTGCCACCAGTTTACCGGACTGCTGCTCTTTCTTGATATACTCCATCTTGTCTTCCGGCTTAGCCTCAGCTATAAAATCATCCACACCAGCCTTTTCTGCGATATACTTTGCTGTCAGCGGATTATCTCCAGTCACCATCACCGTCTTCACTCCCATCTTGCGAAGGCGTTCGAAACGTTCCTGAATACCTGGTTTGATGATGTCCTGCAACTCAATAACGCCGGCCACCTGCCGGTTGACACACACTACCAACGGTGTACCGCCGTTACTTGAAATTGCAGCAATCACATCTTCCACCTCTTTCGGGAAACTGTTTCCGGCACTCTCTGCAATCTTACGGATAGCATCGAAAGCACCTTTACGTATCTGAGTACCATTTTGCAAATCCACGCCTGAACACTTTGTTTCAGCAGTGAACTTAATCATTCGGGCACCCGTAGTATTCAGGTCACGCATACGGCGACCTGTTTCCCGTCCCAGTTCTATAATTGATTTACCCTCCGGCGTTTCATCGGAGATGGAAGACAGCAGGCAAGCCTCAATAAAATCACGTTCGTCCACACCGGGAGCTGCATAGAACTTCGTAGCTTTACGGTTACCGATTGTAATAGTTCCCGTCTTATCCAGCAACAACGTATCAATATCACCGGCCGTTTCCACTGCCTTACCCGATTTCGTTATCACATTGGCACGAAGCGCACGGTCCATACCTGCAATGCCGATAGCGGAAAGCAGACCACCGATTGTCGTCGGTATCAGGCAAACAAACAGGGAAAGAATAGCTGCAATCGAGATATACGTTCCCGGATGCTCTATATTTGTATAATCCGCCATTGGAATCAGCGTGACGCAAACAATCACGAATACCAGTGTGAAACCTGCCAGCAGGATAGTCAGCGCTATTTCATTCGGTGTTTTCTTCCGGGTAGCACCTTCCACTAATGCAATCATCTTATCCAGGAAGCTCTCACCCTGTTGTTGGGTTACCAGTACCTTTATCTTATCAGAAAGCACCTTCGTACCACCGGTTACAGAACTCTTATCTCCACCCGCCTCACGGATTACCGGGGCAGACTCGCCTGTGATGGCACTTTCATCAATGGAAGCCAGTCCTTCTACAATCTCACCGTCAGCCGGAATCGTATCACCGGCTTCGCAAATAAAGTAATCACCTTTCTTCAGGCGTGCACTACTGATATTGCAGACTTTGCCATCAATCAGAATTTTAGCGGGAGTCTCCTCACGCGTTTTGCGTAGGCTGTCGGCCTGAGCCTTACCACGAGCCTCGGCAATAGCCTCAGCAAAGTTAGCGAACAACAGAGTAACAAAGAGAACGACGAACACCAGAAAGTTGTACCCGAATGTTCCATATTCCGTAGTTCCCAGCGAGAGGATGCAGACTACCAGCATCACCAGCGTCACAAGCTCCACCGTAAACATAATCGGATTCTTAATCATCACCCGTGGATCCAACTTCACGAATGATTGCTTCAAGCTTTCCATTACTTGCTCCTTTTGAAACAAAGAAGCTGATTTCTTATCTTTCATTTTATGAAATTACTAATTACTAATTATGAATTACAAACTAAAATGTTCGGCAATCGTACTCAACGCATGCACCGGGAAGAATGACAGGGCAGCCACAATGAAGATAACCGCAAAAGTCATCACTGCAAATGTCACCGTATCCGTCTTCAGTGTACCGGCACTTTCCGGGATAAATTTCTTCTGCGCCAGCAAACCGGCAATGGCCACCTGCCCTACAATCGGGATAAAACGGCTCAGAATAAGTACCCAACCACACGAATAATTCCAGAAATAAGTATTATCTCCCAGTCCCTCGAAACCGGACCCATTATTAGCTGCACACGAAGTAAACTCATATAATTGCTCACTCAGCCCGTGGAAACCCGGATTATTCAGCCATCCGCCCTCACTCGCCACGAAATCGGGATGATGGGCAAACAGATACGTAGACAGAGCCGTTCCTACCAGGATCACAAACGGATGAAGTAATGCCACAACGGTCGCAATCTTCATTTCGCGTGCCTCCACCTTCTTTCCGAGGAATTCCGGCGTACGTCCTACCATCAGT
>OLQN01001731.1_pt1 | contig 15822 bp, 14 predicted proteins | sample 1673181 | NCBI WGS metagenome assembly OLQN01 (sample SAMEA3136763, study PRJEB25190) | human gut metagenome | biome: human gut; feature: human-associated habitat; material: faeces | place: Austria | collected 2013
CACTCATGATTCCATTCTTAGCAGCTGGAATAACGACTTTAAAGATTGTCTGAATTTTAGTTGCACCAAGTGCATAAGAACTTAATCTTAAATGATTAGGTACAGTTTCTAGAGCTGTTTCAGAGACATTGATTAATGTTGGTAAAATCATGATCACTAATACAATAATTGCGGCAATGAGGTTTGCCCCACCAGTGAACTGATGTGAATGAGATGTATGATAAAAAAACTTTTCTAACTTATACATCTGTGGGTTAATGATCAAGATACCAAGTAACCCATAAACAACTGATGGAATACCAGCTAATAATTCAATAGCTGCTTTCATAATCTTCTTTGGAGTACCAGTAACCATTTCACTTAATGCGGCTGCGGTAAATAAACCAACAGGTATTGCGATTAAGACTGCAAGTAAAGTACCAACAATAGAAGTTAAGATAATGTAAAGAATACCGAACTTTCCTTGAGAAGGAATCCATTCTGTTTTAAATAAGATATTTCCGATACCAACCTTAGCAAGTGCAGGTGTGCCGCTATAGATCATGTAGGCAGTAATAGCGACGACTGCAACTATTGAAAAAGCAGCACATACACTAACGATTAATGCGGCTGCCTTTTCTGATGCTTGTCTACTTTTATTGGTACCGACAATGCTATTTAGCACTGATTAGACCTACTTTTTTAATGATAGCCTGCCCTTCATCACTATCAATGTAATCGAATAATGCCTGAACTAATTTAGACTGTTTTTCAATTTTACCTTTAGTAGCCATTACGAATGGTCTCTGTAATGCATATTTACCAGCTTTGATGTTCTTAACTGTACAATCAACACCGTCTAACTGTAATGTGTTGATTGATTTATCAACTGCATCTAGTGATACATAACCAATAGCACCTTCAATAGAAGCACATTTCGCAACAACTGCACCAGTATTATCTAATTCCTGTGCATATTTACATTTATCTTTTACTTCTAATAATTCTTCAAAAGCACCTCTTGTACCAGAAGCCGCTTCTCTACCAATAACAACGATCTTTTCGTCTTTACCACCAAGTTCTTTCCAGTTAGTGATTTCACCAGTATAGATCTTAATTAACTGTTCTTTAGTTACATTCTTAACAGTATTATTTTTATTAACCGCAACTGCGATACCATCAATTGCTACGATGTTTTCTTCAAGACCCTGGCTCTTTTCTTCATCAGTTAATGCTCTTGAAGAATCACCGATATCAGCCTTACCACTTAATACTGAAGCAATACCAGCAGATGAACCTGTGAACTGAGATTCAACTGTAACGTTAGGGTTCTTTTCTTTGAAAGATTCGCCTAAGGCAGTAACGAATTTTTCCATTGATGTAGAACCATCAAGTGAGATCTTTCCTGATAAATCTCCTGAACCAGCAGTTGAAGAATCTTTAGGTCCTCCACAACCAGCAAGTGAGAATGCAAGTACACATGTAAGTACAAGCGTTAATATTTTTTTCATATTTACTTTTTTCCTCCCGTCTTCTTAAGACACCTACATCATAAATTTTTCTCCTTAACAAAAAAATCATATTTGTGTATGTATTATCTTAAGATTATGTAAATGTGTTTTTTTACTTTTTACATAATTACGGTTGTTTTATTGTTTAAACAATAGTACAATTTGGTCGAATTTTAGGAGGCGAATGTTAAATTTATGTTATATGAAAAGGAAATCCAACAAAAAAGATCAATAAAAGCCCTCAAATCATTCGTATGCGTTATTCTTGCGTCATGTTTAATGGCCTTTAATATTAAGACGTTTGTACGTGCTGGTGAATTAGTCCCTGGTGGTATTACCGGTATGACTCTATTAATACAGAGAATAATGTTAAAGTATGCTAACATTTCTGTACCTTATTCTGTGCTTAATATTTCATTAAACGCGATACCAGCTATCATTGGTTTTAAACTTATTTCAAAACGATTTACTGGTTATAGTGTATTAATGATTGTTTTAAACTCATTCTTAGTTGATTTGATTCCTTCTTATAAGGTCACAACTGATCCATTACTCATTGCTTTATTTGGTGGTTTATTAAATGGTTTAGCTATTTCTATTGCCTTATATGGTAAAGCAAGTTCTGGTGGAACAGACTTTATTGCAGTCTATATTCATCGTAAGTGGAATATCTCTTCTTGGAATATCATTCTAGGTTTTAATATTATTCTATTATTAACTTCTGGAATGTTATTTGGATTTGAAGCATCTCTTTATTCTATTGTCTTCCAGTTCGTATCTACTCAGGCAATAGATACTTTCCACAAATCAGATCAGCAGATGACTTTATTCATCATATCTAATAAAGCAGATGAATTAGAAAGAGAATTATTAGTTAAGACACATCATGGTATGACTCGTTTTACTGGCGAAGGATCTCATACACATGAAGATCGTGTCATGTTATATACAGTCGTCAGTGCTGCAGAAGTCAATGATGTTTATGAAATTATTAAAAGTATTGATAAACAGGCTTTCGTTAATATAGTCAAAACAAATGCTGTTAAAGGAAGGTTCTATCAGGAACCTATTGATTAACCTGGATTTATTCCAGGTTTTTTAAATGCAAAAATAAGTAGGTCACCCTACTTATTAATACATTGAGATATCAGATCGTGAACAACGTTTTCTTTGCCTACAACTAAATTTGTGATTAATTGGTTTTTAATTGGATGTCCACGATAATCACATAGTATACCGCCAGCTTCTTCTAATATCACCTTACCAGCAGCATAGTCCCATAATTTGACACGACGTTCTAAATAAGCCTCTACACGCCCACAAGCTGTCCATGCAATATCTAATGCACAGGATCCACTACGACGTATATCAGAACAACGCTTCATAACTTCCTTGATTGTATGGAAGTTCTTATCCAGCATTTCATCATTTTTATAATAAGGACTTGTTCCTACAGCTACTAAGCTTGATGAGAGGTTCTCTTGATGGCTTACATGAATAGGATGTTCATTCAAATACGCACCTTGTCCTTTAACACCATAAAACAGCTCACGCATATAGGGGTTATAGATTAACCCGATTGTTGGTTCACCATTTTCTAACAATGCCAATGAAATGACACTGCAATGATAATCATGAATAAGATTTGTTGTACCATCTACTGGATCTAATACCCAGCATGGTTGACTTAAATCCACTTCATTGATCTGTTCCTCGCTCATGAACTGTACATTAGGATACTTATCCATTAAACATGTCTTAATCTTATCCTGTACAATGAGGTCTATTTCAGTTACATAATCATCTTTCCCTTTAGAATAGATTTGATCATCCCTTAACTGCCCCATAAAACATTCACCAGCATGATAAAGCACTTCTTTTAAGTAATTCACATCGTAATTCATATAGTTTCCTCTCTGTGCACAAGTATAGCACCTTATACAATAAGTATGGTTACCATCAAGTGAAGAGTATATTAATAATTGGTAAAAAAAAGAATCCTCCATAAGGAGGATCATGCACTACATAAATATTCTTTTGGCTTGATATGGATGAAATATGAATGCAGTGGCTGTTTTTCAATCAATGCCCTAATGATTAAAAGGATCAGCGTTCCTAGGAAAATCAAAGTTATAATGAGTTAAAAGTATGAGGGTTTCATTAATTACTCACTTTATATCCATGTTCAATAAGGGATTTAATTATTAGCAATACTCTTACGAGCAGTGATCATTCTTATCCTCGCACCCGAATAAGAATGTACAGGAGATGCAGATATATCTGCACAAGATCATGAGGTCCCTACACCTCACGATATGTATAACTAGATTTTCCTATCTTAAGACCTTAATCTTAAGATGATAATATATTATCATCTTATTGGTATTTTATCAATGATAATAATAAAAAAATGTCATGAGCTGGACGTCTCATGACGATTTAGGAAGCAAAAATTTATTTTCTTTTTGCATCTTTATAATAATCTAACAAAATGATTAAACAAGTATTCTTAAGGATATTGTATAGTTGTTACAAAAAAAGCGAATTTATATGCATAAATCCACTCTTTTTGTCACTTTAATAGATATATTCTTCTTTCTTTTGTTTTCTCTCATATATATAAATAAATGGCGCATACACAAGTACTGAGATACATATACATATGAGATGTGATATTGCCCCATAGATACTTCCTCCAGTAACTAAGAAGCCCATTAAAATAGGTGGCATAACCCAAGGTACTTCCATGATCACATGTGGACAGAATCCTATTGAAATAAGGAAATAACCCGCTGTAAGAGAGACAAGTGGTGCAAGAATAAATGGAATAGATAATAGAGGATTAAGCACAATGGGCATACCAAAGATGACTGTTTCGTTGATATTCGCTAAACTTGGGAATAAAGAAATATTCGCTATTAGACGATTATCATGTCTTTGAGAAAAAACAAGTATATATATCACAAGCCCTAATGTACATCCTGAGCCACCAACTTCTCCAAACATCTGAAACATCATTGAATTGAATACATATGGTATATCTTTTCCTCTTAACCCCGCATTAAATGATGCCATATTAATATAGAGTAATGGTCTATACAAAGATTCAACGATAGGCAACATAAGATTCTTCCCATGGAAGCCAACAACCCAGAACAATAAGATAATAAAATACAAAACAAGAACCGCAATTAAATTATCCCCTGCCATCAGCTGTAACGGAAACTGTACAAGATTATATATATTTGTATTAAGTGTATGACCTGTGCTTAGGATACAAAGATAAGAGACAGAACCCATAATTAAGAGTGTCAAGAATGTTGGTACGATATTCATGAATGATAATACCTGATTGGTAGAAACCTGACTAGGAAGCTTTATTAAGAGACAATCGCAGTTTCTTAATAAATGATAGAGTTCTGTCGCAATTATAGCGACAAGCATTGCGGTAAAGAGTCCTGATAAAGATGTATAACCGATACCTATTCCTTGCGCAGTAAAATCTTTCAAAGTGATTCCTATAGAATGTGGTATATGCACAAAGGTGGATAGTTTTGTTTGTACAATAGCCCCACCACCTGTGTGTAATAGTACATTGATATGTAAGCCATCTATTGTATGTGGTGTAACAACCAGCCAGCTTAAGAAACTGACAATCACAGGATAAATATCATGATCCCCATTTGCCTGGGCAATTTCACTAGATAATAATAATACAATTACGATAGAGATACATGAAATGGCTGCATAATTCAATGCTTCAAAGATTGGATTAAAAATTTTTAATTCCATAATAAGTGGAAAAACAGCACCTAATCCCCCACGATCATTAACTAGTACATTTATCCAAAATATTCCAACAGCGCCTGTAAGAGATATTGGCATATAATTTTGGAATGTATTTTTAATCGCATTTAAGTATTTATTCTGAGTACATCTCATAGCCACCCAGGATAAAGCATCTACTAATTTATTCATCCCATCACCCCTTTCGCACTCCCATCTTACATTTTTCAATAGAAAAAGTCCATCACTAAGATGGACTATTCAAAAAGAAGGATTTAAAAAACAATCTTCGCAATAATTCTAGCTTTAATAACACCTTCATGATTTTCAATCACTTTAGTGATATCTTCTGATAAATCATTTGTATCAATGACAGTATATGCATATTCACCACGTGCTTTATTGACCATGTTTTCAATGTTCATGCTCTTTTTCGCAAATGCGTTCGCAAATACTGCTAACATGTTAGGAATATTCTTATGAATAATACATACACGATATGTTGTAGTACGTGGTTCTACAACTGTAGGCAAGTTAACAGAGTTCTGGATATTACCATTTTCTAAGTAATCAATCATTTCTTTTACAGCCATAGTTGCACAGTTATCTTCTGATTCTGGAGTAGAAGCACCTAAGTGTGGTAATACAACTGTATTTTCAGTTTCTACAAGTTCTTTAGAACCAAAGTCTGTGATATAACGTGCCACTTTTCCTGACTTTAATGATATCTGCAGTATTTACTAATGTATCACGTGCAAAGTTCAAGATACGTACACCGTCTTTCATCATTGCAAGTGACTTCTTATTAATCATGTTCTTTGTATCAGGAGTTGCTGGTACATGAATAGTAATATAGTCACATTCCTTGAATAATTCTTCTACAGTAGCTGCTTTATGAACCCATTTAGATAATTTCCATGCTGCATTGACACTGATATATGGATCATAACCATATACTTCCATACCTAATTTAACAGCTGCATTGGCTACATTCACACCAATTGCACCTAAACCAATAACACCAAGCTTCTTACCATCAATTTCAGGACCAACAAACTGGCTCTTACCTTTTTCTACAGTTTTTCCAAAATCATCAGCTGGTAATGTCTTTACCCATTCAATACCAGGAATCACCTGTCTTGAACTTAAGATTAAAGCACATAATACTAATTCTTTAACCGCATTCGCATTAGCCCCTGGTGTATTAAATACACAGATTCCTTTTTCAGTACATGTATCTACAGGAATATTGTTGACACCTGCACCTGCTCTTGCGATAGCCTTTAATTCAGCTGGAAAATCATAGTCATGTAATTTAGCTGATCTAACTAACATCCCATCTTCATGTTCTAAATTATCACCGACTTCATAATTATCATCAAAGACTTCTAAGCCCTGTTCAGAAATCTTATTTAAAGTTTTAATCTTATACATACTATTTATGTTTCTCCTCGAATTCTTTCATGAAATTAACTAAATATTCTACACCTTCATATGGCATTGCATTGTAGATAGATGCTCTAATACCACCTACACTACGGTGTCCTTTTAAGTTTGTCATACCTGCTGCAATAGATTCCTTTACAAATTCAGCATCTAATTCCTTAGATGGTGTTGTGAAAGTTACATTCATATTAGAACGTGCATCTTTCTTTGCATGTGGTTTATAGAAATCAGACTGATCTAAGTAGTCATAAAGAAGTTTAGCTTTCTTTTCATTCTTTTCCTTCATCACTTCTAGTCCACCCTGTTCATCAATCCATTTCACTACGAGACCTAACATATAAATAGCCCAGCATGGTGGTGTGTTATACATAGAATCCTTTTCTAACATAGTATCTAATTCAGAAAGAACTGGAATATTAGCTGGATGTGATTTTACTAGATCTTCTCTAATAATAACTACACCTAGTCCGGCAATACCCATATTCTTTTGTGCACCGGCATAAATAACACCATATTTAGAAACATCTACAGGTCTTGATAAGATATCTGAAGACATATCTACTACAAGTGGTGCGCTCTTTGTATCTGGTACATAGTTCCACTCTGTACCATAGATAGTGTTGTTGTTACAAAGATGTACATAATCAACACCTTCACGAATATCTAACTGATCCTGTGTAGGAATTTCTGTAAAATCGTTGTCCTTACCATTATAGGCAATATGAACATCCCCAAACTTAGCCGCTTCTTTTGCCGCTTTACCAGAGAAGCTTCCTGTAACGATATAATCTGATTTACCATTCACCATAAGATTTAAGGCAATGTTTGTGAATTCCTGTGTTGCCCCTCCTTGTAATAATAGAATCTTATAGTTATCTGGAATATTTAAAACTTTCTTTAAAGTTGCTTTTGTATCATCAAAAATCTTTTGGTATGTTGAGGAACGATGACTCATCTCCATTACGCTCATTCCTGAGCCTTTATAATTCAGCATCTGATCTGATGCTTCCTTTAATACCTCTACAGGTAACTGAGATGGTCCTGCAGAAAAATTATAAACTCTCTTATCTGTCATTTTCGATTTCCTCCTTGTTAATTTATATGCATTATATTAGATAAATACAAATTTGTCCACTGATATTATTAAAATATACAAATAATTTGAAAATTATTCCAGATTGTATACAATATAGATGTATTTTGATAGAGATAGACTCATCTTGATAAATCATTATAATTAGAATTAAGAAAGAGGTGGCTTATGAAGAAATTTAAGAATGCAACAATGAATGATATTTTTGCAGGTATTATTGTTGCTTTTATATCTATTCCTATATCCATGGGTTATGCTCAGGTAGCAGGTCTACCAATGGTCTATGGTTTATATGGTTCTTTGGTTCCTATTCTCGTATTTAGTTTATTTACTACGAGTCATGATTTTGTATTTGGTGTAGATGCAGCCCCTGCAGCTCTTACTGGAAGTGCATTGGCGACTCTTGGTATTACTGCAGGAACTAAAGAAGCAATGCAGGTGGTCCCTGTTATTGCACTCATGGTTGCTTTATGGTTGATTTTCTTTTCAATCATTAAAGCAGGACGTGCTGTTAAGTATATTTCTACACCTGTCATGGGTGGATTCGTAACAGGTATCTGTTTATCTATTATTATGATGCTTGTTCCTAAACTCTTTGGTGGGACAACAGGAACAGGTGAAATATTCGAATTAGTCAATCATATTATTAAAGAGTTACCACTCTTTAATGGTTTATCTTTTGTATTAGGTATTAGTACCCTTGTCATTATTCTTGTCGTAAAGAGAATAAATAAGAAGATTCCTATGCCTATTCTTATGATGTTTATAGGGGCTTTATTGACTGCCCTATTCCCTTTAGAAAAATATGGGGTGAAGCTATTACCTCATGTTGATTCAGGTTTACCAAAACTTGTGATTCCTTCTATTGCCCATGTAGATATTTCTGCTTTATTCTTTACTACATTATCTATTGCGATCGTTGTACTCGCACAGACTTTATTATCTGCACAGGGTAATGCAATGAAGGATGGCTATAAATTAGATGGAAATAAAGAAATATTTGCCTATGGTATGGCTGAACTGGCTACTTCACTTGTAGGATGCTGTCCGACGAATGGGTCTGTTTCTAGAACTGGTCTCGCAAGACAGTATGGATGTAAGACTCAGGTCATGAGCTTATCAGCTGCTGCGACTATGGCACTTCTTCTATTATTTGGTACAGGTTTTATTGAATATCTTCCTGTTCCTATTTTAACTGCGATTGTGATTACTGCCTTACTTGGTGCCTGTCACTTTGCGTTAGGTCAACGTTTATTTAAAGAAAGTAGAAATGAGTTCTATATCTTTATGGCAGCATGTTGTGGAGTACTTATCTTTGGGACTATTTATGGTGTAGTAATTGGTATTGTTTTATCATTCCTCGCTGTAGTTATTAAGGCAGTCACTCCACCAGCCCATTTCTTAGGTGTAATTCCAGGGCAGACAGGTTTCTTTAATCTAGAAAAGAATGTGAATGCAAGACCAATTAGACATACTATTATTTATCGTTTCCCAGGAAATCTATTTTTTGCGAATATTGATAAGTTCCAGGAAGATATAGAAAAAGCGATTAAAGAAGATACTGAGCAGGTTATTGTAGATGCTTCTGGTATTAGTAATATTGATTTTACTGCAATTGATCGTTTGATTATCTTCTATAATGATTTACAGAAAAGAAATATAGATTTCTATTTAACACGTCATATGGATCATCTTAATCAGGCATTAAGAGAAAATGGTGGTATAGAAATAATTACAAGTGGTCATGTAAGACGTACAATGCAGCAGGCATTATTAGATTGTGGGCTTGTCCCTCCGTATCCATTAGAAGATTTGGAAACATCTCATATCTCATTTATACAACCTGAATTAGAATGGGCCTTTGGAAATGAAGCTGAAAAGTATAAACAGAAGATGACTCAAGAAATGTTGGATAAGATTCATTCTAAAACAGACTTATCTCCTGATCTATTAAAGGATATTGAAAATCATACAGACTTTGGTGAACTAGGTTTGATTGAAGCGGATGAATTCTTATCAAGACTAGAAATGCATATTCCAGAAATCATGGAAAAGATTCATGAAAATGAGCAGTATGTAGAAGAACGACTCGAACAATATCGTGATCGCATTGAAGAAAAGTTACAGGAAATGAATCCTGAAACATTACGTGTATTAAAACAGTACCGTAGCAAATATGAAAAGAAGCTACAGGAATTAAATCCTCATGCTTTTAATCATTATAAAGAGCTCCATCAGAAACATTTAGAAAAACTGGAGAAAAACAAAAAGTGAAGATGAACCCATCTTCACTTTTTACATTAAGGAGTAATTCAATTATCAAATATTATCCGAGGATTTTCAAAGCAGCATCTAATACCTTTTCACCGTTCATCATACCATAGTCACGCATATTGATGACTTCAATTGGTGTAGATATTAATTCTCTTAATCTCTTTTCCATATGACGAACTTGTGGACCTAACATAATGACATCCCAGTCATTGAGTTCTTTTTCTGCATCTGTTACTGGGAGAGCCTTAACTTCCATTTCAATGCCTTTATCTTGTGCTGCCTTTTCCATCTTTAATACAAGCATACTTGTTGACATACCAGCATTACATACCAATAAGATTTTCTTCATAAGTTTCTCTCCTTCCTTCATATTTATTATATATTCATTAAATTTCATTGAATTATTCAATGTGAAATTAGAAACAAACTTATCAATATTTGTATATCATTCAAGTACTATTATGATAAAAATATATCAAAAAAGTGAAGACAGTCTTCACTTCATTGTTTTATCCCAGACATCTGCTATATTACGACCTACATCTTCTGGATGATGCGCATCACTTGCAGTAATCATCTGGACATGATGTTTTTTAAAGGTCTGTAATAACTGATCTGACAAGCCAATATCAGGTGTATGATAACGATAGTAACATCCCACATTGTTTTCTGCTTTCATATGATGTTCATTTAATAATTCAGCAAGTTCATCATATGTAGGCTGTAAGTCATAAGTAGGATAATGGCCAAACATCTTGATCGTATCTGGATGTGCAAGCTGTGTAAATAAATCAGATTTTACAAGTGAGAAAACACATTCATAGTATCTCTTATAAATTTCATCCACAGGATACTTGTTCCATAAAATTTCTTCTGACCATTTCATATCATAGAGTTTACCGTCGATAGAATGAATGGCTCCTACTAAGAAATCAAAATGATAAGGTTTTAATATTTCTCGAATTGTTTCTTCATATTCAGGTACATAACAAACCTCTAAACCAAAAGACACCTTAATAGGTAAATCCATTGCCTTGATTTCTTTAATCAAAGCACAATATTCATCTAAAGTACTATGAAACTTCATTTCTTTATTGTTTAACCATTCTTCTTGATAAGGAGATGCTTTTCTTACGCCTTCATAAACAGGTCTAAATTCCTTAAAACGATGTGTGTGATCAAGAATCTGTATTTCATCCATACCATTCTTTACTGCACTTTCCACAAACTGTAGTACATATTCTTTTGAGAGATCTCCATATTCTAGATGCATATGTCCATCTATCATAAATATCACCTTCCTTTTTTGGATTATAACACATACATATATATAGTTGTAGAAATATGATAAATATTTTAGATAATTCTAAGAAAGTGATTCATATGTCTGACAAGGAAATAAGTGAAGCAGGTTTTAATGTAATACATTAGGATTATCTGATTTATAAGAATCATGTCCCTATTGTACTGATTTCTTCTACTGAATATGATCTTGAAATTGAGATTACGTTAAAATAAAATCACTATAAGAAAATATCTTCCTATAGCACAAGATTAAGTCTATTATTTGTATTAGATACTCTTTATACAGCTTATTTAAGAGACATTATGAAGAGAATATTGAAAAGAAGACAGTGTACTATAATAAAAATGACGGAGGAATAAATATGGATATACGTGCTATTGTATGTGATGTAGATGGAACATTACTGACTAGTAAACAGGTCGTAGATGAAAGAACTGTTACAGCTATTAAGAAAGCAAGAAGTAAAGGTATATTATTTGGAATATGTACAGGTAGAGATGCAGATAGTGTAAGAAATCATATAAAATCATGGGGTATTGAAGGATGTATTGATTTTGTAGTGGGTTCTGGAGGTTCTGAGATTGATGATTATATTCTTGATATATATCAGGAGAATCATACTTTGAGTCCTGAATTAATTAAAGAAATCATGAATCATTACAAAGATATGGATTGTAACTTTACAATCTGTCATGAAGGTATTCTATATGCACCTAAGGATGATGACTATATTAGAAATATGGCTGAAGGTGATGGAATTGAATATAGAGTTGTAGATTTTGATACATTCTTAACACGTCCTTATCGTAAATTGATGATTATATGTAATCCAAGCTATATGCCTCAGATAGTGGAACGTTCTAAATCATTTAAGAATAGAGAATATAAAGCGTCTGCCTTAGTGACTACCAGTTTTTTATATGAATATATGAATCCTCATGTGTCTAAGTCTAATGGTTTAAAAGAGGCTTTAGCCCTTCATGATATTTCTATATCTCAATGTATGGCTTTTGGTGATGAAGATAATGATATAGATATGTTGGAAGAAGCAGGTGTTGGTGTAGTAATGGAAAATGGGTCTATTCATGCGAAAGCTGTCGCTAACTATATCACAGAGGATAAAGATTCTAATGGAATAGGCTTATTTATTGAAAAGTTTATATAAGCTTTTTTATCATTTTATGAGCGTTTTTTAAGAAAAATGATATAATGTGAAATGGTTAAGAAAGGAGTCAATAAAATGGCAAAAGTTGATATTATTTCTGGATTCTTAGGTGCTGGTAAAACAACACTTATTAAAAAATTATTAAATGAATCTTTAAAAGATGAAAAGTTAGTACTCATTGAAAATGAGTTTGGTGAAATTGGAATTGATGGTGGTTTTATGCGTGATGCAGGTATTACTGTCAATGAATTGAGTCAGGGTTGTATTTGTTGCAGTCTTGCAGGTGATTTTGAAACAGCTCTAAAGGAAGTTGTAGATACATATCATCCTGATCGTATTATTATTGAACCAACAGGTGTTGGTAAGTTATCTGATATTATTGCGGCTGTACAGAAGGTACATGGTGCTGATTTAACACTTGATCGTTTCTTTACTGTAGTAGATGCAAAGAAATGTAAGATGTATCATAAGAACTTTGGTGAGTTCTTTAATAACCAGATTGGTGCAGCAAGCTGTGTAATCTTAAGCCGTTCACAGGATGTATCTGAAGAAAAGATTGCGGAATGTTTAGATATTATTAGAGAATTAAATCCTCATGCACCAGTCGTTACTACTCCATGGGATCAGATTACAGGTGATATGATTCTTGAAGCAAGTAATCATAAGGATGCTTTAGAAAAGGCATTGATTGCGGCTGAAAAGGAACATCAGGAAAGTGTTCATGGACATCATCATGAACATCATCACCACCATGATCATGACCATGAATGTGGTCACCATCATGATCATGACCACGAATGCGAATGTGGACATCACCATGAACATGATCATGAATGTGAATGTGGTCATCATCACGATCATGAACATCATCACCATGATGGAGAAAGCACATTATACTATGATGAAGAAGATATGCATGATGCTGATGAAGTATTCAATAGTATTGGTATTGAAACAGCACATCCATTTACTAAAGAAGAACTTGATGATAAGTTAAAGACTTTAGGTACTGACGAATCTTTAGGTCATATTCTTCGTTCTAAGGGTATTGTGAAAGGTACTGATGGTAAGTGGTTTGAGTTTGACTTTGTAAGTGGCGATTATGAAATCCGTGAATGTACACCAGATTTTGGTGGAAGAATGTGTGTGATTGGTGAAAAGCTTGATGCACATAAAATCTATGATTTAATGAAAGGTTAATGTATGGATAATTTAGAAACAAGAATTTATCTATTTACTGGCTTTTTAGAAAGTGGTAAAACAACATTTATCAACGATACAATTATTAATACTGACTTCTGTGATTATGAGACATCTGTGCTTATTGTGACAGAAGAAGGTGAAGTAGAATATAATGTAGCAGCCATTAAGGAACATAACTGTGAAATCGTTTATGTAGAGAATGAAGAAGACTTGACTGCCGATTTCTTTAAGGATTTAAAGGAGAAATATCATCCTACACAGGTTCTTGTAGAATTTAATGGTATGTGGAATGTAGATCAGTTTGTAGAATCAAAATTCCCTGAAAACTGGGATGTTGTACAGATTCTAACTACTATCAATGCCTCTACTTTCCAGCTTTATGTGAATAACATGCGTGCACTCTTATTCCAACATTGTGCTAAGAGTGACTTAGTCATCTTTAATCGTATTGAAGATGGTATGAAGAAGTCTACTTTAAGAAACAACATCAAGGCAATGAATCCTGTATGTCAGATCATCTATGAAAATAAAGATGGTTCTGTCAATACTATGCAGGATGATGAGTTACCATATGATTATACACAGGATCATTTAGAAGTTGCGGATCATGATTTTGGTATCTTCTGTTATGATGCGATGGAACATCCAGAACGTTATGATCAAAAGACAATCAAGATCAAAGGTAAGTTTATAGGTCGCGATAAAGTGATTCCTAATGGTTTTATTCTTGGTCGCTATGCAATGGTATGCTGTGAACAGGATACTTCATTAATTGGTATGCTTTGTGTAAGTGAATATGCGTCTAAATTCATACCTAATGAATGGCTTCTATTAGAAGGTCATACACATATTGAATATGATCCATCTATGAATGCGAATATCTGTGTTCTTGATGTAGATCATGTTGAAGGGGCTAAACCTTTAGATAACGAATATGTTACATTTGATTAATCCAGGATATTTTTCCTGGATTTTTTCGTATTATAAAACTAGATATTACGTATAGTAAATAGTACTACTTCACACATTCCATGCATTTAACTAAAGTCATTAATTCTATTCCCAAAAGACAATAAAAATCATTTAAATGTGTCAAAAAGATCAATCATGTAAGACTCTAAATTATAGAGCATCCTAACATAATTTATTATGCACTATTGTTTTAGGAATGTATTTTTTAGAACTATGTACTAGTTCTTTAAGAGCAGCTCATAAACCATGTTATTTTCAAATGACTTTAGCGGTAATAGAAAAGGTGTCTGCCATTTTATAGCAAACACCTTTTCTTAATGACACGAAGGTATTAGTTTTCTTTATCTTAATACCATTGCCTATTTCACTTAAGGAAGCATATCATGAGTATTATTATGATATTTTTGCTGCGTAATATAATCACCTAAAGCAACATTTTACTTAAAAAGAACGATTTCATTTAATACATAAGTTAAATTCTAAAATTACTTATGCTTATTTAAGATTAAAAAACCAAATATGACAATAAGCGCAATAATAACAATGCAACATGCAAAAATAAAATCAAGGACAACATGATCAAGTTCTGGTTGAGCCAAATAAGTATTACTAAACAACGAATAAATAATATAAACCATTAGATAGGCTAAAAGAATTGAGACAATAATTTTGATAATCATTTTATTTTTCATTGTACTATTTCCTCCCGTTAAAAATATTTAGTACTTATAATTATATTGTAATATATTTATATAGAATATTACGGACTTTTAATCTTCAGTCTTTTTCATATAATCATTTAAATGAATACCATTTTTTAAAGCATCTATGACATGATCTTTATCGATCAAATTTTCTACCTTTTCATCTAAAATCATTCCAATAAAGCGGGCATCATCATCAATTGTAAAAGGACAATAGAAATAGAAATGATTTCCATCTTTAAATTCAAAGCGATAATCAAGAACATACCAATCTCTAGCAATCGGTGTTCTATAATTTTCATAACGATGTTTTAAAAGAAGTTCTACGCTTTGAATATCTTCATATTTATATTCATTCATAAACTTAGCTTCTTTTCCAAATA
>OLQN01001734.1_pt1 | contig 15791 bp, 8 predicted proteins | sample 1673181 | NCBI WGS metagenome assembly OLQN01 (sample SAMEA3136763, study PRJEB25190) | human gut metagenome | biome: human gut; feature: human-associated habitat; material: faeces | place: Austria | collected 2013
GTATTAAGGGACACTCGGCTGCGAAGCCGGAAAGAGACTGTGAGAAAATGAAGAACACCCCTCTGTGGGAAGGCTAGGATTGATGGCTCTCCTGCAGAGGGGTATTTTTTATGCTTTGATATATTTTTGTTTTGAGCTTCTTGGTTTGTCAGGGATGGTACGCTTGATCATACCAATAGCAAGCATTGGCTGCAAGATTTTTTCCCTGAAATACTTTTCTGTTTTGATTTCACAGAAAAGCTGCATCTCAGCCCGTGTTCTTGGCGTTGAGCAATAATCCAGAAGATTATGCAGTTTTTCTGAAGAAAGTTTGATTTCAACTTCGGTAGTGGCTTCGGTACTAACTTCGGTACTGACTTCGGTAGTTGAGGACGAAGTTGGTCCCACAGTTGCTGTCGCAATCTCCGGAAGTGGCACGATAATGCGGAAAACATCCCCTTCAATAAATTCCGGATCTTCGCCACCGGCAACCATACGAGCCAGCCAATAGACAGCGGCATCCGGATCACTTCCGCGAATGGATTTGATAAAAGCGGATATGATGTCATAATGCATCTCCCCTCCTTTATCGTACGCCGCCGGATTTTCCTGCAAGCGCTCCACCACCTTTTCATCTGTTATTTCAATCTTTTCATTTCCTTCTTCCGCAGCAACGACAAGCTCCAGGATATTCAGCAGTTTCCGTGCATCGCCACCGGAATAACGCAACATGGCGTCCGTCTCGGCCAACACGATATTCATATCCTTCAATATGATATCTTCGGTAACCGCCTTATTCAACAAGGTCAACAGATCAGCTTTCTCCAATGATTTCAAAACATATACCTGGCAGCGGGAAAGCAACGGACGGATGACCTCGAACGAGGGATTCTCTGTCGTGGCTCCGATCAAGGTTACCACACCTGTCTCTACAGCATTAAGCAGGGAATCCTGCTGCGACTTGCTAAAGCGATGTATTTCGTCAATAAACAGGATCGGTGAAACGGTATTGAAAAAGCGATTGCCTTTTGCCTTTTCTATCACTTCCCGCACATCTTTCACTCCTGAACTGATTGCGCTCAACGTGTAGAACGGAGCTTCCAGCTTATTCGAAATAATCTGCGCCAGCGTAGTCTTTCCTACTCCCGGAGGTCCCCACAATATAAAAGAGGGGACACGACCCGCATCAATCATCTTTCTAAGGACAGCCCCCGGACCAACCAGGTGTTTCTGCCCGATATAATCGTCCAACGTTTTCGGACGTAATCTCTCTGCTAACGGTTGACTCATCATGCCAACAAAAGTCGCATATTTTATTTACTTTTCAAAGTATAAATACAGTAAAAATTCAAGGCTATTTTAATGTTTGACAACAGAAAATATGATAAAAAGTAAGCACACACGGCAGCACACACCTATAAAAACCATAATGAGATAACATTTTGTCATATTTACAACTCTTGGGCACTGAATAAAATCATGAAAGATCAGGGCAGTGTGTATCAGAGAATGCACTGCCCCCCGTATCTATTACCTTATTTTATTTCAATGTGATATTTTCCAGATCACGTATAACAGTCATATCCATAATATCACTGTAGATTTCCGTTGTCCGTACACTTTTATGCCCCAGCAACTTCTGGACTGTCGTGATATTCGCTCCATTATATAATAATAAGGTAGCGTTGGTATGGCGTGCCATGTGGAAAGACAACCTTTTATCTATTTCCGCCAGCCGGCAAATCCTTTTCAACTGTTTATTCACATTCGAGTTTGCCGAAACAGAAACTCCAAACAACGTTCTTGAATAACGCTTGCAATAGCGTTCATAAACAGCAAGAGCTTTTCCGTCGAATAGCAGAAACAAAGGAAGCCGGACGTTCACATCCGTCTTGACCGATGAATAGACCAGCCATAACTTATCATCGATCAGATGAAAATTATCCGGTCGTATATTGACAATATCGGAAAAGCGCAGCCCGGTATAGCAGCTGAAAAGGAACATATCAAGCGTCCGTCTGAGCGTTCGTTGCAATTTAGGAGCGATATTCTCCAACCTTCCCAATTCCTCAGGTGTCAGATGACCACGCTTGCTCTCCATATATTTAATCTTATACTTACGAAAAGGATATTTCTGCAATTCAAACAAATCCTTATTAATCGCCAGGTTGACATATCTTTTCAGATGCTTCATATGCTTGGCAATCGTATTCCGGTGGTACTTTTGCTCAAGAAGAAAATGTTCAAAACCACAAAGGAAATTAAAGGTAAGATCATCAAAAGAGACTTGTGGCTGATACTGGCACAAAACCTGCAAAGTGGATAAATGGTTCTTCAATGTGGAAAGTCTTAAGTTACTATGATTGATCTCATTTTTCATAAAAGAGACAAAAGAGGAAGAGACGGATTCAAAATCTCCCCTTTCCCTCAAATACTTCAAAGAAAACGGACGTCCGCTTTGGACCATATCTAATTCGATCCGTTCCAAATAAGTAATATAATCCTCAATGTACTGATTGAGTTCATCCATATTGGGATGGTTCCTCACAGCTTTTCTCTTGCTATCCCATTGTGTGGGCTTAACATAGATTTTCGTTGAGAAATACTTCTTTTGCCTATTCAGGTAAGCCTCTACCTGAATCAAAGCCTTTCCTTCTGCATTCAACCGCTTTTTCCGATTGAACACCAGATTGTAAATAACTTTTTCCATGATATACATTATTTTCTGAATGAGAACACGAAGGAACAATAATAAGTTCTTTGTTTCGTATGAGACAAACTAAAAGTTTGTTATATTTCGTGTTTCAATAGAAGAACAACTATCAGCAAAGCTATCCTGCAAAAGCCCGGACAGAGACAAAAAAAGAGGCGTGTTTTTTGAACACGCCTCTTCATTCCTTTTCCGGATATAAACCTTATTTCTTTTATAAAGCAGGTTGTGGAGCCGCCGGATTATTATCTGCATCAGAAATACCTGTATTGGTCTCCATTTCACATTGCGGAATACGGTAGATCATTATCTGGGATTCCGGCTCCAAATTAAACTGTACGGAAGCATGATAATTCGTATTTTTACGTATAACCGGCTTCTTTAAGCGTAAAAGGTCGAACAACGAATGACCTTCGCCCCAAAGTTCCATACGACGCTGCAGCCAGACTTCATCTTGAAATTGCTGTGGCGAAGTAGCTTTACTAACAAAAGAAGGGTCGCGATAGGCTTGCACGAAGTTTTCCAATGTAGATTTACCTGCCGCCAGATTTCCACTCATTGCTTCAGCTTCCGCTTTAATCAAATACATTTCTTCCACACGCATCAACGGCCAATCCGAAGCATTAGTCGTGTTCCCAAACACACTCTGATAAGCACCGAACTTAGTATTTACATATGGTTCAAGACCGAAATACTCAACAATAGAAGATCCTTCTATTGTTTCGTTGTCTATCAACGAAGATGTGCTATCCGGAGACAAAAACCATTGTTTACGAATATCAGTATCCGGAATCTGGTCATATAAATCTGTATTCACTTTTCTGTATCCGTCAGGAACACCTGAAGTATATCCGTTCCCCGTAAAAGAACACAAATGAGAAGGCCAGTTTATAATACCGGTTTGTACAACATCATTATCCGGAGTGATCATGACACCCCATAACCAAGAATTTGCAGTAGCAGAATTAAATGTCGGAGTAGATACTTCTGCCAATGATTGCGGTGTTCCGCCGGCAATAGCTCTTTCTGCATCTTTTGCTGCATCAGCCCATTTCTGCATCAACAGATTGGCACGGGCACGCAAGCCATATACGACCGCTTCATCCAATTGGTCTTTATTCGCTCCATTATCAAAACCGGCCAACAATTCTGCTGCCTGATTCAAATCGCTCATAATCTGATCATATACCTGCTGGACAGTAGCACGCGGATTGTTCTGCATTTCTTCGTCAGACATCTTTTCCGTTACAATGGGAACAGCCAAAGCATTTTCATGACCTGCATAAGTAAACTGATAAATCTGAACCAGATTCAAATAGTCGTATGCACGAGCTGCCAAGGCCTGACCACGATAGATTTTCAAAGAAGCATCTTCTGTAGCAGGATCAATCAAGCTCAATACACTATTTGCGGCCTTCAGATGATTATAAAAAGTTTTCCAAATCAGTTCATCTGTAGAACTGTCATAAACACGGTCTGAATAATTCTGAGAAGTATTGAACCAGTTATATCCTGTAACCAGTGCTACAAGATCCTGTCCTCCAGACTCCAACGCCATAGAGACAGCCGGGACTCCATAATCATTATGATAGGTTGTCGCATCATCGGAAATCGTTCCGTAAGCATTCAATTTAGCAGCCATGGCATTTACTTCGGCCGTGACCAAATTTGGTCTGTCCTTGATCGTTTCTTCTTTCTGATTGTCAGAAACATATTGACCTTCAGGATATTTATCCAAATCGCAAGATGCCAGCAGCAGGGCGGCTATTGCGAACATCATATATTTGTTTGTTAATTTCATATTCAAAAACAATTTAACGGATTAGAAATTCAATGATATACCACCCGAAATTGTACGGATCGGCGAATAAACATTATCAGAAGCGACATAACCTTGACGCGGATCCAGCCCCTTACGGGCAGTCAACAATGCGACGTTATCTGCAACAAAGTACAAACGCACGCCTTCAATCTGTAATTTGCGAGTCAGGTTTTTCGGCAGAGTATAGCCGAATGTTATATTTTGAAGGCTCAGATAATCAGAGCTTGTCAAAAAGCGATCGGACAACCGGTTTGTATATTTATCATTTACATTCATACGGGGAACATCCGTATTCTTGTTCTCGGAAGTCCATACATTCAGCATGTCTTTATGCAAAGCACTACCTGTAGCAGCCGGGCTCATCATTTCCTGATATGTGTAGTCTAAAATACGGCCACCTAGCTGATAGGCAAATGAGATCGACAAGTCAAAACCGTATGCCGTAAAACTTGTACCGAATCCTCCATATACTTTAGGAAGGATATCTCCTGTCGCAAAACGGTTTTCTGTAGCAGTGGAATAAGAAGTCGTAACCGTGTTGCCCTCAGCATCCGGCTTCAACAAAGCCCACTGGCTTTCTCCCGTTTCAGGATTTACACCGGCATACTTCGGTAAATAAAGCTGATACATTGATTCATCTTCGCGATAGATACGACCTGCATCAATCATCTGGCCATTCAGCTCAGGCGCCAGCTCCAACACTTTGTTTTTGAAATGAGTCAAATTCAAATTTACGCTCCATGAGAAATCTTTTGTTTCGATAATATTCGAATTCAAATCGATTTCAACACCACGGTTCACCATAGAACCGACATTTTCCGGAAAACGGGAATATCCCATCGAAGCCGCAACCGGTTTGAAATAAAGCATATCCGTAGTCTTACGAGAGAAGTACTCTGCAGAACCACTCAGTTTGCCTCCCCAGAACGTAAAGTCAAAACCGGTATTAAAACTATGGGAAGTTTCCCATGTGATATCTTTATTTCCTTTATAATATAGAGAAGTTGAGAAATCTCCATTACTGTTTGCCAAAGTAAACTGATCCTGATACGGATAGTAGTTACGATACAAACCACCTTGATACATCAAATTGTCATTTCCCTGCAAACCATAACTGATTTTAAACTTCAACATATTAATCCAACTTTGATTTTCCAGGAAAGCTTCTTTATTCAATAACCAACCTGCACCGACAGACCAAAAGTTGCCCCAACGATTATCCGGATGGAAGCAAGAAGAAGCATCACGACGATAAGAAGCCGAACCGAAATATTTCCCATCATAATCATACTGAACGCGGAACAACCAACCTTCAGTCGCATAATCTTTTGAATAAGATGAATTATACTGATTTGAAATACCATTATCCAATTCCGGGACATTCGGGTTATACAGTTTTTCACGCTGGCCATACAAATATTGGTATTTATAGTTATAATTTTCATGACCGGCTAAAACATCCAGATTGTGTACATCATCAAACGTTTTATTGTATGTCAATAAATACTGCTGATTAACACTGAATGTACGTTGGGTTGAAACAGAAATCAAACCACCGACACCTGTCGTTTCCGAATATTGTCCATAGAACGGATTCACCATATCGGTATTCCGAACGTTATTGGCATCCACTCCAATATTCACCTTGGCCTTGATGCCACCCCAGATATCAACATCTGCAAACCATTTGCCACTAACTACGTCTCCGGAATATTTCATCTTGTCCAACATATAGCTGGCCAACGGGTTAGCATTAGGGATAGTATTACGAGATCCATTCGTATCTTGTCCTTTCTTTCCATAATCATAACGTTGGAAGCCACGGTTATCAGTCATTATATTTCCCTGTGCATCACGGATATACATCGGATATATCGCCCCCATAATATTAGAGGCATAAAATATGTTCGCATTTGAAGTTCCGCCTTCTGTATCCTGCTCACGGCTATCATAGTGAGTAAATGAAACATTAGCACCCAACTTCAACCACGGTTTCACTTGATAATCCGCCTTCAAACGAGCTGAATAACGTTGAAAACCTGAATTAGGAACGATACCCTGATCATCCAGATAGCCAGCAGACATATAATAGTTCATTTTGTCAGAAGCACCGCTAACGCTTAAATTATATTCCTGGCGAACATTATTTTCGAAAATTTCATCCGACCAATTATCCGGAATATAATAATAGGTTCCATCGGAATAACCAAGCGTAGCTTTAGGATTCAATTTTCCATCCATACCGATCAACAGTTCTCCTGTCGGAACAGAATAGACTTGATATCCTAAATAAGTTCCGGAAAGCAAAGCTTGATTAGCATATGCATTGGCACCGGCCAGATCACCAGCTGCGGCATAACCTTTCAAGTCTGCATTATAAATAGAAGAATAATTCAATTCATAAAATTTAGCAGGGTCATTAATTGTTTCATAATTAGGTACTCCACGTTTATTCACACCCCATTTTGCATCAAGACTGACACGAGCTTCGCCACTTTTACCTTTTTTAGTCGTAATCAAAATTACACCATTAGCACCACGGGCGCCATACAATGCATTAGAAGCAGCATCTTTCAATACAGTCATAGATTCGATATCAGAAGTGCTGATCGCCGAAATCTCACCGTCATAGGGGACACCGTCAACTACATATAAAGGTTTATTGCTGGCAGAAATAGATCCGATACCCCGAATCCGGACCTCTGCATCTTTACCCGGCTGTCCACTATTGCTCGTTGTCTGTACACCAGCAACCTGCCCACTCAAAGCATTCGTAACGTTCGAAGTTTGACGAGAGGTGATTTTCTCGCTTTTAATTGTTGCAGCAGATCCTGTAAAAGCACTTTTCTTGGCAGTACCATAAGCGACAATCATCACTTCATCAAGCATTTGATTATCCCCCTCCAACACCACATTTACTTTCGGCTTAACCCCAATTTCCTGGGCTTTCATACCCACAAAAGAAACTACCAGAGTCTTTGCAGAACTTGATAATCCATCAATTAAATGATTATCAATATGTTATTTATTGTCTTTTAAAGACTGGTTGTGGAAGGACTATCAAATTGTTATCTTGTTAATGTCTTATATATTAGCTACATATTGTTTTTTTAGACATTAGCGAGAATTCTTTTACAAAATAGAGTATGACTTATTTTCTACTTGTTTCGTGGAATAAATAGCCATTTATTCATGTATATAAGAAAATGTAAACTACCTGTAAATCATCATTTACGGTTCAAGCTTTGTGGAATATGAATTTTATATAGAACAATGCAAAAGATACCGACACTATCTGAAATCGCTCCTTTGACAACTGGTAAACTAAGTCGTTTCATGCCATCAACTAAGTCAAAACACCCCAAGAACTAAATGATAACATATAACAAAGTATCTGTTAGTAGTTACTACTTATTACCTATACGTAGTACTACCTATGGGCGTTATGTAGTACTATGTATTTGCGATAGGTAGTACTACATACGAATAATATGATGTATGTCTTGAATTAGTTTACTATGACTTTCGGAATAGTTTATGCTATGTTGCGGATCAGTTATCCTAAGAGAGCAGGCTGATTCCGGGTAATGTGTCTACAGTCTTTAATTATTTTCTACCCTTGTAGACCCGAGGCGTTTTTTCACCCTTCAGAATTGTCCAAAAACGGTACTTAGGCGAGAGGTTAAAAATAGATAATTTTAAAGGAGGCGAAATCAAGGAGATTTCATGAGAGATCAATCTAAAATATCGATTTTACATGATCTTTTGTTAATTATCATCCCCATTTTTGTAAAATCCTATTAGTTTTTTAGTTGTTATAATAAATTTATTATTACATTTGCCATCTCTTAGGAATATTTATACATTGCTTATATGTATAAAAACAGATAGTGCAAATTAGTTATTTATAAGTTAAACAAAAAAAGTGTGTCTATGAAAAGGTTAACTTTCCTTTTATTCTGCCTATTATTAGGTATTGGGATGGCCAACGCTCAGACGACGAAAGTAACAGGTACTGTTATTTCGGCGGAAGACAACGAGCCCATCATTGGTGCATCTATAGTTGTTAAAGGTACGACTATAGGTACAGTAACAGATTTTAACGGTGCATTTTCTCTGGATGTACCAAGTTCTGCAAAGACTCTGGTAGTTTCTTTTGTGGGTATGAAATCTCAGGAAATCGGCATCAAACCGACATTACATGTTGTGTTGGCAGCAGATAACCAAATGCTTGACGAAGTGATGGTTGTTGCGTATGGTACTGCTAAGAAATCATCTTTTACCGGAGCCGCTTCATCAGTAAATGCGGAAAAAGTATTAAAAGATGTACCTGTTACATCTTTTGAACAAGCCTTGCAAGGCGCAACAACTGGTCTGACCGTAAATTCGAGCAGTGGACAGCCTGGTGCAGGTTTAAGCATTCGTATTCGTGGAACAGGTTCTATGAACGCCACAAATGAACCTCTTTATGTAATCGATGGTGTACCGGTTATTTCCGGAGATATTGCCGTATCTGGAGTAAGCAATGACTCAAAAGCTTTCAATATCATGTCTTCAATCAATCCGAGCGACATTGAAAATATCACGGTTTTGAAAGATGCTGCGGCTGCTTCTTTGTATGGTTCACGTGCTGCAAATGGTGTAATTCTTATTACAACGAAAAGAGGTAAGGAAGGCAAAACTCAGATCAATTTTAAAGCGAACTGGGGTTTTTCCGACTGGGCTGTTAAAAACAGGGAAACGGTTTCAGGGGAACAGCAGCACGAACTTACCTATGAAGCATATTACAATGAAGGTATTTTATACAAAGATATGTCAGAAGAAGAAGCAAGAGCTTACGCACAAGAAGGTGCAGATACTTTCGCTCCTTTAAGAGATCACTATTCAAACTGGGAAGATGCATTATTCAAGAAAAGTGCATTCAACCAGAATTATGAGTTTTCAGCACAGGGAGGTAGTGAACTGACAAATTTCTTCGCTTCATTGAACTACAAAACGGAAGACGGTATGATTAATACCACCGGTATGGAAGGATTTACCGGTAGAGTAAACGTAACCCATAAATCAAAAGATGGGAAAATGCAGATGGGAGCTAATATCTCATTCTCAAAACAAAAATCAGAAATGGCTTCGGAAGGAACGGCTTATGCCAATGCCTATTTCGTTAAAAACTGGTATGCAATCCCTAACCTTCCTATTTATAATGAGGACGGTTCATTTTATGAAGGTTTTCCCTTGGATCAATTAAATGTGCCTAACCCATTAAGGGATCAAGGATTGGATAAAAATACATCCGAAGTGCTTAGAAGTACCAACTCCTTATGGGCTTCTTATAAAATAATCGAAGGGCTGACAATCAAGGAAACAATAAGCTATGACTTTATCGACAACCAGTCAACAACTTACTGGCCGATGAATTCGAATAACGGTGAGGCTTACAATGGTTTGATGATCAAATATCCATATCAGCACCACAACATCTATTCATCAACGGTATTGAATTATACCAACACATTTGCCGACAAGCACAATCTAGATGTTTTGCTCGGATGGGATGTTGACGACAGAAAAGAACAATTTGTCCAAGCAGTCGGCGCCAACTATCCGCACGATAAATTACCAGAACTTGGTAATACGTCGGAACCGATGACAGCCTCATCCGGATATAGCGAAGATCATCTGTTATCTTTGCTTTCTCGTATAAATTACGATTATGACGACAAATATTACATTTCTGCAAATTACCGCCGTGATGGTAGCTCAAGATTAGGAGCAAACACACGTTGGGGTAACTTCTGGTCTGTTTCTGCTGCTTGGAGATTGAGCCAGGAAGCTTTCATGAAAAATTTGACTTATGTTGATGACTTGAAGCTAAGAGTTTCTTATGGTATAAATGGTACTTTACCCTCTAAGTTCTATTCACATTTGAGTTTGTTCGGTTATGGCTTTAACTATCAGGATCAACCGGGATCTGCTCCTACGACTATTCCTAATCCGGATCTGGGATGGGAAAAGAATGAGAACTTCAATATCGGTTTCGATGCCAGACTGTTCGGCCGTTTAAGTGTAGCATTCGATTTCTATAATCGTGAAACAAAAGACTTGTTGCAAGATGTTCCGGTCTCAATGACTACTGGTTTCAATAATACATTGAAAAACGTAGGAGCCATGAATAACCGTGGTATTGAATTGGATATGAACTATGACGTATTCAATGAAACAGCAGTAAAATGGTCTACAGGTATAGTTCTATCTCATAACAAAAACAAGATCAGCAAACTGTATGGAGGAAAAGACATCATTAGCGGAACTTCCATCTTGAGAGAAGGTGAATCTTATTATTCTTGGTGGAGCCGTGAATGGGCTGGCGTTGATCCTCAAACGGGTGAAGAACAGTGGGTATTGAACACTGAAAACGAAGATGGAACCATCAATCGTGGATTGACTAAAGATCCGTCACAGGCTCAACGTGTTATTATCGGAAAACCGGATCCTAAAGTAACCGGAGGATGGAGAAATAACCTTTCTTGGAAGGGCTTGGATTTAAGCGCCTTATTTTCATTCTCTTTAGGTGGACATATCATGGATGATCCTGCGCTGCTGTACACAGATACAGATGGTGAAACTGCATATCAATCCATTGGTATCCAGCAGTTGGACAGATGGCAAAAACCGGGTGACATTACAGATGTTCCGAGACGTATCAATAGCTATCAATATGCTCGTTACGGAAGTTCCCGTCATATGAAGAGTTCAAACCATCTCCGCCTGAAGACTGTAACATTATCTTATAATTTGCCGTCAAAATGGATGCAGGCTGCTGGAATGAGAAATGTCAGAATCTTCGCTTCCGGTAACAACCTGCTGACATGGGCTGCCTATAAGAATATTGATCCGGAACAGCCGGTCAATGGTGTGGCCACTTGGGCATTACCGAACTTGAAATCAGTAACATTTGGTATTGAAATCGGATTGTAATCCGGAATTCGTTTTACTATAAATAATAACAATGATGAATAGACTAAATATAAAATCTATATTTGCTGCTGTAGCAATAGCTTCAGTGACATTTACATCTTGTGATGGATATCTGGAAACTTTCCCTTCAGATTCATTGGTCAGCACAGATGCTATCACGACTTTACAAGATGTGGAAACAGCACTTAACGGAACATACTACAGTTTAAAGAGTGCCAACTATTATGGTTGTGATTTTGTATCACGCGCCGAAGTGGGGGGTGAAGACGTACAGACAATCTCTTCCGGGGGGTTAAGAACCGACACTTATTATCGTTTCATACACCGTCAGAATAACTCGCCGGAAAATTTATGGAGCTATCCGTATGATGTTATCAACCGTGCGAATGTATTGCTGAATGCAATTGAAACAGGAGACCTTCCTGCAGGCGATGAACTTAATAATGCAAAAGGAGAAGCCTTAGCTCTTCGTGCTTTATGTCACTTCAACCTTCTGATTACATACGGAAAGCCTTATTTTGTAGAAAATGGAGCTACTCCGGGTGTAGTATTGGTAAAAAATGTTTTGAGCGCAGATGATCTTCCCAGTCGCTCAACTGTTGCAGAAGGGTATGATATGGTCATCAACGACTTGGAGGAAGCGTTGAAATGTATCGGGACGGAAGTAAAAGACGGACGTTTCAACAGTTGGGCCGTAAAAGGTTTACTGGCACGTGTCAATCTATATAAAAGAGATTGGGATAAAGCTTTTTCTTATGCAGAAGATGTAATCAAGAATTCTCCGTATTCTTTGCTGAAAACAGAAGACTATGTTGCAGCATGGTCTGGAAGATACTCTTCGGAATCCGTATTCGATCTGGAAATTTCGGATTTGGATGCCGGTGATCGTGAAATGTTTGGATATGTAGTCGATCCTAAAGGATATGCTGCTGTTTCCAACACGAAAGAATTTGAAGATCTTATCAACGAGAACCCGGATGACATCCGTCGTAATTTGCTAACTGCAGCATCAGTCGAAGGACGTACTTACATGAACAAATATCCGGGGATCAATGGTAAAACGGCCGTAAACAATATTCGTGTAATCCGTCTGTCAGATATTTATTTGATTGCTGCTGAAGCTGCATTGAAAAAATCTTCTGCTGATCAGGCTAGTGCAAATAAATACTTGAATGCGATCATCAAACGTGCTATTCCTTCCGCTTCAGATGTGACTGCTACCGAAGCATTGGTCTTGAAAGAAAGACGCAAAGAATTGGTGATGGAAGGTCATCGTTTTTATGACATCATGCGTTTAGGGATTACGGTAACTCGTAAGGGTGGATATCATTTCTTGAACAACACCGATCTTATATCTCCGAGTTATCAGGATTATCGCACGATTTTGGCAATACCACAGTCTGAAATAGATGTAAATCCCAATATCAAACAAAATGAAGGATACTTCTAACAGGATAATATTCGAATGAGAAATAGGCTGTTATTCTTATATAACAGCCTATTTTCTTTTGTGACTATTATATATAAGTATCTCCATATCCTACATTATTATTAGTCAATGTGCGTGAAACTGGTTAATTTGAAACCAATCGATTTCAAATTAACCAGTTTCATATTTGCACCTTCCAACTATTGTTGCTACATTTGTTTAGATATAAAAAATTATACTATGGAGGCTCCATTTGTTTACGGACGTATTGCCGATGACTTGAATTTTACTGACAGGAAAAATGAGGTCGCTTTGTTGACACAAAACTTCAAGAATCTCATTAATACCGTTATTATATCTCCACGTCGCTGGGGTAAAACATCTTTGGTAAATAAATGTGCCAAACTTTTGTCAGAAGAGAACAAGAATACACTGGTCTGTCAAGTCGATATTTTTAATTGTAGAACGGAAGAACAATTTTATACGGCCTATGCTAATGCTTTAATGCGGGTATCTACCTCTGCTTGGGAGGAATTTGTAGCAGGAGTAAAAAAATATTTGAGCCGAATGGCACCTACTGTTTCTCTTTCCGAAGGCAGTCAGAGCTATGAATTATCTTTTGGTATCGGTTTTAAAGATAACCGGTTGTCTTATGATGAGATATTAGATTTGCCACAACAGATCGCTAAAGATAAAGGTAAAAAGATCATTGTCTGCATTGATGAATTCCAAAATATCAACGAATATGAAGATTCGCTTGCTTTTCAACGTAAACTTCGTGCTCATTGGCAGACACATACATCTGTTTGCTATTGCCTGTATGGGAGTAAACGTCATATGTTACTGAGTATTTTCAATGACTACAGTATGCCTTTTTACAAATTTGGCGATATCTTATTCTTACAAAAAATAGAACGAAAAGACTGGGTTGCATTTATTTCCCAACGGTTTGCTGATACCGGAAAGCAAATATCGGATGAATTATCTGGTATGATTGCCGATAAAATGAAAAACCATCCGTATTATACTCAGCAATTAAGTCAGCAAACTTGGTTGCGTACATCAAAAGAGTGTTCGGAAGCTATTGTCAATGAGGCGTTCAACAGTTTGATCGGTCAATTGAGCCTGTTGTTTACCAATATAATAGATTCTTTGACTTCCCGTCAAATTAGCTTTTTGATAGCTGTCGCCGATGGAGTGGTTAATTTCTCATCTAAAGACATTTTGAAGCACTATCAATTGGGAACTTCAGCAAATATCAAAAACTTGAAAAAAGCGACACTTGAAAAAGATTTGATCGATATATTGCCTGGCAATACGATAGAAATCCAAGATCCGGCTTTTGAATATTGGCTTAAAAATGTGTATCAGAATCCTGCAAGATAGTTTAATCTACATCAAGAAATCAGGAGGAAACAGGTAGAACTACAGCACAGTTTAGAACTGTTAAGGATGTGGTTGCTACTTTCACTAAACATTTTAACACATTGTTAATCAAATAAATCAGTTTGCTATATATTTAGAATGTTATCTTTTATAGGAGAATGATGATTTAAAAAGATAAACCAAATAATACTTTGATAATCAATAATATAACCATCAACTAAGTTCTGCAAAGACTCTGGTTATTTCCTTCGTGGGGATGAAGTCTCAGGAAGTTGGAATCAAGCCAAAAGTAAATGTAGTATTGGAGGGGGACAATCAGATGCTTGACGAAGTAATGGTTGTCGCTTACGGTACCGCTAAAAAAAGTTCTTTTACGGGATCGGCCTCTACGATCAGTAATGAAAAATTAGAACTCCGTCCTATTACAAACTTAACAAAAGGGTTAGAAGGACAGGCAACAGGATTGTTGACAACTTCAGGATCCGGACAGCCTGGCGAAGATGCTTCCATTGTAATCCGTGGTTATGGTTCAATTAATGCATCACAAGATCCTTTGTATGTTGTCGATGGTATTCCTTTCGATGGTTCTTTAAGTTCCATCAATCCGTCTGATATCGAGTCTATGACTGTATTGAAGGACGCTTCTGCTGGTGCTTTGTATGGTGCGCGTGGTGCGAACGGTGTCGTTATGATCACAACTAAACAGGGTAAAGAAGGAAAAGCTCAAGTAACATGGCGTTCAACTGTAGGATGGGCATCACGTGCTATCCAACCGTATGATATGGTCGATCAGAAAGAATTTGTGCAATTAACTTATGAAGCTCTTCGTAATGGTTACGTATTCAACTCTGGTTATTCATGGGAACAAGCACAACAGATGGCAAGAGCCGGTTTAAGTGCCAATTTAGGTGGTGAACTATACAACCCGTTTAAGAATTACACATGGGACAATTTGATCAATCCTGAAACAGGAATGGTACAAGCTGATGCTGTTTCAGCCTGGAATGAACGATGGATGGATGCAGTTCAACGAGATAATGCATTCAGGCAAGAACACCAATTATCTGTAAACGGCGGTTCTGAAAAAACAAAATATATGTTTTCTCTCGGTTATCTGAATGAAGATGGCATTCTTATCAATACAGGCTTTCAGCGTTATAATGCTCGTGTAAACGTTAATTCTAATATTACAGATTGGTTTAAGGCCAACATGAATGCCTCCTTGTCTAATTCAGTGCAGGATTACAGTGACTATGACGGATCTTCCACATCAAATGTATGGTATTCAGCACAGTTCGTTTCACCGTTATTTCCCGTCTATGTGAAGGGATTGGATGGAAAGAATGTATTGGGTGAAGATGGAAAACCTCAATTGGATTATGGAGAAAACGGACGTCCGGGAAGCTATACGGATTACAATCCAGTCGCGCTGTGTTCTTCGCCCTTATTGGTATGATATACGGACGTACCCACACTCGTGATGTCCG
>OLQN01001758.1_pt1 | contig 15638 bp, 10 predicted proteins | sample 1673181 | NCBI WGS metagenome assembly OLQN01 (sample SAMEA3136763, study PRJEB25190) | human gut metagenome | biome: human gut; feature: human-associated habitat; material: faeces | place: Austria | collected 2013
CCCTAAAGTTGTCCCCTAAATGATTTGGCTTTCCCCCTAAATAATTTGGTTACCCCTATTTTTATAATTCTTCTTTTTTTACTTTTTTAATACCTAACCATGACATGAAAGCCATTAATACAAATAAAATAATATTTGTTTCATCACCTGTTTTAGCAGTTGAAGATTGTTTTTTATCATTTTTAGTAGTAGAAGTAATTACTTGATTATCTTTAGATGAAGCATTTCCTTTTGAAGTATTATCATCTTTAGTAGATGAATCTACTTTTTTAAGAGCATTCATAGTTTTTTCTAGATTAGAAATAGCTTCGTTGATTTCTTCTTTTGTAGCATCTTCTTTAGCAGATACTTCTTTTGCTTGAGTTAATGCTTCTACCAGTTGTTTCCATGAATCTTTTGTATAATCTTTTTCTTGAAGTTGATCAGCTTTACTAATCAAATCAGTTAATCCAGATTTATCATTAAGTGTAACAAGTCCATTATAAGCATCTAATAATTTTTGATACATATCATTGATTTCATCTTTTGTAGCATCAAGATTACTTAAAACGTCCTGTGCTTCTTTAAGAACAGTTTGGAATTGTTTCCATGAATCCTTTGTATAATCTTTTTGTTCAAGATTTGATAAATCATCAACGAATGATTTTAATTTTTCATTATCAACAGATAATACAAGTTTTACCATTGCATCTGTTAATTGACGTTTCATAATTTCAATTTCATTAGCGTTAGGATTTTCTGCATTGACTAAACCTTCAGCAGCTTTAATTGTATCCTGTAAATGATTCCATGAAGTAGATAAATATCCAATATCTTCCATAGCTTTAGCTTTATTGATAACATCTTTTAAACCATCAACATCTGCTGGTACATCTGCACGATGTAATTTAATTTCTGCAGCACTTCCGTTATTATTAACAGCTTCTACGTAGTATAAACGAAGATGTTTTGTTTTTACTGTATCAAATTCAATGACTTTTGTAGATGAATCACTTGATAAATTACCTTCTTTAACTGTTTTCCAATTAACACCATCATCACTTATTTCAATACGATATTTTGTAACATTTCCATTTTTACCAGTTTGACGAGGAACATATGTTAAACCATTGACACTCATTTCTTCTTTATTTTCAAAAGCAATCCAATGAGGTGTTGATAAATTCCAATCTGTATGCCACATTGTTGATGGATTATCATCTAATACATTTTTAGGATCTGATCCATCATGTTGATAAGATGAAGCAGTTGCTGTAAGTTTGCTTTTATCAATGTAATTGACATTAACTTGTGATTTTAATTGTAGTTTAGTAAGTGCTTTTGTAAGTTCTACTTCATATTGATCGACTGTATCTTGCATTGATTTAGGTAATTCTCTTTGAATCATATCAATAACAAATTGCAAGTTTTTAACAGAATCTTCTGTATAAATAGATAAATCTTTTGGAATTGAATTTAAATAGTGATCTACTCTTGTATAATTTGCTTTTTTGTAATCAATTCCATTTACTAATTCTTTAATTTCATCTGTAAGAGTTGAAATTGTTTGTTCATTTGGAGCATATTCTTTTAAAGCAACTTTTGCTTCTTTTAGTTTTTCTTGTAATTGTTTATTTTGTGATTCTTCTGCAATATGACTTGCACTTGTCACTAAATAATCTAATTCCATTGTTGAAGCAAATGATTTTTCTGAACCTAAACGAATATCATCTACATATCCTTTAAAGGCATGTTCTTTACTTCCAATTCTTTCCATTGGAATCATCATTGTTGCTTTTAATGGTCTACCATTTGCTTGTTCATCATCTCCAAGTGTATCTACAAGTTGACCATTTACATAAAGATCAATAACTTCTTTTCTATTTTTAAATTCTAATTCAACCCATTGATTAACAGGTAATTCATAATTAAATGAATAGTCATGATTTTCTCTACTTAATCCAACTTTACCTGTTCCTTTTTGAACAGCTTTAATTGAACCATAGCTACTTTCAAATAAAATTTGTTCTTCTTCACTTGATGATTCACGCTTTACTTTTACACGTAAATCATTATTTAAACCAACTGTATCTAATGAAGTTGTTGCATAACTTGTATCTCCTAATAAGTGCAATGCATCATGACTATCTAATGATGCAAGTTCGATATTTTCATGGCCTTTTAATTGATCAAGATTATCTAAATCATAATGAGCAATCATACCATTTTCATCTTTAGCTACTTCATAACCAAAATTTGTACCTGGAGCATCCCCTAATGTTGTTCTTAAACTATTAGCTTGATCTAATGTTTTATCTCCTTTACCCCATAATTTAGCACCAAATAATGGAATTGCATTTTGTAAACGATCATAAACATCATATTCACTAATACCATTTTCTAAATAGTCTGTCATATCGTTCCATACAGCAATAGCGCCCCCTAACATTTGTTCATCACCAGCAGGAATTGTGACACCACTAATCGAGTTGATTGCTTGATTATATAAAATGTTGCTATTTAAATAATCATAGTAATATCCAGCATTAGGAACAATATAATATTGTGCATCATTACAGTTAATTAAATCATAACCTTGTTCATACATTTGATCCATATTCGCATAACCAAAGTTCCATAAATTCATTTGAACATCTTTACTTCTAACCGGAGTTTTTCCTGAACATTGAGTTAAACTTCCCCAAATACGTGCTGTTCTTCCTGAATTTTGTACATATTTTAACATATCATCTGAGAATCGACGATAAGCTTCTTTGTCTGCATTATATTCATCTGCACCCACATGAACTGTTGTTTGTTCATCGAAAACAGGATCACTTGTTGTCATATATTCATCAAAAATACTTTGTACAAATTCTAATGATTCATCATATTTATCTCTTAAAGCCAAATGATCGTTTTCACGTCCGTTTGTCCCATGTCTTAAATCAGGTCTTACTTTTGTAAGTGCTAATGAATGGGCTGGTGTATCGATTTCTGGTACAATATCTACCCCATAATCTCTTGAATCCCTAATAAAATCTTTAAATTCTTTTTTTGTATAGAATAAATCTGTACTTGTTAAATCTTGTTGATTTAAACCATTGTTTCCACCTTTTTTAACATCTGATTCTAATCTAAATGCTGAATAACCTGTCATTGGATCAGCTAAACTTTCAATTGGAATTAAGTTATCATTTAAGTGAACTTGGAAATCGTTCATTTTATACCATGACATTTGTTTAACAATTTGTTTTAAATAATCCATTGTAAATGTTTTACGTCCAACATCTAAAATAAAACTTCTTACTTTATAAAGTGGATAATCTCTTGTTGTCCCACAAGGAACATTTCCTGATTGTTTAATACTTTGTAAAAGCGTTCTGGTTGCCCAATAAGCCCCTGTTGTTGTTTCAGCTTTAATATTGATTGAATCATCAATATCCATTAAATATCCTTCATCTTGTAATCCTAACGATTTATCTTTTGTAAGAGCTAAAGTAATATCTCCTGTTTTGCTTTCACCTTTTACAACAGCAATACTTTTTCCAGTAATATCTTCATAATCATTAGCAAGTGCTTCTGCAGTTTTTTGAAGTGAACTATCTTTATAAACAATTCTTGCTCCTTTAGAAACTGTATAGTTTCCATGTCCACCATTCCATTCAGCTAATTCTGGTAAAACATTTGGTGCTTTATTCGCTGTTTCATCATTTTTTTGACTACCTGGAACTGTAACAGCAATTTCTTTGAATTTATAATCATTTGTATCATTATCTGTAATCTTGAATGATACTTTAACATCTTTATCACTAATAGGTTGATAAATTGTTAAATCTTCATCAATGATTTGTTCAAAATCAGTACCATTATATTCAACAGTATAACCTTCAACTTCTGGTAAAGTGACTTTTAACTTTTTATCTCCAGTTTTTGGTGTTTCTACTTGAATTTCATTTAAAACATCACTCATTGACATTTTTTCATCAGGATTTCCACCATAAACTTCTAATTCATAAATAGAAATCGTATTCCAAGCAATACCACCATCTGGATCTTCTGAAGTATGTGAATCAACATATAAACGTACATATCTTGCTTTATAGATTTGATCTAAAACAATTTTTTCTGTTAAAGATTTTGGACGATCTTTAAATTCTTTAACTGTTTGCCAATCACTTTCTTGAGGCGTAGATTCAGTATCAGCAATTTGAATCTTATAAGCTGTTGCTTTACGTGTTTCCCAGAATACCTTAACCGTATTGACATTCATTCTTTCACCTAAATCAACATAGATCCAATCTGGTCCATTTCCAACATCACTTCCCCAACGAGAACTACGTGATGATGTATTACCATCTACTGCATTTGCTGCTTTAACACTCGCTGCTTCTTCAGAACTTGCAACTGCAGTTTTCTTTAAAGCGATATTTTCACTTGGATCTTGTACTTTTTCATCCGTATTAAAGATTTTAAATTCTCGACAAGATACATTTGGATAACCTTTAACTGCTGTTACTTCTAATTTAACATATCTTCCACTGACTTTACTTCCTAATAATTCTTCACTGATAACATTTTTATTATCTGTTCTTGAAAGTACTGGTTCTCCCCAATTATTAGGGTCATTTGAAACATAAATATTATAATTTGAAGCATAATTACCTTCATTTTCCCAAATCATTTGGAATTTATTCATTTCAAATTCTTGACCTAAGTCTACATAGGCCCATTGAGTTGGTGCACTTTCAGTTGACCAGCGTGTATCATCATCACCATCTGTTAGGTTTTTTCTCGGCAATGTTCCATATTCAGCTGAAACATAAGCCGTTTTGTTTAACGCTAAGTTTTGTTGCTCTGACTCTGCAAAAACAGGAACCATCGATAATACTGAACCCATCGACATCGATAATGTTAATACAGCTGCAACACTTTTCTTTTTCAATTTCATATTTTTCTTCCCTTTCTCTTTAAAAAGAAAAGACCAAACATAAAAACAACATTCAAAAATGCCGTTAATATATCTGGTCTTGCCTACTTAAAGTAACAACCCTTGTCTATACAATAACAAAAAAATACCTCTATTGTCAAACGCTTACATTTTAAATATGACAATTCTTTTTAATATGTATACATAGATATGTCTGTTCATCTGGAGTTAATAGATAATGATATTTATTTTCTATTCGTTTTTTTATTCGATTAATGCATAAGGATAAGCGTATATTTTCTTTTAGCATATCTCTAATATTTTCTGTCGTATCAATATTATTTTCAACATCATTACGAAAAACTCTTTCAGCTAAAAATTTAAGATGTGTTGATAATCTTGCATAATTAATTGAATCTAATTCTAATTGAACATTCATTGTCTGTTCAATCACTTCAATGACATCTCTTACAAAGTTAACAATTTTAGAAGTATTTTGTGAACTATTCTTAGTAGAAAAATTCACTAAATGTAAAGCTATATATCCCGCTTCAGCTTCTTCTAACTGTATACCTATTTTTTCTTTAATAAGTTTTATTGTCCATAAACCTAATTGATATTCATTTTTATAAATTGCTTTCGTTTCCGATAAAACAACATTAGGTAAATCAATTTTTTCTTTTTTTCGTTTAATAGCAAAAGCAATATGATCACTAATTGCTAGAAAGATTTCCCCATAAAATTGGGTATTCAATTGTTCTGTTGCTTTGCTTACTAATAAACTAGTAATCTCATAATAAATAGGTCCAATATCATTGATTCCTCTACGTATACGCTTTTCAACTTTTTCTTTAAAGATATACGTTTTTTCAATCCGTGATTCATCAACTAAATCACCTATCTTTTTTTGAAAGCCGATTCCTGATCCTGTTAAAATAATATCCCCTAATTCATCAGATAAAGCAGCAATACTATTATTATTAAATATTTTTATAATCTTCAATTTCATTTCTCCTACATTAGTATTTCATTTAATATTTCAGCAATAAATTGAACTTCAGTTCCTATAATGATTTGTATTTCATGCTCACTTGATTCAACAATATGAGAAAAATTCATCTTTGATAGAGTCTGTTTATCTATTAGTGAGATATCTTTAACTTCTACACGTAAACGCGTAATACAATGATCAACACTTATAATATTCTTTTTACCACCTAATGCTTCAAATAATTGAATAGCAATTTCATCAAAATTATTTTCGACTTTCTCTACTTTCTTTACCTCATTCTCTTCTCTTCCAGGTGTCATAATATTATAACGTGTAATCAATACTCTAAAAACAATGTAATAAATCAATCCGCATAGAATTCCTAAAGGAATTAAAAATAAAACATTATTAGCAAATGGTGATTTAAAACTTAAAACATAATCTATAAGTCCTGCAGAAAAACCAAACCCTGCCATCCATTTAAAAGTTGCTGCAATAAAAAGCATCAATCCTGTAAGTAAAGCATGGATAAAATAAAGTGTTGGTGCTACAAACATAAAAGCAAACTCAAGAGGTTCAGTCACACCTGTAAAAAATGAAGCCAAAGCAGCTGAAAATAAGATAGCACCTACTTTTTTCTTATTCTCTTTTCTAGCACAACGATACATAGCTAGAGCAGCTCCAGGAAGACCAAACATCATTACTGGGAAAAATCCCGCTTGATACATTCCTGTTACACCTTTAACACCACCGGAAATTGTTCCCCAGAATTTTCCAATATCATTAATACCAGTAACATCAAACCAAAATACAGAATTGAGGGCATGATGTAAGCCTGTTGGAATCAATAAACGATTTAAAACACCATAGATTCCTGCACTTATAGGTCCAAAATTAGCAATCTCTTTTCCAAACCAAATAAAAAAGTGATAACACATTGGCCAAATATCAATAAATATTAAAGATATCAAAAGTGTAATTCCTATAGAAATAATGGAAGCAAATCTCTTTCCATCAAAAAAAGCTAAAAACTGAGGTAATCTTTTTTGATCAAACTTTTGAAAAGAAATAGCCACAATCAAACCTACCAAAATACCAATAAAAGCACTTTGCGTATTATGAAAAGCTAAATCCACAGCATATTCTGGAATTTGCAAAATTAATGCGATGCATTTAGATGATAGAATTGTTGTCATCATCATATAACAAGCAAGAGCACTTAACACTATTTCTGTATCTCTTTTTTTAGACATTTCCATGGCAACAGCTATCGCAAATAAAATAGGAAGGTTATCTATAATTGCTCCACCAGCAGCAATGAGTAAAGCAGCAATTGGGTTATGTATACCCCATCCAGTAGGATCAATCCAATACCCAATTCCTTTAAGTAGTGCTGCTATAGGCATGATTGAAACAGGTAACATGAGTGATTTACCTAATCTTTGTAAATATTTCATAGCGAACTCCTTTAGTAAACGCTTACGTATCATACCAAATAATGCTAAGCAGACACATACTGTAAAGATTATTATACACTTGTCTAGTCAAAATAGCTAATAAAAAATACTGCTTTTGCAGTATTTTTTACTTGAACCATTTTTCTATTTTTATACCATATACAATACCAATTGTATCCGCTAAAATCCATCCAATAACAATTGCCCACCAAATCATTTCTACACCAAATGAAGGCGCTAATAAGTAGGCTAGAAGAACTCTTGTTCCAAGTGAAACAATTGTTAGAATCAATGACATTTTCATCTTTTCATATTTTTTAGCTCCAAAATACATTGAAAATACCACTTCCCATACATAAACCAATAATAATAGAAGTTAGAAATGTCATTAATATATAACTTGATCCAACAGCAGCTTATGCATTACTACCAATATATTTTCCTACAATATAAGTATCAACTATATTATAAAATTGTTGTAATAAATTTCCTAAAATCATCGAAATAGAAAATAATAAAATAGATTTTCCTATCTTTCCTTGAGTTAAATCTCTTTCCATAAAATCACCTTCCATTTCTCAATTAATTTTTCAAGTGAATACATGGCATTCGCTGGTGAAGTAGAAGGTAATTGAATAACGGGTAAATTATAATCAAAATATTGATGATAATAACGATTGGCAGCTTTGCCATTAGTAATGATTTTTTCAACAGGACAATTTTTAACAATTAAATCTAAATCATTGACTTTAACATTCGTAATACTCGCATCACTTGATCCTTTAATTTCACAACTTTCAATAACATCCCATAAAGCAAGATGATTTCTAAGTAAAAAAGTTTTCTTCTCTTCAATTGTTTGTGGAACTTCTTCTTGAAATAAAGCAGCTAAAACTTTCCAAAAACGATTTTGAGGATGATGATAAAAAAACTTAGCTTCTCTTGATTTAACAGATGGAAAAGATCCTAGAATAAGAATCCTAGAATCTTGATTATAAACGGGTTCTATATTATGCTTTGTCATCTTTTTTAACAATAACATCTATTAATTGATCAAGAGAATCATAACATCCTACAGTTAAATCAAGAATATCTTTAGAATGATGAATCAAATCAGGAATACAAATAACAGGAATATTTCCTGCATGTGCTGCTAAAATTCCATTTTTACTATCTTCTAAAACAAGGGCATCTTCTTTACTTACCCCTAGTAACTCAACTGCTTTTAAAAAAATATCTGGGGCTGGCTTCCCATGTTGGATTTGGTCACCACCAATAATGGCATCAAAATAATGATCAACTTTAATACTCTTTAAATTAGATAAAACACGTTCATAACGTGTTGAAGAAGCCACTGCCATTTTAATATTTTTCTTTTTTAAATCTTCTAATAAATCATATAAACCTTTTTTTACCTCTAAAGGATGACTATTAAAATATTCTTTTCTTAATTGATCTCGATAATCTTTAATCTTTTGATAAGGATAATCTTCACCAAAAACACTATGATAATAAGCTTTTGATGTCTTTTCATTTGTACCAATCAAATGATAAAACATATCTTCAGTAATTTCATAACCAAACCTTTCATGAGATGTTTTCACTAACATCTTTCCTACAGGTTCTGTATCAATCATCAAACCATCCATATCAAAAATAACAGCATTTAATTCTAACATACTACACTCTCACTTTCTTAGGCATTCTAAAGAAAAGTGTCACTACAAAAGCAATCGTAATTCCTGCAAATAAGAATAAATAGAAACCATTCATTCCTATGGAATCAATAATTCTACCTCCAATTAATTGGAAAAGCATTGCACCTACGCCTTTACCAAGCATAGCTTGAATTCCATAGGCTGTAGAGACATATTCTTCTTTTACTAAAACCATTACTAATCTTACAGTAATCATCGTAAAGAGTACAGTAGAAAAGCCTTTAAATACAAAAACATAAATAATAATATTAACAGAAGGTAAAGTTGCATACCATGCAAAATTGATCATTGACATGATAATCGCAAACATCATGATATAACGATAAGGTATCTTTTTAATGATATAGTCTGTTGCTAGAATCATCGGAATTTCAAATAATGTTGCAAAAAGTTGGTAGGTTCCTACTTGTGAAGCTGTTCCACCTTGAGATTTAATAAATAATGATAAATAGTTAAAGTTTGTGGAGCATGCTCCCCAAAAGAAAAAGGAAATCACTAGAAAGAGCATAAATGGTATATTATGAACAAGCTCTTTCATAACAACAACTGTCGATAATTTATTTTCTTCTTTTTCAGGAACTTCTGAAAGCTTTGGATCAGAAACCATATAAATACAAATAATGGTAATTAATGTTCCTAAAATACCAGCTATGAAGTTCGCAAATGGTGAAATATATTGATATAAAAGTCCACTGACTTGTGCCATAATGGCATAACCTACAGAACCCCATAAACGAATCTTACCAAATTGATAAGGTGAAGAAACACCAATACGATCTGTTAAAGGAGTAACAGCATTCATAAAAGATACTGCTAGACCTGATGATAAAAGTAAAATCCAAAAATTACGACTAATTGCAAAAATAAACATGCAAACAATATTTGTAAATGATAATAAAATAGATACTTTTCTTGGTGATTGCCACTTATCTGCCAAGTATCCAAAAAATGGTTGAGTTGCAATAGATAAAAGTGGTGCAAAGGATACAATGTAAGCAATTTGTGAGGCTGACATTCCTATATCTTGACAATACATTGATAAAACAACTGTAAAGGCACCATACCCTAAATAAAAAAAACATGAAATACCTGCATGAAATAAATAATGATCTCTTAATTTACTCATATAAGCCCTCCCTATGTAAAAGACATTATATAGAATATCTTTAAAAGAAAAGAAGTCTTTTCATTTTTTGAAAGACTTCTTTATTTATTTAAAGATTTAACATAGTTACAAATAATATCTTTGATTGTTTCATTCCCTAATTTACAATCTAAACATAAATCATAATTTGATTTATCACCCCATATTTTATTAGAAATAACTTCATAATAACTTTTTCTAGAATGATCCGATTTATGAATATATCGAAGAGCATCCTCATGACTATCATGATAAATTTCCATTACTTTATTTAGACGATATTCTAAAGGAGCATATAAGAAGATTCTTACTAATTTTTCATCTTCTTTTAAAATATAATCTGCAGCTCTTCCAACAATAACACAATTTCCTTTCTTAGCAATTTCTTTAATAACATTTGATAAAAGAATAATTGAATTTTTATTGATGTCTAATGATAAGAATTGACTATAAATATAATCTTCACTTTCTTTATTACTTACAAATCCATGTTTAAGAGCAAATTCTTTGATTCTTTCTTTATCATAAAATTCAATGTTTAATTCTTTAGCGACTTGTCTCGCAATTTCTTTTCCATTTGTGCCATGTTCTCTTGAAATAGCAATTACTAAATTATTTGTTATACTTTCATTTTTAATAGGACTTATTCTTTCATTATATGATTTTTTCAAGATAATAAGTGAAACAATAACTGTCAACAATTCAGAAATTGGAAATGTCCACCAAACAAGTGTTGTTACATTTTCTGTTAAAGTAAAGAAGTAGGCTATTGGAAATACAAAAATAACCAAGCGAAGTAAAGCAATAATTAAAGGTCTAATGGCATAACCAATAGATTGTAAAACACCTTGAATCGCGACAGAAATACCCATAAAAACAAATCCCAGACTTGCTATATGTAAAGCTGTACTACAAATATCAATCATTTCTTGTGTACTTCCTGATAATCCAAATAATTGTGATAATGGATGAGCAAGAAGTTCAAATAATAAAGTAATCATTAAAGAAACAATGATTGTATCAACAATACCAAACTTAATACATTCATCTATTCTTTTTCTATCTTTCATTCCATAATTAAAAGATAAAATGGAAATAATTGTATTAGACAATCCAAATGCTGAAAATAAAGCAATTTGTTGGATCTTATAGTAAATACCAAAAGAACCAATTAAAATAGCTGGATCAACTTGAGCTAATCCTAATATAGCATTCATTCCTGCCATCATCACTGCAAGTAAACATTGCATTAAAGCAGCTGAAGCACCAATCATATAGATTCCTTTAATTAGAGAAGCATTCGCTTTGATATAACAAATATTTCCATTAATTTCTTTATTTTTATAATAATGAAAATACATTGCTACAAATAAAGAAACAAATTGTCCAATAATTGTTGCTAAAGCGGCTCCCGCAACGCCCATCTTCATAGGATAAATAAAGATATAATCTAAAACAATATTTGTAAGTGCTCCTGATATTTGAGCAATTGTTGAAAAGTGTGTTTTACCTGTTGATTGTAGAAATCTTTCATAGACGGTAAAACCAATAGAACCATAAGAAAAACAACAACAAATTTTAAGATAGGTTGTTCCCATTTCAATAACCTTTTGATTACTTCCAGCAAACAATCTTATAAATTTTTCTGACCCAAATAATCCAAACACTAAGAAAACAACATAAATACAAATACTTAAAAAGATTCCTGTTCCGGCAATCTTATTAACTTTATCTTTATTTTGTTCACCTAAACTTTTAGATAATAAAGCATTAATACCAACACCAGTTCCTACCCCAATAGCAATAATTAACAATTGAATAGGAAAAGCTAAAGTTAAGGCTTGATTAGCAATAACTCCATCACTTCCCATGTTTGTTATAAATATACTATCTATAACATTATAGAGAGCTTGTAAAACCATTGATATGATCATTGGTAATCCCATTTTCAAAAATAATTTTTTTAAAGGCACTACGGCCATCTTATTTTTTTCCATCATTTCCTCCTTTTTTGTATAAAAAAATGCGCAAGTACCAATCTCCAAATAGATTGGACTTACGCATTTAGCTACACATCATTTTTACAAAAGCATTATAACAAAAAATCAAAAATGATGTAAGAATTTTTTAATCTAATTCAAATTGTCCTGTATAAAGTTGATAATAACGTCCTTTCTTTTCAAGCAATTCATCATGACTACCACGTTCAATAATTTGTCCATGATCTAAGACCATGATGGCATCAGAATTTCTAACTGTAGATAGACGATGAGCAATCACGAAAACTGTTCTATTTTCCATTAAACGATCCATTCCTTTTTCAATCAACTTTTCAGTACGGGTATCAATCGAACTTGTTGCTTCATCTAAAATCAATACAGGTGGATTACAAATAGCTGCTCTAGCAATCGCTAAGAGTTGTCTTTGCCCTTGTGAAAGATTTGTTCCATCACTAGAAAGCATTGTTTGATAACCATTTGGTAATCTTCTAATAAAGCTATCTGCATTAGCTAGTTTAGCGGCTTCAATAACTTCTTCATCACTTGCATCAAGTTTTCCATAACGAATGTTATCCGCAATAGTTCCCGTAAATAAATGAGTGTCCTGTAAAACAATAGAAATCGATTTTCTTAAATCATCTTTTTTAATCAATTTTACATCAATACCATCATAAGTAATTGACCCTTTCGTAATATCATAGAAACGATTAATTAAGTTAATGATCGTTGTTTTCCCAGCCCCTGTACTTCCAACAAAAGCAATTTTTTGTCCCGGTTTTGCAAAAAGATTAATATCTTTTAAAATTGGATGTGTTTCATTGTAACCAAAAACAACATCATGGAAACGAACATCTCCTTTTAATTCAACAAGTTCAATGCCATTGTCTCTTGGATGTCTCCAAGCCCAATATCCTGTATAATGGTCACTTTCTTGCATTGAACCATCTTCTAAGATTTCTACTTGTGTTAATGTCACTTTCCCTTCATCAACTTCTTCACTTTCATTCATTAAATCAAAGATTCTTTCGGCACCTGCCATGGCAGCAAGAATAAAGTTTAATTGTTGTGTAAATTGATTAATAGGCATTGCTGTTTGTCTTACAAAGACAAGATAAGATGATAAACTTCCTAGATCCATAATACCATTAATAGCAAATAAACCACCGATACTTGCGACAAGAGCATAGTTGAAATAAGAAATAGAAACAACAGTTGGTATTGTTCTTCCTGAATAAGTTAATGCTTCTACTGCTGAATCATAAAGTTCTTGGTTTCGATAATCAAATTCAATTGAGTTTTCTTTTTCATGGTTAAAGACTTTAACAACTTTGATACCATCAACCATTTCTTCAATGAAACCATTTAAATAACCCATCGCATTTTGTTGTTTCTTAAAGTATTTTTTACTTCTTTGACTTAAATATTGAATTAAAAAATACATTAAGATCATACAAGCAAATACAATCAAGGATAATTTCCAACTTAATACAAAGATCAAAAAGAGTGTACCTACAATCATAATAAAACTTTGAATCAATGTATCAAAACAGTTATTTAAAGCATCTTGAATCGTATCTAAATCGTTGGTAAAGCGACTCATGATTTCTCCATGAGGGTGTCCATCAAAATAAGAAATAGGTAATTTTTGCATTTTCGCAAATAAATCATTTCTTAATTCTTGGACAATACTTTGAGCAGTATGTACCATTAATTGTTTATAAATAGCTGTAGCAGTAGCTCCTATAAAATTAACAATCGCCATTAAAACAATAAATGAAACGAGTCCATGATAATCATTTTTTAAAACATAACGATTAACGACTGTTTTAATTTGATAAGTCCCCCATAAACTAATCGAAGTCGAAAGAATAACAAGCAATCCAATAAAAACAAAAGCGTATTTATGATTACCAATATATTTCTTAAAAGATGAAAGCGTCTTTTTCATATTTTTTGGTTTCGCATTTGTAAGTTGTCTAGCCATTATAAATCAACTCCTTTCAATTGAGAATCATAGATTTCTTGATAAATTTCATCATTCTTTAATAACTCTTCATGATTTCCAATTGCATGAATTTTTCCATTATCTAAGATAATGATTTGATTAGCATGTTGAAGTGAAGAAATACGTTGAGCTATAATAATCTTTGTTGTTCCTTTTAAAGAAGCTAAAGCTTCTTTAATACTTGCTTCTGTCGCTGTATCAACTGCACTTGTTGAATCATCTAAAATAAGAATTTTAGGATGTTTCAATAATGCTCTAGCAATACATAAACGTTGTTTTTGTCCACCAGAAACATTGACACCACCTTGTTCTAGATACGTATCATAACCTTCTTGAAAGTTTTCAATAAATTCATCCACACAAGCTTGTTTACAAGCCCATTTAATTTCTTCATCACTGGCTTCTTTATTTCCCCATAAAAGATTTTCTTTCACTGTTCCAGAAAATAAAGTATTTTTTTGTAAAACCATTCCTACTTGATCTCTTAAATATTCTAAGGAATAATCTTTGACATTATGTCCATCAATCAATATTTCTCCTTCACTTACATCATAAAGACGATCAATCAATTGAACTAAACTTGTTTTAGCTGAACCTGTTCCTCCTAAGATACCTACTGTAGAACCTGATTCAATATGTAAATTAATATTACTTAAAACATTTTCTTGAGCACTTTCTTTATATTTAAATGAAACATTTTTAAATTCAATTTCACCTTGATTCATTTCAATTATTGGATCAATTGGATCATGTAAATTATTCACTTCATCTAAAACATCTACAATACGTTTACAACTTGCAAGTGAACGAGTCAACATTAAGAAAACATTTGAAATCATCATTAATGCATTTAGAATTTGTAAGACATAACTTAAAAATCCGGTAAGTTGCCCAACTTTCATTTCACCAGCAAAGATCATTTGACTTCCAAAGAAAAGAATACAAACGATTGTGGTATACATCATATATTGAAATAAAGGCATGTTGAGTACTGAATAACGAAAAGCTTTTTCACTATGAGTTCTAAGTTCTTGATTGATTTTTTCAAACTTTTCGTTTTCATAATCACTTTTAACATAAGCTTTTACTGTACGAATCGCAATTAAGTTTTCTTGAACAACTGTATTGACTTCATCGACATTACTTTGCATAAAGCGAAATAATGGTCCGACTGTTTTAACAATAAAAAATAAACCAATTCCTAAAATAGGTGCAACGACAATAAAAATCAAAGCAAGTTTGGCATTCATCTTAATTGATAAAAATAAAGCCATTGAAAACATAAATGGTGCTCTTACAAGTGGTCTAAAACCATTACAAATAGCATTTTGAATAATCGTCACATCACTTGTAAGTCGTGTAGATGGTTTTGGTGGTTTCTTCCCAATCTATTTTTTCAAGTTCTTCTGAAAAC
>OLQN01001776.1_pt1 | contig 15542 bp, 16 predicted proteins | sample 1673181 | NCBI WGS metagenome assembly OLQN01 (sample SAMEA3136763, study PRJEB25190) | human gut metagenome | biome: human gut; feature: human-associated habitat; material: faeces | place: Austria | collected 2013
CGGTGGAGCTGCATGACAAAGTCATCGGGCATTATCTGAACATAAAACACTATCAATAAGTTGGAGTCATTACCGCCAGAGTTAAGGATGAACTTGAAGGAGAAACCTACGAAATTTTCGTAGGTCAAAAAAACGGCGCAGAAATAGATATTATAACAATGACCTACAAACAAGCCCTGCGAGTTGCCGCGCGCGAGTCAAAAGCGGTCCGCCGTTCGCTGATCGACAAACTGGAAGAATTACAGCAGGCAAACTCCCCTACCCCATCGATCCCCCAGACATTACCAGAAGCCCTACGCCTGGCTGCCGAGTTAGCAGAACAGAAAATGCAGTTGGAACAACAGCTGGTGGCCGCAGCCCCTAAAGTCGATTTTGCCGACCGGGTATCAGTGGCCAATGGAATCCTGATCGGGAACTTTGCAAAGGTCGTTGGACTTAAGCAAAACGCCCTTTTCTCATGGTTGCGCCAGAACGGCATTCTCATGGCTTTTGGTGCGCGCAAAAACGTATCGCACCAACAGTACATCAACGCCGGGTATTTCACGGTGAAAGAAGTGGTGTTGGATGATGAAAATGGCTACCAGATACGGCTGACGCCCCAATTAACGGGTAAAGGCCAGCAGTGGTTAACTCGCAAGCTACTTGATGCTGGTTTGTTAAAACCAGTAGCAATAGGTTAACAAAAGAAAAAACCTGCCAGCAAACTGGCAGGTTTCTGAGCAGATCGACCAACCCGATCTGGATCGAGTTAGAAAAATTTGCTCTAATAAATTTCGTTTTCTAAGTGCAAAGAATCACCATTTCGAGCTGGTGATTGAAGGTTGATGCAAATTTGGAGAAAAAATGCAACAAACATTCAATGCGGATATGAATATATCAAACCTTCATCAAAATGTCGATCCTTCAACCACTCTTCCCGTTATTTGTGGTGTTGAAATTACGACCGACCGCGCTGGCCGTTACAACCTTAATGCTCTACACAGAGCGAGCGGACTCGGTGCCCATAAAGCGCCAGCTCAATGGCTAAGAACGCTGTCAGCTAAACAGCTCATCGAAGAGCTTGAAAAAGAAACTATGCAGAATTGCATAGTTTCGTTCGAAGGCCGTGGCGGCGGCACTTTTGCCCATGAATTGCTCGCAGTGGAGTACGCTGGTTGGATTTCTCCCGCGTTTCGGCTGAAGGTAAACCAGACATTTATCGACTATCGAGCTGGAAGATTACAACCTGCTATTCCGCAGAGTCTCCCTGAAGCTCTCCGTTTGGCTGCCGACCTGGCAGAGCAAAAGCAACGGCTGGAGCAAAAAATGCTTATGGATGCACCTAAAGTCGAATTCGCCGAACGCGTTGCTACCGCCAGCGGGGTTCTAATCGGCAACTATGCCAAAGTGCTCGGCCTGGGCCAAAACTATCTCTTCACCTGGTTGCGTGATAACGGAATTCTGATCGCAACCGGTGAACGCAGGAACGTCCCCAAACAAGAATACATATCCCGTGGGTATTTCACCCTTAAAGAAACCGTGATCGATACAAGCAATGGAAGCAGGATTTCTTTCACGACTCGTATAACCGGCAAAGGTCAGCAGTGGCTGATGAAGCGATTGCTTGATGCTGGTGTGCTGGTACCTGTCGCGGCAACGCGCTAACAGACGTAGTAAGAACCACCAGCATTGTAATGCTGGCTAAAGTCACTTTCCTGAGCTGTATAACGATGAGCGATTTTACTTTTTCTGGCTATGAATTGGCCTGCTTTGTAACACACTCCGGTCTATCCCGTAGCGCCGGGCATATCCTGTCGCAATGTGCAAATCTCGCGGCAACAACCAGTGAATACTTCATTCACAAGCCTCACCGCCTGATCGCGGCAGAAACTGGTTATAGCCAATCAACCGTCGTTCGTGCATTCCGTGAAGCTGTAAACAAAGGAATCCTGTCTGTAGAGATTGTTATCGGCGATCACCGTGAACGTCGCGCTAACCTGTACCGGTTTACACCATCCTTTTTGGCCTTCGCACAACAAGCCAAAAATGCGCTGACTGAAAGCAAATTAAAGATCTCTTCAGCGGCAACCAAGGTTAAAGCTGTTATCGCTAAGTCATTGGCTTTATTTAATTTTATATCCACACCCCCATGTCAAAATGATACCCCCTCCCCCTGTCAGGATGACGTGGCAATAAAGAATAAGAAGTCACAAGTTAAAAAAACAAAAAGATCAGTTTCCGGCGGTGCCGGAACGTCCAGACTCAAAAAATTGACTTCATGGATCGCTGAGGCAAAAGCAAAGGCTGACAATCTGCGGTTATCCCAAAAACGCGCTCAAAAACATGAGTTCAAGCAGAAAGTAGAGGCGGCTGCGCGGAAATATGCTTACCTGAAGAACAAGCGTTCGCCTGATATTGGCGGGATATCAAACTTCGATAACCTACCGCATTGCATGACGGTAAACGAAGCTCTTAATGCGGTTTTAGCCAAAAATAAAGATAACGAACAATGGGGTATACCGGCGGGATTCAGAGGGTGATAGATTGCTCTAATCTGGAGTCACCTGGCGTTTTCAGTATGGATTTTCTTTGGCGCGGTCTGGCCATTAGGGATCATGTTTGCTGCAACGTTTCTTCTGATGTGGGTATTCACCCTTCCAGGTGATTTCTATAGAAAAAAAGCCAGACATTGATACAATCGCTGCGGGTGCTTGAGGCTATCTGCTTCAGGCATTACCCGAAAAGCAGATAGAAGAAAGCCCCAGATAACATTACGCGTCCTGCAAGACGCTTAACATTAATCTGAGGCCATATCTATGCTTAGCATACGTAGATTAGCCTCTTACCGACCAAAAGGTCAAGGAGAAGCAGGCTATGAAGCAGCAAAAAGCGATGTTAATCGCTCTGATCGTCATCTGTTTAACCGTCATAGTGACGGCACTGGTAACGAGAAAAGACCTCTGCGAGGTACGAATCCGAACCGGCCAGACGGAGGTCACTGTCTTCACAGCCTACGAATCTGAAAGGTAAGAGACCTGGCGGGGAGAGATCCCATAAGCGCTAACTTAAGGGTTGAACCATCTGAAGAATGCGACGCCTCGGTGCCTCGTTAAGACGATGCCTCGCGTTCTTCAATTGCGTTTTGTAGGCTGTCAGGGATACTGTCCCACGAATGGCCACCTGTAAGCTCCAGATGACCATTTTTGTTATTCTCCACAACGAGTTAGTTCTTCTTTTCGGATCCGGCACTTCTGGGGGGGAAATCCAGCGATGGCTGGATTATGTCGTCAATTAAAAATGCGGCGAGTAGATTAGCAAATATCCACGCTTTCGCGAGTTCAGGTTCCTTTGCACGCAAAGCATCCAGGTGCAGCAAACTTTTGAGCCGCTTAAAAGCCAGTTCAATTTGCCATCGCAGACGGTAACAATCAGCCACTTGCTCTGCTGAATATTCATCTTCCGGTAATGATGTTAGCAATAGCACATGGCCCGCTGCTTCCAGCGTTTCCGCCTGAACTACTCGTCCTTTTCGACGATTCTCGCTGAGCAGTCGGGTTTTACTGATTAATGCTTTTTCGGGAGGAAGTGATACGGCAATGAGACGTGCCGGAAAGGGAGCTCCGGCTTTTTTATTACCTGAATTGCCTATCATTACAGTGGTTTCACCGTTCTTACCGCAATCCAGCCCGCGCAGAAAACCCATCATGTCAAAGCGCATTCCTTCTGCAGTTAACCAGCGCAATCCTCGCCAGTGAACCCGGACGATATAATCAGCTTCTCCAAAAGCAAGTGAGCGGATACATTCGGGACGCGAACCGAATCCCCGGTCAGCAATGCGTATCTCGTCTGCCGTTTGCGCAAATCGGTCCAGCCGTTCAGCGTCTCTGCTGTCGGTTAGCTCAAAATCAGTGAACTGACAGGTATGAGGATCATATCCCATATGTAGTCGCCATTCAGCGCTGCCGCCCCCGGGCGCACTGATTGCTGTTCCATCGACAAGACGCAATCTCTTTCCGCTTGTACAACCCGTAACTGCGGCGCGTACAGCAAGTGTTTGTGCGGCAAGTATGCCAAACCAGTCGGCGGCATTCCGCAGCCGCTTCAGGAGAGCCACGTCAGATAATGTTGCAACGTCATGGAGTTGAGCCCATGCAGTGACTTCACGTAATGACATCCCCCCGGGGCCGTAAGCCAGCCCCAGACGTAGCAGAGTTGCAGCATCACGAATTTCGCGGCGGCGGGTTAGAGCCCCGGCATTACGTGCCGAAGTATCCAGTTCTTCGGGCTTACCAATATGGGCCAGAATTGCTGACCAGTTATCGTGAGAGTAATTCATCGGCACGTTAAATCATATCAGGCGTAATACCACAACCCTTAAGTTAGCGCTTATGGGAGAGATCCCCGCCACTCTTCGTGTGTCAGGTATCCTCAATGCACCCTTTCCTCTCCAAATAAAAAAGCTCCCGAAGGAGCTTTAAAATACAAGGGATAACTCTTAATCCCACTCAATCCAGTTGTAGACGATACGAAGTGACGGGCGCACAGCGGCAGTCACATCTTCGGTACTAAAGTCGATTGCATCACTGTAGATTTTGCAGTCCAACATTTCAATTGTTGTAGCAGCTTTTGTCACAGCGTTAACCCCGGAAGATTTGGATTCAGGGGTCGCAGCCATCGTGATATCAACATAGTCCTTCGCCGCAATGCGATCTTTAATGAACTGAAGAATATCGCCTTCGATAGTCTCCACGCACTGGACCTGGATTTCCCCAGAGTTTCGAATTGGACCGTGCTGGTTGAACTTCACACCATTCGGACCATAGTCCTCCACATCCTCGCGGGTCATTTCAGGAATTTGCGACGTGCGAACCAGTACGCTGATATCTTCATGGCCTGCAAAAGTGAGCTGGAATTCAGAAGATACCAGTCGTTCGCCTTTGGCCGCGTTGGCAGTATAGCGGCCCTTAATAAATTTACGGTTTCCCTTAGTGTTATTGTGCCCCATATAAAATCCTTTTACTGGAACGCCCGAACAATATCGGAGCTGTTATATATCGAAGAACCAGTCAACTGGAGGTTGACGGTGTTTTTCAGGAAATGCCCATTGCTGTCCCTGGGCGCATCGAGATCGAAACTTATGTCCTGGATAGCGACATCAATGATGTTGATCCGGCGACCAATGTTTAGCGTCACACGCTCCGGGATTCGACCACCAATACTGGCATCTTTAAGTTCCGGGCTAATCATCGCTGACAATGCGGCGATAGCTCCTGAAACCTCCGTGAATGGGTCAAACAAAGCGATGAAAGTTACTGGCAGCGTGAAAGTCGGCGGTGTTCCCCCTTCCCAAACCATTAAGCTGTTCCAACGGGCAACCGACGTTGTTTCAGTACCAACCTGCGCAAAACCACTGAAGGCACCAGCAACAGATCCCATGGACATACCGGTAAACGGCGCTTCCCAATTCTGGGCCATGTTCATTGCCGCTCCCTGGCTGATATATCCGGTAACCTGGTACTGAGAGTTCGTTAAAGTAACTTTCAGATATGGCGATACACCGTCAGCCTGGCTGTAAACCCCATAAGGTATAGGTGCCATTCAAGTTAAAGGCCGGAGTTCTCCGGCCTCCTCCTTTAGCCGAGGCGCTTACGGCGCAGTTTCATTGACTTTTTGCGGGCCAGTTTTGCCGCGCCGGTCTGGGCTTTACGACGCGCTTTTTTCAGCGCCGATTTTTGAGCCGCAGTCAGACGTTTTTTACGCAGGCGTTTACGGATGAGTTTGATCTCACCGTTACGAACAACCTTCTTAAATGCTTCAGTCAGCATTTCATCAGAAGTGCCAGCAACAACAAACGCCGCTTCCAGTTCGTCACGGTCGTCGCTATCTAAACCAGCGATAGAGGCACCAACATCAGCAGCTGCGTCGTCGTCTTCATCGTCAGCCAGTGCTTCGATCAGGTCATCATCTACACCGCATGCTGCGAGGAAGTCAGCAACATTTGCCCATGCTTCGTTATAGGCATCGTCCTGTTCTTCTGTAACTTCGGAGTCGTCGTCATCAGAGATACCAGCGATAGCCTGAACGAAACCATCAAGGGAGTCGAAAGTCAGATCACCGCTATCAGCCCAGGCGAAAACGGCGTCGGCTGCATCACTCAACGCATTCTGCATAGCACTTCGATTTGCAGCTTCCAGAATCATCTGGTGCGCCTGTTCGACGGTCCATTCTTTACCGTCTTTCCCTTCCAGGATTTGCTCAGGAGCCGTGGCAGATGGAGCGTTATCGTTAGTCTGTGCCGCCGGTTCCGGATTATTATTAATAACCGGATCTGTTGTCGGTTCGGCGCTTGCTCGGGCAGACTCCATCAACTGCACAGGATCAGAGTTCAAAGCGAAACGAGACAGTCCATTCCCCAAAAATGCCCCGGATTGAAAAAAGTTTTTGCTCATTGTATTTCCTTACTTAATAAGCAGCGGTACGCCCTGGATACGACGGGCTACGCCAGTCGGGCAGCAGGCCCAGACTACTTCCCATTTATCGAATTCCGCCTGCGTAACTTTCAGCACATACGGTTCTGTACCGTCAGCATCAGGATCACGAGGAGCCACCAGAGCGCCGGAGGCGACAAAGCGATCCAAAAGTTTGGTCATCCCTTTAGTCAGGCCAGACTCAGTAATGCCGTCCGGGTTATGCTTCATCTGTCGGGCTAACTGGACAAAGAAACGGCTGATTGCGTTCATCAGGGATGGGACGTGCTGGAAATGCAGATAGTTGTCCTGCGTGCAGCAAGTTAAAGCATCATCGATGATCATCTGGCCCGAAGTACCTACAGATACTTTATTGAGTCGGCCCTTGACCATAGCTTCTTCGTCCGGGGTGTCTTCAGGATACAGCGGCTGAAGTGATGCACGAGCAATGACGGCACGTTCTTCACCAGCCGGTGAGTAATGCCAACCGCCGACATCGGAGTTTTTCTTGACGCCACGAGCTTTCGCCGCATACGCCGCGCCAGACAGACCGAAGACCACGCGGGATTGGGTCCATTTGTCTTTGCAGGAGAACGGGAAATGATAGACAGCACAGCTTACATAATCGGTACCAAGTAAACCGGTATCTTCAACAGCAGAGATCGCTTCCGTGTACGTCAATGTCGGTTTGACATCAAAGAAGCCATCAATCAAGCGATCAGAACAGATATTACCTAACGCAGTGATCGCCGCATTGTCATAGCAACCCAGGCCGAGAACAGCGGTGTACATGTACGGCGCATTGTTCAGCACTTTCACCGCACGCAGGTAAGCAGCAGTGGAAATGTTCGACTGATCGCCGTTGGTACCGCCAGTGAACGCCAGCGATTTTTTATTTGTTACTTTCGCCGTCGAAATCAGCTCTTCATTAACAACCGCGCGCAGATATTTAGAACGGGCTTCCAGAGCCGTAGGCAGATAACACAAGCGGCCCATGTCATCTTTCGCTTCTTCCGCCAAAGACACAGTGTGTGTCTCCAGGGTCGTTACCACACCGAGCGAAGTCGTCTGGGTCAGTTTTAAGAGGAAGCGTTCATTACCCGCGCTGTCCGCTGTTGCCGTTTCGATGGTTAACTCACGGGTAGGAGAAATACACGGATCACCATCATCAACGTAGATAGCAAAGGCTTCGCCGCTATCAAGTTCAATTTCAGAACCGTATGGCAACGCACTGTAAGCCGGTTCGCCTGATTCATCGAACATAATAATCGGGAACTTCGCATCATCCGGAACAGCACGGACAACATAACCAGACGTTTGCTGAATAGCTTCGTACACATGGCGAATTGGTTCGAACTGTGAGCCGGAGGACGGCTTCAGCGGTTCGCCGAGAACATCTTCGTAATTGGACTCAGTAACCGCAAGAACAGTAAACGGCTTGCCACGCGCAAATACGCCAATACCTGCCCACAAGCTGCTATTTAATACAACACCGGTAGATAACGTCGCATCGGCATTGATCGGGCTAACAGCGACACCGGATGCATTACCTAATGACTGTTGAATTGAATATTGAGACATAACTTTCCCTGTTATGCGCCCCGCACGGGGCGCTATGTTAAACGGAGAACTTCCCCTGATTACTCAGAGTCACCGGCATCAATTGTGTCGCCGCTTATAAAGTTAAGCCCGCCTTTTTTGGCCATTGTCAGCGTTACACGAGTGAAGTAATCAGCGCCGTTGCGTGGGTGCATATCGTTGATAGCCGAACCCCACAGCGTGGTACGGTTGACCAGCGCCGGAGTGGTCGGATGCTGGAACGGGATGGCCGGGACAGCATCACCAGTCACGAAGCCTGCTTTACCCGGATTTTCATCACGGACGTAGCACAGCACATCCATCGAGCTGAACTGAATGTTCTCTGTCGTTAAGTTCTTACAAATACCAGCAGGTACTTCGTACACTTTCACGTTACCGAACAGGGTACCGATGTAGTGAACATACGGAGTCTGGATATAGTCTTCGGCTGGCTGGAAGAAATCCTTCGGCAACTGTTTGAAGAAAGATGCTGCATCAGCACCAGCAAACATCCCCATCGCACCAGAAGATTTAACGCGCTCAATAATGTCGCGATATACAGTCTGGAATTTGCCACGAATGATGGTTGCCCATACATCAAAGGACTGGTTAACCGGCAGAGCGATGTCAAAGGTGTCGGTCGCAAGAGTACGCCAGATCATGATGCGAAGACGCAGCATATCCTGTTCATGAGACAGGTATTCCTTCAGGGTGCGGAACTGTAGGGAACCCAGGTCCAGACCAAATTCACGCTGTGCTTCATACGCCGCCTGTACCGTGTGCTCAGCCGCGATAACGAACTGACTTGGGGGCAGGGTGTATTTCTTCATTTCGTGGTTGATCAGCGGGATCAGCTCAGGAGCGGCTTCAATATTGATTTCCGTCTCAATTGCGATCTCAGTGCCTTTATCCGGCGCTTTGGAGAACGACAGGGCAATCTGACCAATGTTGTAGTTCAGAGAGCAGGTAACAGTGATTTGCTCACCAGCAGCATTAGTAAACGAGTGAAGTAGGCTGCCGGAACCGTTATCAACAACAGACTTAATACGGTTAACGTAGATGTTAGTGCGACCTTTTCGGATTGGTACATTCTGGCCTTCGAAGTCTTCCATCTTGAAGGTTGCGGTTTTGCTGGTGCCATCGGAGCTTGCCACCAGCACATAGCGGCGACGTAACTGGCTGTACACACCGACGGATTGCATGTCCAGAACATCACCAGCAGCATAAGAACCAAAAGATGAACCTGCCACGTTAAAGACTTCATAGATGTCGGACTGGTCACGCGTAACCGGAATGAAGGTACACGCATCAGCGGTAGCTGCCCCCAACTGAACAGGCAGGATCATCGCGAGGAATAAAGGCAGACGCATAACACCGTCAGAAACGCTCATCATCTCTGCTGCGACGGATTCCAGCATCGCTTTATTAGTGGCATCCATGCTATTGCGGGTGGACTCAATCAGGCAGTTTTCCAGCGTCTGGTGGCAGGAGGCCAGAATTTCCGGACGCGGCATAGATTTATGTGCTGCGGCGTAGTCAGCCAGTGCACTTGCCCACGCTGTAGCGATTTGAGCGGTGGCATTATCAGAGATACCCGCAAAAACCGGGTCTTTACGTGCAGCTTCAAGGATAGATGCGGCACGCGCGGCATCATCTTTAATGAATTGGTTATCAGTACCGAACTGCGCAGTGCTTGCCCAGCCAAGCACAGCTTTAGAGCGTTTTGCGATATCTGCAATACGATTCTGGTATTCGCGTAAGTTACTCAATTTACTCTTCCTTAAACACAAGGCACTTGTGTGAATCCCTTTTCGGAAGAGATTTTATTGAAAATCACTTGTTGACTTTCTCGCGAAAAGTAATTTTTTAAATTTTTTGTGCGGGGAAGTGGACGGTGAATGCAGGCGTTAAATCGTGGGAATTTCAGTCTGAAATTCTCCTAAAAAACACATGCAAATCATAATGTTAGTAATGAAATTGGTGCGGGACATTTTAGGAAGGGGAGGGGCTAACACCACCTCCCACCAGCGGGATTATTCCCCAGCAGACATTTTCCCAATGATTTTTTTTATTGCTTCGTCAATTTCAGTTTGCACTTCAGACGGGAGTCTGGAGAACTCGTAGGCGACAACCCGTTTTTTCGGATCGGACTTCTTTCGAGCATATTGGCGACGGTCAGAGAAGTCTCGCAGCTTCTCAACCACCACAGATTTAACCGGCGCGGGCTTCAGGCTTTTGCTTTCCGCTTTGAAGATAGCCAGTATCTTCGCTTTATCCTCTTTCGCGCCCTCAGTCTCTGCAATTCGTTCGCGCACCGTATCAACCAGCTCTTCAATAGGCACGCTTTTAGCGTTGGCATCCTCGGAGATCTGGAGCAGTAACTGGTAATCTGGCAGGGCGAGATCGCTGGCAACAGGGAAGACAGCAATCATCTCATCCGGCACCGCTGCCGCCTGGAACGCGCGCGTAACTTTAGCCTTTGAAATGTTCTCAGCGCGGGCGATCTCTTCTTTGGTCATGCTCTTACCATACATAACCTCGAAGCGTTTACCCAGTTCGCGCAGGGTGTGTTCGCGGGCTGTCTGGATATCAATGGCCAGCTGGCGTGCATCCGCCAGGCTGATCTCATCTTTCGTCACCAGAATCTCAAATTTCGTTTCATTGAAGATACACGCAGCGCGGCGACGTGATCCGTCCAATACCTCAATGCGCTCCCCAACCATACGACCGATAGCCGGGAAGAACTGTTGCAATTTAATGGTGCGGGAAATATCGCTTACCGACTCAGGGGTGAGCAGAGACTGATCGCGGCCGTTAACTGCCGGGTCAACGAACGTGCGCGACTCAATCTCACCACTCAGCACAACGGTAAGCAAAAATTTAGCCTGGCGGCCAGATTTTAGGGTAAAGATTTTGGTGCCTTCACTGCCTTCAAGCATGCGAGCAAACTCGGAGCTATTCTTGCCCAGCACTCGTCCACGGGAAACTATTTTTTTCATGCCGCCTCACCCCTAACAAACTCAATTCGATCAAACACAGCCTTAGTGAAACGCTCGGCCTCGGTTCGTGCCTTCTTCAGCGCCTCTGCACTGCCTGGATACGATTGCGGGTTGGCACTGATTACGGTGTCGAAAGACTCGCCGCATCGCTCAAATCCATCCAGACGAGGCAGAGAAGAGTCCAGAATGTTGCTGGCGTAAACCTCACGCGCAAGGCTGTGTGATGTCTCGTGATCGCGCTTGCCGGTCATCTTCGACATAAAACCAATGCTGGCGCTTAAACGCGGTTCTACGCCTTCCTCCTCCAGTTGCTCCAGCATTTCTGGCAGACGGGTGAGATATTTCAGTGTTGAGTGGAAGTCAACCTGGGCTGGTGGGGTAGGGGTAAGCAGCAAATCGCTGGCCGCCAGACCGTTGAGCAGGAACGGATCCAGGTGTGGACCGGTATCAATAAAGATAAAGTCATAATCATCAGCAACACGATCAATGATATTGCGTCGAAGGATTTCGTACTGATTTTGTCCGGGAAGATGCTCTTCAACCAGCTCTTTCCATTGGCTGGCAACAAAGCCATCGTCGATAGAGGCTGGAATCACGTCTACGCCAGGAACGATGGTCGGACGAATCACCTCTTTGCGTAGCGTCTCCGCGTCCAAGTCGTTCAGCATCGCCTGCGCGGCGGTTTCCAGGATGGAACCAATACTGTGAGTATGGTCGAGGAACATTGTGCTGGATGCCTGAGGGTCAAGGTCAATTACCAGAATGCGCAGATCGTGACGCAGTAAATCCTGATGCACACGCAGAGCGTGCGCCAACGTGACTGTGGAAACCGTTTTGGATACGCCACCCTTCAGGTTTACGACAAAAATAACGTAAGGCGATTTGTGAATGTCGCGATATTTTGGGATCTTACGGTGGGCATAGATATCAATGACGTTCTGGATGGTCAGCGCGTACTGTTCAACGTTACCGACCTGTTTCTTGTTGAACTGGTACCCATCATCTTCCATCTCTTTGATGGCCTGCTCCACAATGCGGCGGCTCAGCTTCGGCAACTTTGCCACAGCGTTACGAGTGAACGTCTGATAATACTCGGTCTGATTGAACTCTTTGCGCTGATCTTCAATATCCTGACTCATGGCCTTAAGTAATGCGCTTGCACGAAGAGCTATGGTGCCGACACCGCCGTAATCGCGTTTCATCATCATCTCCTTATCATTTCGTATGAGTGAATTGTACGTTTGATTCTGCTACGTGCAACTTATTTTGATTCGTGCGTAAATTATTGCACGTAAAGAAATGGCGATGAGGCTATTAGATGTGTGCTGGAGGGATGATGCAGGACCAGAATGTGCGATAGAGGGAAGTCGCATTGAATTATGTGTTGTGGAGGGATCGCTGGTATCAAATATGTGCGCTGAAGGGAAAGATAGAAGATTAGATGTGCGCTGGAGGGAAACTTGGATGGTTAGATGTGTGCTGGAGGGAATGTCTGGGCAAACTGCGTGGCGCAACCCTCCAGCGCACACCAAAAACAGGAAAATGGGCAGGCATTCCCGGCAGCGCACATTTTTCAAATGCAGCTGCCCTCCAGCACACACTTATTCGGGAAGTTTCAGCTTTGGATTGCGAGAATGGACGATTACAAAACTTTCCCGGCCTTTCTTCTCAATTGAACAGTCGAGATAGCCAATTGTTTTAAGCTGTTCTATCGCTTTCTTAATGATACGGTTTTGCTCGCCAACAGCTGACTGCAAAGCCAGGCGCTCACGGATTCGCGCGAACGATAGCGGCAACGGGTTCTGCGGAAGGCTTTCGATGAAAGTGTAAATGGCTTGTGCAGCTTCTTTCTTCGGAAGGGCACGCAAGGCGTGGTGTTGCAACAGAACGCGATAATCAAGCTGGAACAGCTCCCAGAGCTTCGAATCGGCCTCCAGCTCTATCAGATCAAGGTCAGCATCAAAACGCCCGACCTTCAGCAGACCAGTCTGATAGCCGCCTTTAGCATCTTTTCCGCGCTTAAAAGCGATACCCTTGTTACGCAAGCGTCCAAGTGATTCATGAATGGTTAAACGCAGTTTCGCATCCAGACGTTTTGAGGGGAAACCACAGGCTTTAGCGAACTCCTGAAACGATAACTGGATGGTGTTTGAAGACAAGCCGTATTTGCTGAACGCGTAGATGACACCGATCCACGTTTTGAAATCAGTATCCATATCGAGTCGAGGACCGGTGATTTTAATATCATCGTAACCCTCGGCTTTAGCTATCTCCAGCTGGGAAAACGCTTTGGTGGCATCAATCTCTTTACTTTCTCCTTTGCTCTTTGATGGCTTCGGAACGAATACCCCCAAGCGCATCAACGCTACAGGCTGCACAGTGTTGTTTGAATTAACTGTTAGTTCTTTTGCCTTACTTTCAATGTCTGCGTAAAGAATATCGGAGATAAATGATTGATTCATATTACTTTTTCCGAATTATGTGGATAGTTTTTATAAGTGGTGATAACTACCCAGGCTTTCCCGTCAGCACACATCCTATATCCCGCCAGCACACATTAGCAACCCGTCAGCACACATTTTTATCCCTCCAGCACACATCGTTTTCCCTCCAGCACACATCGCGATACACTTCTAAGCCAGACGTGGCGCGGCCTGCAACGATCAGGGATCTATATGGATCTAATTGGGATCTGTATGGACCTAATTATTGGATCTACCCAGTGGATAATGTGGATAAGTGAAAAACCGGCCAACATAGCCGGTTGGAAGGAAGGGTATTATTCTACGCTTTCGATAAGAAGACCATGTTCATAACATTTAAGCTCATCGCCTTCGTACAGGAATTGGTATCCAATACCACCATTTTCATGGACATTAGGGAATAACTCATAACTCACTGAAGAGCAAATCACACCAATGCAGCGATCAACGCCTTCTCGTTCTTCAGTGCTGAAAAAATCCTCTTCGGTAAGGACACATTGCTCATCAGCATAGGTCGGAAATACATGCTCGATGCAATCCGGGTGTTTTAAACCAAGCTGATCGGCAAGCTCGAAAGCATGACGGTATTGTTCAGATCCTGGCTTGCCAACAGTGATGTGCTCAATTTTGTAGATTGAAGTTGCTTTGTTGATAGTTTGCTTTACTGTTACTTTATCAGACATAAAAATCCCTTTTAGTTACCTCTGATAGCGCGGTTGTAATCATTAACGTTGCGATTCTTCCTGTTAATCCCCATCAGCATCGTTTCTGTATCGAGGATATACGCTGGCAGATCATCAAAATATTCACTGCTAAACTCTGGCATCCTGCACATAAATGCACTTTTGGGGGCAGGGTGGTTAACCTTTGTCGGCGTCGGCGTTAAATTCGCTGATCGACTGCCGGAGCAACCGCTGAGTGTCAGCAGGAATGCGCTGGCGAACATTACCCGCCGCAACCAGTTGTTTCTGAACTTCAGCTTTTCGTTCCATTTGCCTGTCAGCATATTTGGCTTGTTCTGATTCATTTTTCACTTCCTGGCTGTGAAAATGTTGCTCTGCTTTGTTCATCGTCTCAATGGTCTGGTTAAGATCCATTATTGACTTATCACGTTCCTTAACAGCCTGATCAAGACTGCCAATTTTCTCCATGGCTTGCTTTAGCTGATGACGTTCCCATGCAAACCCAGCACCAACAAGTGCGCAAATCAGAACAAGAACACCAGTAGCAGCAAGTTTCTCCTTCAAAGACAAAGCTGTTTTTAACGTAGAAAAGAATGACATGTCTTCCTCCTGAAGAAAAATTATCAATGAAGTCCTTTGTTACTGTGCCGCTTTGTTTAATTCATCAAGAACAGAATCAGGAACCAAAGCGGCAACTGCGCTGGCTGTGCTGACCTTATTTGCTGATGCTTCCGCAAGCGCGGTACCGATAGCATGGTTATAAGCAGTTATGGCTACGTTGGCGCTTTCATTCGCTCGTTCATACTGCTGTTGTAACGCAGTTGTGGGCGTTGTTGTCTGGTTGAAAACAACCCCAAACTGTTCAGTTGCTACTTTCAGAGATTCAATTTGCTCTTCTGTTAGTGCTGGTGGGGGAGTGGCAGTGCCGCCGCCTGAACCAGAGCCTGACGAGCTTCCTGAGCCAGTATTAAGGGTCTGGTTAATCTCCCCCATAGCAGCGACTAAACTTGATGTATTAAGCGCGTTAACAGCGTCCTCAAGCGATTTAGTAATATTCACATCACCAATGGCAATAGAGATCGGCAGTTCTGAAACTTCTCGCTCATTAGCACGGCAGTAAACATCCCAACCAATATCGAGTTGAAGCAGCATTGACAGATCTGCATAACCAGCCAACAGGTCCGCGTGCTTAGTTGCCAGTTCTCCAATGTTCGTTAAGTCGGTTGTGGTTGTTCTTATCGTTGAAACGGTGATGCTGCCAACTTACTGATTTAGTGTATGATGGTGTTTTTGAGGTTCTCCAGTGGCTTCTGTTTCTATCAGCTGTCCCTCCTGTTCAGCTACTGACGGGGT
>OLQN01001781.1_pt1 | contig 15504 bp, 12 predicted proteins | sample 1673181 | NCBI WGS metagenome assembly OLQN01 (sample SAMEA3136763, study PRJEB25190) | human gut metagenome | biome: human gut; feature: human-associated habitat; material: faeces | place: Austria | collected 2013
GTCTTGCAAAAAATATATGATTGGTTCGGCTGGTTGATGATTTGTTCCTTACATAATCTCGCTTCTGTTAGATGTTTTCTAAACAGATTTGCTTATAAGATTTCGCTCAGAGTATTGCTATTCTTTTCATTATCCAGATAGTAGGGGCTATCTGATTTTTTGTTGCCATGGTGTTGCCAGCTATACGCTATAAAAAATAACCAGCGTAATCACTTTCATATCGCCTACTCCTCCGACAGCCAAAACCCATTTTTTATGCGAATTTTTTTGCTTTCTTCTGTAAACAGATGGTTTTTTTCCTGATAAACCTTGTCCAATTGCACTCTATCCTGTTCAGGATTAAGGAGCCTTTGCTTAATAATTTCACAGTTTCCAAGTTCGCTACCAATCCATTTACGGTTTAACAATTGCGCCACAGCAAATGTAGTTCCACTACCTCCAAACGGATCAAAAACCACATCACCTTCATTTGTTGACATAGTAATAATTCGATCCAGCAGTTTTACGGATAACTCATTGTATTCTCTATTTTTGCTGCTTTTATGTCGAACCGGATATATATCAGTCCAAACATCAGAGACATTAATTCCATGCGGATTCATTTTAGATTTATATCCACCATAATCTTTAATTTCTCCACCACAATGTCTACATATCTGCATAGGAATTCGTTGGTTGTTGAATGTCGTGGCTTTAACTCCTTTCACATAAGAAATCAAGGCATAGTGTGCTGGATATAATCTACTCTGAATTGGCAGACTAAATTTCATGTCAACAGCAATCCAATCCCAAAAAGTTAGCTGCTCTCCAAGATGGGCGGCAATGTAAGTACACCATTTTGGAATATTATAAACAAAGATTCTCCCACCTGGTTTTAGTATTCGAACGCATTGATCTAACCATTCGTATGTCCAATTGATATATTTTGACATTGTCATATTATCATCAATGCCTGGATCATATGTTTTTCCCAAGTTAAATGGTGGGTCAGCAAATACCAAGTCAGCACAGCTTTCAGGCATGGCTTTCATAATTTCAATGCAATCACCATTATATAGTTTTCCGATATCGGTTTCAAAAAAAGGCTTAACCTCTTTTACAGTATTGGGGTCATTAGCCTTTTGTAAAAGCGCAGCTATATGTGAAATATTATCGTAATATGATTTACGATATTCTGCAGGAATATGTCCCATAGCCAACTCAATTTCAAGTTCATTCATTCCCAGAAAATCTATAATAGCATTCTTAAATGCAGGCTTATCTGGGAGAAAAGATGTTTGCTGCAAGCAAATAAGTGTCGCTTTAGAAATTTTTTGAGCACTAAAAAATGAGAACATATCTTCGGTTGTCATATTTCTTTCTTTACTCCTGCTAATAATCAAATCATAAATTGAAAAAAACTGCATAGCAACCTTATCCTCTCATGTAACTTATCGTCTGTAGACTTATAGTCTACTTTCATTGTACCATATAAGAAAAGTCTAGTCAACAGAAGGGAGAAAACGCATATGCCAAATCGGCAACAAAAAACATTGCGTCAGATTATGGCGGAAAACCTTCGAATTTTAAGATTTGCAGCACACATTTCTCAAGAAGAATTAGCTGAACTGTGTGGCCTCCATCGTACCTATATATCTGATATAGAACGCTGCAATAGGAATATTTCAATTGATAATATAGAAAAAATTGCACAGGCACTACACATAACTGCCTCTGACTTATTAAAAGAGAGGGATGAGCAAAATGAAGATAGCTAAGTTGTATGTTTCCGAGGTAGCACAAAGTCTTATTGAAACAAATGATATGGCAGCCCAAGCCTTTGAAGAGGTCCGCTCCTCTATATTAGACAATGTTACATCGGGTTCTGATCATTTCATCCTTAACTGTACGCATAAAAACTGTAATGGTGTAGTTCCCGTTAAAGAAAGATGTTATGAAATTCTGGAAGAAAAATTTAGGTGGTATAGAGAAAAGCCTCTTACATATTTTCATAAAGATGCGCAAAAAGGCGGCCCCATAGATGTCTATAAGGAGTTTCAGAAAAAACATTGTATTTTTAGAGCTGGATTAGAATTTGAAACAGGTAATATCTCATCCGCCCATAGATCTATGAACAAGCTCTGTGTTGGCATTAAAAAAGGCGAACTAGATCTTGCTATGCTCATGATGCCTATCAAAAAAATGTCTTTTTATCTAACTGACAGAGTTTCAAATTATGAAGAGTTGGAGCCCTACTTCCTTTTGCTGGATGACATCCCCTTTGTTGTATTCGGCTTTGATGCAGAAGAATATAGCAAGGATGCTCCACTTCTTCCCAAAGGTAAAGATGGAATGTCTCCCCGCACAATTCGAAAATGGCAGTTGAAGTAAACCACACAAAATATGTCTCCTTTTTATTGAAGTAACTTAAATTTTTTTTAGAACTTTGTACGTTCTCCATACAGGAACATTAGAATTTGGGATGTTCACAGGGAGTTTTGCTGTCCTTGATAAACACAATTGTAGGTTAAAGTTTTCATACGACTGCTATATTCCGATACTTGAGTTTCAGGCAATTCCCTGCAATAGCATAAAGGTTGTTTCGTCTATTTTAGAATCCAGCAAACACTACAACCCTTGACCTCAAAAACTGACTGCAACTTTCATTTTTGCAAACGCCAATCCGAGCAGCAAAAAACCGGAGCGCACAGCCTGAAATTCGGCTGTGCGCTCCGGTTTGATTTGATGGTGTAAATAATGGAATACGTCGTAACAAGCAACGAATCCATGTACAATAGCACCGTACCGGGATCTTTGTACTTTTTGATTAAAAACAATCCGGCCTGCCAATGCTCACAAATCCTTGCAAGCCTGTCAGCACCACATTATTCTGCGAACTAGCGCAGTGGATGATAAGCGGATCACCGTTGCTGTTCTTGCCGACGAACACGCCTACATGAGTATCGCCGGGGTAAAACACCAGATCACCCGGCTGTGCTTCGCTCCATGAGATGGATTTGCAATGGTCATGCTGACTGGCTGCGCCGCCGCCATGTCCAATCACATAGCCCAGCGAATTGTTGAATACCCAATCGACGAAACCGGAACAGTCCAGTCCGTAAGGGCGGATTGTTCCGGTCGTTCTGCTTCCGGCGGCGGTGACGCGAGTGGGTTTGCCCCAATGGGAATCCCAGCCGATGGCGCTGCTTTTGCCGCCCCAGCAGTAATTCACTTTGCCGAGCAGTGAATAGGCTTTTTCCACCACAGCACGCCGCCGCTCGGAAATGTCCTTGGGCATGGCGGCAAGCATGGCGCGGATTTGCGCTTCGTCCAGCGTGACCTCGCCGCCGTAGGTCCCCACCAGCTCTGCCAGCATTTGCGCGTACTCCGGCTTCAGCACTTCCTCCAGTGCTTCACGCTGGCTCTTATTGAAGTGGTAGAAGTCCGGCATATCGGTTGCTTTTTTGCTGATAATAGTGATATGCAAAATGATTTCCGTGCTGTCCTCACGCTTGATGGTCTGCACATAGTAGCTGACGGTATTCATATCCCAGAACACCGTGCGAATAAGGTCGATACGCTCCTCGTCGATGGTAACAACATCGGTAGCGTCGGCATCGGCCCCAGCCGTTTTGACTGCAAACACAGCGACAACATCTGTCCAGTTGGTAATGGAAAGGTCGCTGCCGCCATCCGGCTCTCGATGGATCACCACGCTGTCTGCGGGATTCTCAGCCTGTATCTGGTTGATTCTCGCAGAAAACTCACTGTTGATGAGCGCGACGGCCTGCGGGACAGATTGCGCGTCGCTGTCGTTGCCAGACCAGAACACACCGAACGGTGTGCCGATGACAGCCGCCGCACCGCCAATTATCAAAATCAGCGCAATGAGCGCACCGGCACCGCCCAGCAAACCTACTGCCGCCCGTACAACGGCCTGTCCTGCGCGGATCACGGCTTTCTTGACCCGCTCAAAAAGTTTTACTGTGCTTTTGGCGGTCTGTGCTGTCTTTTGCGCGGTTTCCTGCATGACCTGCTGCTGCACGCGCTGCTTGGCTCTTGCTGTGACCTGTGCCTGCGCCTTTGCCGCCGCCTGTTGGCGCACAACAGTATCCTGCCGCCCCGTGAATAACTGTTCGCGGAGCGGCTTTTTCTCTTTCGGCGCTGTGGCGGATGATTTTCGTTGTTTTGGAGTACGATGCTGTTCGGTATACTTTGGTGTATCGCCATTGAGGGATGGTAATTCTACCTGCTGCTCCAGCGTTGCAATATCCGTCTGCACCTGTGCGGCTTCATGCTTTTCCATGATATCCGCAGTTTCTCGACGGCGTTCGGTCTGCTTCTTGGCCTGTGCCTGCCGGAATCTCTGCTTAGCATGGGTGACTTGCGGCGGTTCGGTTTGTACCGTTGCAGAGGGTGAAGCGCTGTTGTCTTTCGGCTTTGTGGCACTGAATTTGCGGTCGAATTGCTTTTGCGCCAGCGCCTTGCCGGAGCGGAACGCCGTGCGGCTGCTGATCTCCGCCGCACGCTGTTCCTTGGTCTGAAACCGTTCCACCGGCTCTTGATAAGGTGAAGTCTGTTCTTCCTCCGGCATATTGTTCTTGCTCTTGAACTGCCGCCGGACAGCCTGCTCCCGTAGCACCTTTGCCGCCTGTTTGGGCAGAAAGGCGGTGGTCTGCCGGGTTTGAATATCCCGTTTTTTCGGACGTGTCCGTATCTCTTTCACAGCGACTCACCCGGCTTGGTCGTCATAAGGCGGTACAGCGCTGTATTGCGCGGAAACTGATTGATGAATGGCACCTTTGCGCCGCCGACTTTGATAAGGCCATGCCCCGACTCCGCATTGCTGATATAGGAAAGCTGTTCTTCCGAAATGCGGAGCATTTTCACAAGCTCCTGCTGGTCGGTGGGAGCCTGCGACAGCATGAGCAGGAACTCGGAGTTCGCCAACATATTCTTTGCTGTGGGAGAACGCAGACAGTCGGTGACATTCTGTGTAATGCCGGTCGCGGCGGCGTTTTTCTTGCGAAAACGCTTCCAGCTTTCTTCAAGGAAATTACTGCTGTACTCATTGGCGAAGAACAGATAAATCTCGTCAATATAGATCCATGTGCGCCGTCCGCGCTTGTGGTTTTCAATGACACGGTTCAGAATCGCGTCCAGCATGACCAGCATACCCACGGTTTTCAGCTGACTGCCGAGGTCAAAAATATCGAACAGCATAATGCGATTGCTCATATCCACATTGGTCTGATAGGCGAATACATCCAGTGTACCATCCACGAACAGTTCCAGTGCCAGTGCGATGGACTGGGCCTGCGACTCCGGCTGGCGCAGCAGTTCCTCACGAAAGTCTTTCAGTGTAGGCGGATTGCGGTAATCTTTGATATACTCACGGTACACATTGCCTACGCACCGCCCGATGATAGAACGCTCTTTCGCGCCCACCGGCTCCGGCTTCATCAACTGCTCGCACAGGGACATGACAAACTGGCTTTTCAAAATCAGAGGGTCGTCCGCCTTGCCTTCTTCCTCGCCGTAACCGCTGGTCATATCCATCGCGTTGATATGGTTGGGACTGCCTGCCGAAATCTGCACGACCTCGCCGCCCAGTGCCCGCACCAGCGGCGCATACTCGTGCTCTGGGTCAACGATGATAATATCGTCGTCGGTAGAAAGCGCGATAGAGGTGATCTCTTCCTTGGCCGCAAAGGACTTGCCCGAGCCGGACACACCCAGAATGAAACCATTACTGTTCAAAAGCTGTCGGCGGTCGCAGACGATCAGATTGCGGCTGGTGGCGTTCACACCGTAGTACACGCCACCGCGGTGTCGAATCTCCTGCGAGGAAAACGGCACCAGACCGGCGGCGCTCTCGGTGGTCAGTGTCCGCAAGGTGTCAATTCGCCGCAGACCGTAAGGCAAAACGGTGTTCAGCGCATCCTCCTGCTGGTAGGTCAGCACGCTCATTTCACAGTTCTTGCCGCCTGCAATGCTGCGGATGGTGTCGGTGTCAGCGTCAAGCTGTGCTTTGCTGTCCGCCACATGAACGAGTGTCATCACGCACAGAGTCATGCGCTGGTCGCGCATGGTCAGGTCGTCCAGCATGGAACGCATTGTGTCCCGTGCATCGGTAAGCTGCATGGGCGGAATGGCGGAGAAATTGTTGTTCTGATTCTGCTTGTTCTGCCAGCGGGTAATGTCGGTTTCCACCGCAAGGGACTGGTTCTGTATCTCTTTCAGCGCCTTATCCGTGGGAATAGGCTGGATGTCGATGGACAAAATCAGATTGCGGTTGAGCTCGGTCAGTTCCTTTACAAAGCTGTCCTCCAGATAGGCCGGATAGTCCTTGAGGAACAGCACCCGGCCCACTTTGCTGTCCGAAAGTTCAAAATAGTTAGAGTGGAACTGGATGCTGTCCGGGCAGATGGAGTCCTTGAACGAGTGGCCGCGCTTTGCTACGGTATCGAAGTCAAAGCGGAATGAATCCTCCTCACCGATGCGGAAAAAGTCATGCAGGATACCCAGCCGCTCCTTGTTGTCCAGTTCGTACAGCTTGGAGTTCAGCTTTTTCATGTTGGCGGACAAATCGCTGCCCACACGGGCAAAGAAGCTGCGCGCCTCCTCAATGCTGCGGCGCTCCACGGAAACCGTGATGTACCGCTCCTGCACGATGCCGTTGCCTTCGGCGGCTTTATCGAGCAGCATACGGTTGTATTCCTTACGGTAATCGTCGCGCCCGTCCTGCTTGGACGGCATGAGCATTTCTTTCTGAAATTCCAGCGGATTCAGCCGCTTGTTGACGATAGAGATTTTCGTGATCGCGTCCGTCGGCAACGCCTTTTCCAGTGCACAATACTGGATGAGCATTTCCTTTTTATCTTCCTCGTCCGCTACGGCATAATTGATGTCGGTGAAACGCCAACAGCGGCTGAACTTGCCGTCTACCTCCCAGATACCGTCCCGGTGGATACGGCGGATGGGAATAGACTGCTGGGCCGTCTTAGGCAGACGCACCGAAGCACGCTCTTTCTTTCGTCCGAATTTCTTCACTTGCGTTTCCTCACTTTCTTTTCTGGAATGTGCAGAAGTTGGTCATACAGGTTTTCGCTCTTATACAGCCGCCGTCCGGCACACAGGATATGGGTCTTGAACATCGCCCAAAGCAGCCGTTCAAAGGAAAGACCGTTGTATTGAAAAAAGCCTGCGACCGCAAGCGGTGCGGCACAGAGCATACACAGCCAGCTGGCGTTTTCCTTCCCAATGGGGTCTTTGAGCAAAAAATAAGCTCCCACGGCAACTGCAACAGCGCCGAGGGAGCAGCCGAACTGCCTTGCAGACAGTCCGAAGAAGATGGATTCGTGATAGTTTCGCACTTCACGATTGATACGGATTTCCATAGTCACCTCCAGGAAAAAGAGGAGTGCGTTTGCACTCCTCACAGGGTTTATTCGATTTGATGGTCACGGATTTTGCGGTAAAAGGTCACGAGCCAGCTTAGTGCCGTTACACCGAGAATGGCGAACAGGATACCATCCGCCAGCGCCGTGTGGTGTGCCGCCCAGTCCAGCCAGACGGTGTTGCCGAGGATCACGTAAACCAGCGCAGGCCCCAGCCTCAGCTTGATGAGCAGCTTGAACCACAACGGGAGCAACAGAAAAAATAAGATGGGGAAAATAATTTGTCTGAACATGGTCAGCACCTCCTTGATGGTACCAGTGTAACGCAGTCTGGGGTTTCGTGCAAAAAATCAGCTTTGCTGTTCTGATAAAATCATAGTAAAACTTCTGTCCGAAAAAACGGACAATTTACAGTGCCATCATCTCTTTCACAATGCGGTCTGCGCCCTTTACCAGCCCTACGAGCACCAGCATATTGAAGATGGTTTCCGCCAGATAGCTCCACACCATCGTCACCGCCGAAGCGTCCGGGTCTGCGATACCCGGTGCGCCGCCGCCGGTAAAGGCGGCGAATATCATGCAGGCCAGTACAATGACTGCGCCCTCCATGCACACGCCGAGGTAACTTTTGATAAAGGTGCGTCCGGTATTCGAGGTCACATCGCCTGCAAAGGTGGACAGTAGGATAGGCGCAAGCGCCGTGTACATATAGAGCCGAAAGAAACGGCTGTACACGGTCATTATCATCACGAAAGACAGTGCCGTGATGAACACGCTGCCTAAAATCGTCACCAGCCACAGCGGGATACTCGCCAGAAAGCCTACCTCGTCAATGGCAGTCTTGATTTCCTCCGGGAGCGCCACAGACGCACCCGTGAGATTTCCGAGATTGCCCGCCACCGTGCTGACGATACCGCCGCAGATGGTGAAAAGCGTGGTCATAATGTCCATGCCGTAGGTCACGGCAGTTTTCGCTGCCACGAAGCGAATAAAGTGCCGCAGCGCCTGTTCCGGTCTGCGAAAGTCCTGAAAATTCGCTGTGCTGCGGAAAATGCTGATAGCAAAGAACAAAATCAGCAGTCCATAGCCGATAGCCTGCAATGCGGTGTTGATGTTCTGGCACACCGCCCAAATTGCGCCGTTCTTAAAGTGCTGCGGTGTTTCGCTCACCAGCGACCATATCTCGGTCAGCTTCGAGTTCCATGTGGCAAAGGCACCCTCTAAGTTCTCTACGATCCAGTTATCGTCCAAATATATCACCTCCGAAAAGGACAGCCGCCTGCTTCACTGGGAACAGGCGGCTGTTGTAGTTCATGCAGTTTACTTCAAAATCAGGTCGAGGATTTCCTTTGCGAACGCGATGACCAGACCGCCGAAAAAGGTCAGAAAGCCAGTGCTGCGCTGCGAAGGGTCGTGGGACTGCAAGCTCAGACCGATCTGCACCACGCCCCAGCCCAGCAGGATCACGCCGATGGCTTTGATGGCGGAAAAGACAAAGGTGGACAGGTTGTTGATAGCGGTCAGAGGATCTTCACCTGCGGCGAAAGCGGGCGTACAGACGGCGCAGGCCAGCACGCAGGTCAGCACAGCAGCGAAGTAACGCTGTTTTGCCTTGCGCGTCCGGTCGGTGGGGTTCAGAGTGGGTTTCTTCTTCATGTTCGGTTTCCTCCAAGATTTCAAGATTTTCGATGTTGATTTCATGCGGCAGGTCATTCTGCTCATAGCTGGGAATGTCAAACTTCTTTTGATAGGGCGGCTTGCCGCCGTCAGCGGTCAATCGGTAGTTCGGGTGCTTCTGTATGGGATATTTGTCGTCCATTACCGGGCGTTCACCGCGAATAAAGATGAGCGCCTTGCGGTTGTCCAGCATCCGCACCTCATCCGGCATGAGCAGTTCGCGGCCTGCGTTCTGGTAGTTGGTGCTGCTGGAGCCGCTGCGTCCTTTCGTCACGCCGCGCGTGCGGGTGTCGATGGTGGCCTTGCCCAGCAGCTTAGAAATGTATTCGTGGGTGCTGGCCTCGTTGCCGCCCAGATAGAGCAGTGTGTCGCAGTTGCCGGTCACATTCTCCCAGCTGTCCTTGAACAGCTTCTTGAGCTGCGCCATGTTTTGAATGACGATATTGATGGAGATTTCACGGCTGCGGCAGGTCGCCAGCACGCGCTCAAAGTCCTCCGGCAGTGCGACATTGGCGAACTCGTCCATCAGCACGCGCACCGGAACCGGCAGTCTGCCGCCGTATTTATTGTCTGCGGCATGGTACAGTTCGCGGAACGCCTGCGAGTACATCAGACCTACAAGATAGTTGAAAGTGGTATCCTCATCGGGAATAACGGCGAAAATGACGCGCTTGCGGTCGCCCAGTGTGCCGAGCGACAAGTCATCGCGGCTGGTCAGGTGCGCCATTTCTTCCGTGTTGAACGCCGCCAGTCGGGTGGATGCAGATACCAGAATGGATTTTGCGGTTTTCGGTCCGGCCTGCTTGAACACCTTCCAGTTCTTCACTGCGATGTGATCCTCGTCCACACGCTCTAAATCGTCGAACAGCAGATCCACCGGACTGCGGTAGCTTTCATCCTCCTCACGGGCCTCGGCGTTGATGACCATGTACATCAGCGTGCCGAAGTTTCGCTCGCTCTCCGGTGCTTCGTGGAACAGGTACAAAATCAGCGCCGAAAGGAACGCTGTTTCCGCCTTGTCCCAGAACGGGTCAGAGGTTTGCGACTTCTGCGGTGTGGTGTTCTGGATCAGTGTGTTGATAAGCCGAAAGGCGTCAATATCCGTGTGCAGGTAGGCAAACGGGTTGTAGCAGTCGGACTGCTTCATGTCGATGAGGTTGAAAATCGTCACCTCGTAGCCCATCTTCTCAAGCAGACCGCCCACAGCGCGGTAGGTTTCGCCCTTTGGGTCACATACGATGTAGGAACATTCCGCCTGCATGAGATTAGGCTTGATGAAAAAGCGTGTCTTGCCTGCGCCGGAGCCGCCAATCACCAGAATGTTTGCGTTCACTTGATGCTGCGGCGGCAGTGCCCGGACATTCATGCTGATACGGATATGCCTGGAGATGAGCAGATAGCGGTCGTTCTTTTTGGTTCGGAAGTGGGCACACACCTCTTTCGGACGCCCCCAGTAGGCAGAACCGTGTTCCTCACCCGGTCGGCGATTGCCCTTTTCGGAGTAGTACCACGCCACGGCAAAGCCATAGAACGCCAGCGCAATCAGCACAAATTTCTTTGTGTATGGCGTAATGTGGATGGAAAACGGGGTTTCCAATGCAGCGGAAAAGGCGTTCAGCCATTCAAACAGCCCAAGACCTTCACCACAGCACCCACCGCCCAGCAGTGCCAGCCAGACCACGAAAACGGCAAGCGCCGCCCAAAGCAAGACGGCGCTTCCGTTGGAATCGCGCTTCACGGCTTAGTAGCCGGTCTTAGGCAGAGTAGTAACACCCGGCTTGTAGACCGTTGTTACCCAGCGGTCTGTCGCCATGATCCACTGTCTGCCGTGCAGGCCGCCTACATCGGTGCGATTTGCAAACTGGTAACCGTTGTTCAGCCAGCTATTTGTCCAGCAGAGAATATAGGGTGCATCCACCTGTGCAAAGCCAGCCTTGACCGTGCCGAAAACAAACATGAAGTCGGTCACATACTCGTTGGAGGCCAGTCCCAGTGCCGCAGGCGAAGCGTCCAGCGAATAGTTCTTCATAGTGGATAGGTTGTCCGCCAGCGTGCGGTAGTCATGCAGATTAGTCTTGTAAACCACCTTATAACTTAATTTCTGGTTCCATGTGCCGGTAATGATCTTGGTCAGACGCACCGCCGAGGTCGGCAGCGTGTCGCGCCAGTAGAAGCTGTTCAGCGGCACGGTGGAGTTGTTGGCGATATTCTTGAAGTCGTAGCGGATAGTCTGGGACGGCGTAACCTGCTTGTAGCCGCGCTTGGTCACGGAAACATTGGTGTAAACGCTTTGGTTCAGCACTTCCACGCGCACGATCTGGCCGGAGAATTCGATCTCCACCTCGATAGGCTGTGTGGTGGTGCTGTAAAATACCGGCGCTTTGGTTTCGCGGATGGTGTAGCGGCCCAAAGGCAGGGTATCCGATTTCGCAACACCATTCTTATCAGTAACAACGGTATTTACCAAATCACCGGCACGATTATAAATTTCAAAGGTTGCACCGGGCAAAAGAGTTCCGGCCGCAAGTGCATTGAATGGGTTATCGTCTGCGGATTTCTTGGTGATTTGGATTTGTCCCATCGTGGGCGTGTTCTTCCATGTAATCGTAGAAGTCGCGCCATATTCCACATAAAAGGTGCGAACTGTGGTATCCAGCACATAACCGTCCGCCGCCTAGATTTCCCGCACCAGATACTTTCCGTCCGTCAGCGTCTTGTCGATGTAGACATAGCCGTTCTGGTCGGAGGTGTACTGGCCGATGGGATTTCCCTTGCTGTCCGAAACGAGGAAGGTCACGCCGTAAATGCCCTTGCCGGTCACACTGTCGATTTTGTGGATGAGCATGGAACTGGCCTGCGTGTTCTCGATGGTCAGCGAGGTCGTTTTACCGGCTTTTACCTCAAAATTGTGGGGCGTGCTGTCCAACAGATAGCCCTTTGCGGCCTTGATTTCAGTCGCGGTGTACCAGCCATCCGCAAGCTGCGGGAGCGTGATAACGCCGTTGCTGTTCGTGGTATAAGTGCCGATGCGCTCGCCATTCATCTTGGCGATCTCAAACTGCACACCCTTGATGCGCTTGCCGCTGTCCGCGTCCACCTTGATGATCTGACCGCCGCCGATTGGCGTGTTGGTAAAGGTCAGCGTCTGCGTGTCGTTGCAGTCAACCTTGACGGTCTGCGAGGTGCTGTCCAGTACATAACCGTCCGGAGCCTTGATCTCCGTTACCACATAGGTATCCGGTTTGAGGTTGACCAACTTGATCTGGCCGTTGCTGTCCGTGGTGTAAATGCCGTTGGAAGTGACGGCGCCGCCGTAGTTTCCGACAAACGAACCATCTGAGGTCGTAATCTTGAACTGTGCGCCGGGAAGCGGCTGCTTGGTTACGCTGTCGATCTTGTCGATGATAAGATCGCCGTGTTTGTCGTTGGAAAACTCCACCGTCACCACATCCTGCTCCTTACCGGAGAGATAGACGGTCTGCGGCGTGTCGTCGATCTCATAGCCCGCGGGAGCCTTGGTTTCCTCCACGATATAGGTTCCGGCTTTCAGTCTGGTGATAACGATGGTGCCGTTGGCCGAGGTAGTGTATTCTCCGATGACCGTGCCGCCGGTGCCGGAGGTTCCGCCCAGATAGCGCACACGGAACTTTGCACCTTGCAGCATAGCACCGCTGTCTGCGTCCACCTTTTTGATGATAAGCGCCGAGAGCGGTGTGTTCTCAAAGGTCAGCGTCTTGCCGGTGCCTGCCTGAATGAAGCAGTCCTGTGCAGCTGGGTCTTTGATGGCGTAGCCCGCTGCCGGTTCCACTTCGGTCACACGATACCAGCCGTCACGCAGCTTTGTGAGTTTGATCTGACCTTTTTCATCGGTGAAATAAGTGCCGAGGTCGTTCAACTCGCCGGTGAAGCTGTTATTGCTGGCATAGGTGATGTGGAACTTTGCGCCCTTGATAGGGTCTTTCGTGATGCTGTCCACCTTGTTGATGGTCAGCGTAGGCTTGGGATAATTGCGGAAACGCACCGTGCCGGTTTTATTGGGAACGAGGGTGATGGTCTGGGGTTCGCTGTCCAGCAGATAACCATCCGGCACACTGGTTTCACGCACCACATACACACCGGGGTCAAGGGCTGTGAGCAGAGCCTCGCCGTTGGCGTCGGTCTTGACAGTGGTAAGCGTGCTGCTGTCCGCCTTGTTGACGGTAAAAGTTACACCAGAAAGAGGTGCGCCGGTCACAGCATCGGTTTTTACAATTTTGAGGTTGGGCTTCTTCTCGTTGTTTACTACCAGCGTGCTGTCCTTGCCGGGGAACAGCTCCACATGGTATTCCGTGTCATTCAGCACATAGCCGCTGGGCGCTGCGATCTCCTTGACCGAGTATACGCCCGGTTCCAAATCAGAAATGGAAATGCGTCCGTTGGTGTCGGTCACGCGGTCGAGATAGTGGCTGCCGTCCTCGATCTTTGCGATCCTAAAGGTTGCACCGGCGAGATAGCTGTCGTTCTCCGCGTCGTATTTCACCACGGACAGAACAGGCTTTTCCGTGTTGGTAAACACGAAACGGGCGTTTTCTCCGGCATTGATCTGGATGATACGCTTATTATCGTCCATCAGATAGCCATTCGGTGCGGTGATCTCCTCCACGGTGTACGCGCCCGGCTCGAGCGCCGTCAGGTCGATCTCGCCGTTCTTGTCGGTCACATATTCCTTGGAGAAAGTGCCGCCCACCAGAGAAATGCGGAACTTGACATTGGCCAGCGGCTCCATCGTGCGGCTGTCCACCTTGATGATGTGGATACCCGGCTTGACAGTGTTGAAGAAAGTCAGCGTTTTGATACCGCCGCCTGCGGTAAGTTCGATCTGCTGCGGTGTGCTGTCCAGCACATAGCCTGCGCTGGTGGAGACCTCCTTTACCAGATAGGTTCCCGGCTGGAGATCGGTCAGGCGGATCTGACCCATCTCATCTGTGGAGAACGAGCCGATGAGGACGGTATCACGGTAAACTTCAAAGGTCACATCGGGCAGGACTTCGTGGGTCTGCTCATCGTACTTGGTGATGATAAGTCCCGGCTTTGCCTGATTTTTCAGCACAAAGCTGGTTTCCGTGCCGGAGGTCACATTCACAGTGTAGGTCTGGTCGTCCTTGACATAGCCACTGGGCGCGGACACCTCGCGCACCTGATACGCACCGGGCTTCAGCTTATCGAAGTACACGCTGCCGCCGAGGTCGGTGGTGCCGGTCTGGGTGACACCGCTTTCGATATGCTTGATCTCCACAGTCGCACCGGCGAGAGAAGCGCCGCTGTCTGCGTCGATCTTGTCCACGCGCAGATTGCCATAGGGTGCATTTTCAAAGGTGACGGTCGCGGTATTGCCGTAGTCCACGGAAACAGTCTTAGAGGTTTCCGTGCCCAGCATGTGCCACTTGGGCGCCGCTTTCTCCGTGATGACATACTGGCCGGAAAGAGTCAGCGGAATGATGATCTTGCCGCTGGTATCCGTAACAAAGCTGCCGAGGACAGTCCCGTCCGGGGCCTTTACCTCAAAAGTCGCACCGGAAAGCGGTGTATTGGTGCCGGTCTCCACCTTGTTGATGATAAGCGTGGTTTCCGTAGGAGTTTCCGGCTCGTCCGGGGTATCGGACGGCGTAGCGGAATACCGGCTGAAAGTGGACTGCCGAATTTCAGTGGTCGGGTCGGTGTCGCACATATACCGCTGCAAGGTGCCGTATTTGCTGGTTTCCGCGCACAGCGCATAGTAAATGGCGTATTTGTAGACATTGGCGTGGAGCGACATCTGCACCGCGCCGGTCTGGTCGCTTACGCTGTCCTTGGGGTACAGCACCTTGAACTGACCGGCATAGCTGGCACCGTTGGACGAGGTCCTGATCTTGGTGATGTCGTTATTATTCATGTCTACGATACGGGTGCCCTCAGGCACTTCATCGGGCATGGTGAAAGCAATGTCGATGTCGTAATCGCACACCCATGTTTCCGAATCCGCCGTGAACACCTGCTGCAAGTATTCCTTGCCGTCTATGGTGACGGGATAAGCGGAGTCCTTGTCCGCCGTTACGGTGATGGTAGGCTGCGGCACACGGTTCCACCAGATACCGTTTTTATAGATGTTCTTTGCAGCCGCGAGGATTTTCTCGCCACGCTCCTTTTCTGCACCGGACAGCGAGGGATTAAGTGTTAGCCGGTCAATACTCCAATCGTCTATCAGGTAGCACCAGAGTGCCATTTTTGTAGCGTAATAGGCTTGCTGCTTATTATCCAGCTTAGGTCAGTTTACAAGGAACTACACGCAGACCACGAAACGGGGGCTGCTGACAACAAAACAGGCTGAACATCAAGCACAGGAAAGTGCGAGGTGTTCAGCCTGTTTTGTTGTCCGGGGTTTCCAAAGGGGCTTGCCCCTTGGCACACGACTTTGCTTGCAAAGTGTAGT
>OLQN01001794.1_pt1 | contig 15406 bp, 6 predicted proteins | sample 1673181 | NCBI WGS metagenome assembly OLQN01 (sample SAMEA3136763, study PRJEB25190) | human gut metagenome | biome: human gut; feature: human-associated habitat; material: faeces | place: Austria | collected 2013
TCGGTGATAAGAAGGTCGGGCAGGGGTGTTTTCTCTTCTATAGCGCGCTGATAGCGCCGTTTTACGACCTCTTTCATGGAGGCATAGTCATCCGGTCCCTCTACGGTCTTGATATTGTACTTGCGGTAATCCTTCTTGGAAGGTTTCCCCTTGACGAAGACCACGCACCCGGCCACGGGGTCGGAACCCTGGATGTTGGAGTTGTCGAAACATTCTATCTGCATGGGCAGGCGGTCCAGGTGCAGCTCTTGCTGTATCTCTTTCAGCAGGCGCACGGTCCGTTGCTCCGGATTCAGCTTTTCGGCTTGCTTCAGGCGGTCGGCTTTGTACTGCTTCACATTGAGGAGGGAGAGTTCCAGCAGCTTCTTTTTGTCTCCCCGTTGCGGGATGGTAAAGACGACATCTTTCAGCTCCATATCCAGCTCAAAAGGCACGATGATTTCACGAGAAAGGCTCTTGTATCTTTCCCGCATTTCGATGATGCCGAGAGAGAGCAGTTCTTCTTTGCTCTCATTCAATCGTTTCTTGTATTCAAAGGTGAAAGCCTGGTTGATGGCACCGTTCGTAATGTGCAGGTAGTTGACGAAAGCGGACTTTTCATCGCTGTCTTCCTCGATGGAGAACACGTCGATATTGTGCAGCACGTTGCTTACCACTTCCGATTTCGCCCGGTAGTTTTCCAACAGCAGGTATTTCTCCTTTATCTTCTGTGCTTCTTCAAACTTCATTTCGGCTGCCAGTTCCTGCATTTGCTGGAAAAGCATCCGTTCTATCTCCTGGGTATTCCCTTTGAGTATTTCCTTGATTTCAGCGATGTTTTTCAGATACTCTTCCTGACTTTGCTTCCCGATGCAAGGTCCTGCACAGTTCTTGATGTGGTATTCCAGGCAAACATTGAACTTTCCGGCACGTATGTTTTCCGGAGAGAGGTTCAGGTGGCATGTACGCAAAGGGTACAGATGCTTGATGAGGTCGAGTAATGCGTACATGGAAGGTATATGGCTGTAAGGGCCATAATAGGAGGAACCGTTACGGATTATCTTCCGGGTTCTGAATACACGTGGAAAGTATTCGTTCTGCACGCAGATGCTGGGATACGTCTTGTCGTCTTTCAACAGTACGTTGTAGCGAGGCTTGTATTTCTTGATAAGATTGTTTTCCAGCAATAGCGCGTCTTCTTCCGTATTCACCACGATATATCGGATATCTGCAATCTTGCTGACCAGCACCCTCGTCTTTCCCGGTTCGTGCTCCCGGTTGAAGTAGGAAGACACTCTTCGCTTCAGATTCTTTGCCTTTCCTACATATATAATGGTTCCTTCGGTATTCAGATATTGGTAAATACCGGGACTTTCGGGAAGGTTGGATACAATCCCTTTGAGGTAGTCGTTGGTTCTGAGTTCTTCCATAATACCGACGTTTCACCACAGATTACACAGGTTAGCGCAGATTTCTCTTCGATAAAACTGTGTTTTTGTGGTGGATAAATAATCTGTGTAATCTGTAGTGAAATGTGAAATGGCTAAAGCGACAGCACAGCCTCCACTTCCACATCATCTCCAAACACATCCTTGCCATGAAGCTCTTTCAGCTCGATGATGAAGTTTACATACACTTTCTTGGGGTTCATCTGTTTCACCAGTTTGCAGGCGGCTTCCATTGTTCCACCGGTTGCCAGCAAGTCGTCGTGTAGCAATACTACATCGTCTTCATTGATGGCATCCTTGTGCATCTGCACGGTGTCTTTGCCATATTCTTTATCATAGCTTTCTTCAATGGTTTCTGCAGGAAGCTTTCCCGGTTTGCGGATAGGTACGAAGCCTGCCCCCAGTCTGGTGGCGAGAATGGGGCCCATAATGAATCCTCTTGATTCTATACCCACTACTTTGGTGATGCCTTTGTCTTTATACATCTCGTATAGTGTGTCCGAGAGTTCCTGCAAGGCGGTAGGCTCCTTGAACAAGGTAGTTACATCGTAGAATAGAATTCCCGGAATGGGGAAGTCGGGTATTTCTCGGATGCTTTTGGTAAGAGTTTCTTTGCTCATAATCAGTTTATTTAATACGTTTATTGAATTCTTTGTTTCACGTGGAACTTTGCACTCTATCGTCCGCAAAGTACCAGTAGCACGTTGATGTCGCTTGGAGATACTCCCGGAATCCGACTCGCTTGGGCTATTGTTTCTGGATCTATCTTCATCAGCTTCTGTCTAGCTTCGGTAGAAAGGGATTGAATGGAATTATAGTCAAACTTACCTTTTATCTTGATGCTTTCCAATCTTGCCAATTTATCCGCAATAATCCGTTCGCGTCCGATGTATCCCTCGTACTTGATGAGTATTTCTGCAGCTTCTACAATTTCTTCCTTTCTATCGGATATTTTATCCAGTTCTCGTTTAAAGGCACTGACGTGTTCGGCAATGTTCTCAATCGTTATCTGCGGACGGTTTATCAAATCTATCAATTTGCATCCCTGGCGCAGTGGAGTAGTGCCGAGCTGCTCCAATACCGGATTGATTAATGCCGGTTTCATCGAGTAATTCCGCGCGAAGTCTATAATCCGGTTCACGGCTTCACGTTTTTCTGTCAGCAGCTTGTACCGCTCTTCCTTGACAAGTCCCAGCTTCCAGGCTTTTTCCGTGAGTCGCATGTCCGCATCATCCATACGGAGCAGGATGCGATATTCGGCACGGGAAGTAAACATACGGTAAGGCTCGTCCACACCTTTTGTTACCAAGTCATCGATTAAAACGCCGATATATGCTTCATCCCTTGCAAGGGTGAACGGTTCTCCGCCGTGGCAATTGATGTGGGCGTTGATACCTGCCATGATTCCTTGTCCAGCTGCTTCCTCGTAACCGGTTGTTCCGTTTACTTGTCCGGCAAAGAACAGATTCTTTATATTCTTCGTTTCCAGCGTATGTTTCAGTTGGGTGGGGTCAAAGAAGTCGTATTCGATGGCATAGCCCGGGCGGTAGATGACGAGGTCTCTGAACGCCGGTATCTTTTTCAATGCTGCAATCTGGATGTTCATGGGCAATGAAGAAGAGAATCCATTCAAGTAGAGCTCTTGGGTTGTTTCCCCTTCGGGCTCCAGGAAAAGCTGGTGCTGCGGTTTGTCGGGGAAAGTCACAATCTTGGTTTCTATACTGGGGCAATAACGTGGGCCGATACTTTGGATTTGTCCGTTGAAAAGGGGAGAATCCGGCAGACCTTCCTGCAGGATGCGGTGTGCTTCTTCGTTGGTGAAGCAGGTCCAGCAAGGGAGCTGTTTCAAATGGCGTACATGAGTGTCCATGAACGAGAACTTGTGGAAGTCACATTCTCCGTCTTGGATTTCCATATCCTCATAATGCACGCTGCGTCCATCTATGCGTACGGGGGTTCCCGTCTTCATGCGTCCAAAGGTGATGCCATGCTTTGCGATGGATTCGGTTAATTGGTAGGATGCAGGTTCTGCCATACGTCCACCTGGAAGCATGGTACGTCCCACGTGCATCAGTCCATTGAGGAAAGTTCCTGCGGTGAGTACTACACATTTGGCATGGAACGTTACTCCCCATAATGTGACTACTCCCGTAATCTCACCGTTTTCAACGAGGATTTCCTGCACGGTATCCTGCCAGATATGCAGGTTGGGGATATTTTCCAGTATCTCTCTCCATGCCCAGATGAATTTGTTGCGGTCGCACTGCGCGCGCGGACTCCACATAGCGGGACCTTTGGAACGGTTCAGTATACGGAACTGTATGGCTGTCTGGTCTGTCACCAATCCCATATATCCTCCCAAGGCGTCTATTTCGCGTACTATCTGTCCTTTGGCGATGCCTCCCACTGCCGGGTTACAACTCATCTGTCCGATTTTGTTCATATCCATTGTGATAAGACAAGTCTTCGAACCCAGGTTTGCAGCAGCGGCAGCGGCTTCGCATCCTGCGTGTCCGGCGCCGATTACAATAACGTCATACTTAAACTCCATTCGTTCAGTGTATTTTAAAACTGTGCAAAGTTACGAAAAAAGTTGTATGCCGGGACGTGTCATATCTTAAAATCCGGATATATATCTTCTTTGGCATTGCTTATATTTCCGTATCCAGTATCATACTTATTGCTTGGAATGCTTAGGCTATAGACATATTGCTTGTGTTTAGCTTAAAATACAATCAAAATGAAGCTTTTTGAATACTATTGCTTTTCTTTTTGAAAAAGATACATACCTTTGCAACGTTTGGATATTAAAAAGTGTTTTGATTGACTAATTTTAAGGAAGAGAAGCATGAGAAAGAAATTCTTCTTGTTAATCATTGTCTGCCTGGTTATGGGGGCGGGAGTGATGGCTCAGACGTCTACGGTCTCGGGAACAGTATTTGCCGAGGACAACAATGAGCCGATTATTGGGGCATCGGTATTGGTGAAGGGTACAACGCTGGGGGCCGTGACCGATATCGAAGGTAAATTTACAATCTTGAATGTGCCGGGCACGGCAAAGACAGTGATTGTCTCTTTTGTAGGTATGCAGAAAGTAGAAGCTGCCATAAAGCCTGCTATGAAGGTGGTGCTGAAATCGGATTCGGAACTACTGGATGAAGTGATGGTGGTGGCTTACGGCACGGCCAAAAAGAGCAGCTATGCAGGTTCGGCTTCTTTAGTGAAAGCGGATGCGCTGAAAGACATTCCGACGACCAGCTTTGAAAACGCGTTGAACGGTAAAGTGGCGGGCTTGCAACTGACGAATAATTCCGGCCAGGCGGGTTCCGCACCGGCCATCCGCATCCGTGGCATAGGTTCTATGAATGCCGGGAATGAACCGTTGTATGTAGTGGACGGTGTTCCGGTCTCTTCGGGCAATACGGGGCAGATGAGCGGTGAGCTCTATTCTACCAACAACATCATGAATACGTTGAACCCGGAAGACATCGAATCTATTTCTGTATTGAAAGATGCGGCGGCCAGCTCGCTTTATGGGTCGCGTGCGGCAAACGGCGTCATTCTGATTACTACCAAAAAAGGACAGATTGGCAAGCCGGTGGTGACGCTGAAAGCCGAAGTGGGCTTCACGCCCTGCTGGGCAACGGACAACTATGAAACGGCCAGCGTACAGGAGAATGTGAATATGCTCTACACCGTATTTCACGATGCCCGTACAAGCGGTAAGGGCGAAACGGACGAAAAGGCGGCAGCCTATGCCATAGGCCAGTTGAACAGCCGTTTCAACAAACATGGCTACCAATTTACCACAAATGGTACGGGAGCTTACGAGAACGTCAATATCCTTGAGTACGACAACTCCGGGCGTGGAGGCAAATACTACGATTGGGACAAGGCATATTTCCGTACCGCCATTTATCAGACCTACGATATGTCCGTCAGTGGTGCTACGCAGAATACCAACTATTACACTTCCCTTTCCTATACCCAGGACGAAGGACGTTTGAAGATGAACAGCTTCGACCGTGTTTCCGGTCGCCTGAACCTCACCCAGAAGGTGGGGAAATTCCTTGAACTGACCACCAATGCCAGCCTGGCGCGTACCAAGAAAAGCGGTTATAATGATACACGCAACACGGGCAGCAATTACTTCATGCAGACCCGTAACTTGCTGTGGGGACTCTACTGGCCCACTGATTACAAGACCGGCGAGCTCTGGACCGAACGTTACGGTAGCTACGCCTACAATGGGCTTTATTATGACAAAGAGTGGGAGAACGGTTCTACCAGTACCAAAATCATGGCTGCGGAGACGCTCACCCTGCATCTGATGCCGGGCCTGGACCTTCGTTCTATCTACTCTTACGACAATACTACTGTAAAAGACCATATCTATTACAGTGCCAATCACTATAAAGGCTCGGCAGACAATGGGAATGTCAACGAATACCGTACTACATACGAGAAGATGGTTACCTCCACTACCGCCAATTATACCGGCACCTTCGACAAACACACAGTTGGCACCATGGTGGGTTTCGAAGCGGAGAAGAACAAGACAGACTATGTGCGTGCCACAGGAAGCAATCTTGCGGTCAGCACCATTCATACAGTTTCTACTGCCGGAACGCAGACTTCTGCCGGATATTCCTGGGGAAACTCGATGGTGTCCGTGCTCTCCAAGTTGGATTATAATTACGATGAACGCTACTTCATTTCCGGTTCTTACCGCCGCGACGGTTCTTCCCGGCTCAGCAAGCAGGAACGTTGGGGAAACTTCTGGTCAGTGGCAGGAGCGTGGAACATCATGCGCGAGGGTTTTATGAGCAAATATTCTTTCCTGAGCAACCTGCGTATACGTGCCTCTTATGGTATTAACGGTACGCTGCCTTCGGACAATTACGGCTATATGAGCTTGATGAGCTATACCAGTAAGTACATGGGTAACCCGGGCGGTACAATCACTACCGTCACCAATGACAAGCTATCTTGGGAGACGAGCTACAACACGAATGTGGGTATCGACTTCGGCTTCTTCGGCCAGCGTCTGCGCGGTACGGTGGAATACTTCAACCGTGATTCGAAGAACCTGCTCCAGGATGTTCCCATTTCGATGGTTACGGGATTTTCTTCTACGTTGCGGAACGTAGGATGCATCAATAACCATGGGGTAGAGGTGGAGTTGAGTGGTGACATCATTGATAGTAAAGGATGGTTATGGAGTGCCGGTGTCAACGCAACCTTTCTCCGTTCTGAGGTGAAAGAGTTGTATGGCGGTGCGGACATTATCTGGTACGACCCCACCAGTAGCGACAGCCGTGCGCAATATGTATACCGGGAAGGTCAGTCCACGCTGGCTTTCTATGGATACGAATGGGCAGGTGTGGACAAGACCAACGGCAAGAACGTCTACTATGTAAATGACCCCAAGAATGGCAAGGCCGGAGATTTTGAGTATAACGGGCGCGGAGCTACTTATGACTATAACAATGCCAACTACACCATCATCGGTAATGCCGTTCCCAAAATGTATGGGGGCATCAATACCTCGGTCTCCTACAAAGGCATAGCCCTTTCGTTGGGCTTTACCTATAAGATAGGAGGAGACTTGTACGATGGAGCCTACATGGATGTGGCCGACGACGGTTATTATTGGGAGCGTATCCGTGCTAAAAGCTACTACAACAACCTTTGGACGCCAGACCATACGAACGGTACAGAGCCCCGTATCGAAGGTGTAGACCTCGATGACCCGCAACAATACAGCAGCCGCCACTTGTTCAATGCCAGTTATCTGCGCTTGAAGAATCTCTCATTGGCCTATACGCTGCCCAAAGCCATGACCCGCAAAGCTTTCATCGAGAATGCCCGCCTTTTCTTCACTGCCAGCAACCTTTGGACAATAGCCAAATACAAGGAGGCAGACCCCGAAGTGAGCGAATACGGCACACGTGGTTGGGAAACCCCTATCGGAAAAACGTTTGTCGTTGGCGTTGAATTGAAATTTTAATGAACTGGAGGAACTAACAATGAAAAAGATATATCATTTATTGGCACTTGTGATACTTGGTGCCTTTACATTCACTTCGTGTGACGATTTTCTGGATATGCAGCCCACCAACTCCGGAAATGCAGAAGGTGCTGTCGGTACGGTAGCCGATGCGCAGGTGGTTATCAACGGTGTGATGAGTGCGATGACCTCATCGTCCTATTACGGCAGAAACCTTTTTATGTACGGTGATGCCAAGGGCGGTGACCTCACGATTTTTGCTGCCGGACGCGGACTGGATGCATTCTATACGTTCAACCACACTTCCAACAGCAATACTTATTCCGGTTTCTGGAGCCGTGGATATTACTGCATTCTGCAGGTCAACACCTTGTTGAGCAACATTGAGAAGCTGGAAGAATCGGGCAGTATGGAAGACTTTTCCGAAGCCAAAGGGCAGGCGTTGACTCTGAGGGCGCTGTTCTATTTCGATTTGGTCCGTCTCTACGGGCTTCCTTACAATTACAACAAGACCTCTTATGGAGTTCCCAATGTAACCGAGCCGCTTACGGTGAACGCCCAGCCCACCCGTGCTACTGTGGAGGAGAACTATCGCCAGATTCTGCAGGACTTGTCGGACGGGGCGGCCCTGCTTGCCAAGAAGAAGACAAAGCAGAGCGGATATGCGGACTATTACACCAACATAGCCCTGCAAGCGCGTGTGAAACTCTATATGGAAGATTATGACGGTGCTTTGAACGCTGCCCGGGAGATTATAGAAAGCGGTGTGTACAAACTGTATGAGCCTGCCGATTGGACGGCTTCCTGGAGCAAGCAGTTTGGTTCCGAGTCCATCTTTGAGCTGGGCATCACCACTGAGGAATCAGACCTGGGAACTTCTTCTTTGGGCTTTTACCTGATGCGCTACGGACAGTTGAAGAATGCCATGGGCTGGTATCTTGCCAGCGATTATTTCTTGAACCGTCTGGGTGAAGACGAGACGGATGTGCGTTGGGGAATCATGGACAACGATGAATACTGGGTGGACAATGAGATTGAACGCAAGGGAGCCTGCTACAAGTATATGGGCAGTACCACTCTGGCAGGTGACGGCAAGGCAACCAATACAGCCGTCAATATCAAGATAATCCGTCTTTCCGAGATATATCTGATTGCCGCCGAAGCAGCCTTGCACTCCACGAAGCAGGAAGCAGGCGCAGATGCCGCCGCCGGTTACCTGAATGAAATCCGCAGGCGTTCTCCCGGACTGGCACCGGCCACTGCCGCTACCATTACCGATGATATGATTCTGGACGAGCGCAGCAAGGAGCTTTTTGGTGAAGGACAACGCTTCTTCGACATGATGCGTATGGGCAGAACCATCGAATTCAACGACGATTTTCAAGATATTCCGGTGAGTCACCGTGGAAAAACAATCGACCGTACTTTCGAGAAGATTGTGCTTCCTATTTCGCAGGATGAGATAAATGCCAATCCGGCATTGGAGAACCAGCAGAATCCGGGATATTAGTCATTCCCTGCTGTCTATTGTTTGCTACTCCTTGTATATCAGGGAGGTATTTTGCCAACAAGTTGTCACTGCCTTGGCAAACTTTTGCCACGCCTATGGCAAAGTTTTGCCAACGCGGTGGCAAAGTCTTGCCAATGGGAAGGCAAAACCTTGTCATAGGCGTGGCAAGAAAAGCGGAAAAAGGTGCCTTTGATGAATTTCTTTGATAAAATGAGATGGTAATACCTTGATATTCCACAAAAATACTATTTATTGGTTCGAAATTTCTATTCTTTTTTTCTGAATCGGCTTATCTTTGCTTTCGTAGAAACCAATAAAAAGTTATAATACTATGAGAAGATTTTTCCTCATATCGTCATTCTTGACGTTGTTTGCAATCGGAAGCTCGGCGCAATGGAAGCCGGCAGGTGATAAAATCAAAACGGACTGGGCATCCCAGATCAATCCCGCGAATGTGTTGCCCGAATATCCTCGTCCCATCATGGAACGGAGTGACTGGAAGAACTTGAACGGACTGTGGAATTATGCCGTTATAAATAAAGGTGAGCATCTTCCGGCAGAGTTCGAAGGGCAGATACTTGTTCCTTTTGCCATCGAATCCTCCTTGTCCGGAGTTGGAAAAAGAATCAATGAAAACCAGGAACTGGTCTACCAGCGCAGTTTTGAAATTCCTTCTGCCTGGAAGGGAAAACAAGTGCTGTTGCACTTTGGCGCTGTCGACTGGAAAACGGATGTATGGGTGAATGATGTGAAAGTAGGCAGCCATACGGGGGGATTTACTCCGTTCTCTTTCGATATTACTGCCGCCCTTTCTGGCAAAGGCAATAATCAGTTGGTCGTAAAAGTTTGGGACCCAACGGATAAAGGACCTCAACCCCGTGGAAAGCAGGTCAGCAATCCGGAAGGTATCTGGTACACTCCCGTAAGCGGTATCTGGCAGACGGTATGGATGGAGCCGGTTGCCGGAAAACATATCAAGAACCTCCGTATCACTCCCGATATTGACCGTAATCTGTTGACAGTGAAGGCTGAATTGAATAGTGCATGTCCTTCCGACTTTGTGGAAGTGAATGTGTATGACGGCAATCAACTGGTAGCCACCGGCAAAAGTATCAATGCAGAGCCGGTGGAGGTGTCCATGCCCCGGAATGCCAAGTTGTGGAGTCCGGATTCCCCCTTCCTCTATACGCTGAAAGTGACTCTGAAAAGCGGAGGCAAGGTAGTGGATAAGGTGGACAGCTATGCTGCCATGCGTAAGTACTCCACCCGTCGTGACGCGGATGGCATCGTACGCCTGGAACTAAATAACGAGGCTTTGTTCCAGTTTGGACCGCTGGACCAGGGTTGGTGGCCCGACGGACTGTATACAGCTCCCACAGACGAGGCTTTGCTGTATGATGTACAGAAGACGAAAGATTTCGGTTTCAATATGATTCGCAAGCATATCAAGGTGGAACCGGCACGTTGGTACACACATTGTGACCGTTTGGGTATCATCGTATGGCAGGATATGCCGAGCGGTGACCGTAATCCGGAATGGCAGAACCGCCGCTATTTCGACGGAACAGAACTGAAACGCTCCGCCGAATCCGAAGCCTATTATCACAAGGAATGGAAGGAAATAATGGATTGTCTCTACTCTTATCCGTGTATCGGTACATGGGTACCGTTCAACGAAGCCTGGGGGCAGTTCAAGACGGTAGAGATAGCCGAATGGACGAAACAGTATGACCCGACCCGTCTGGTGAATCCGGCAAGTGGCGGTAACCATTATACTTGCGGTGACATGCTCGACCTCCACAACTATCCCCAACCGGAGATGTATCTGTATGATGCACAGCGTGCCACGGTTTTGGGTGAGTATGGCGGCATCGGCCTTGTCTTGAAAGACCATATCTGGGAACCGAACCGCAACTGGGGATATGTTCAGTTCAACTCTTCCAAGGAGGTTACGGATGAGTACGTGAAATATGCCGATATGCTGTATCAGATGATAAAAAGAGGTTTCTCGGCAGCCGTCTATACACAGACCACGGATGTGGAGGTGGAAGTGAACGGTCTGATGACTTACGACCGCAAGGTGATAAAGCTGGATGAGAAACGCGTGAAAGAGATAAATACACGTATCTGCAATTCACTTAAGAAATAGGGGCATTTACAATTTACCATTTACAAAGTACAATTTGGCTGCGCTGTCATCTGCATAGTTAAATTGTACTTTGTAAATGGTAAATTGTGCATTAAAAATGTTGTTATGAAACGATTGATTATAAAGCTTTTCCTTAGTCTGTGCCTATGGGCGGTATTGCCGGTCTGTGCGCAGGATGCTGTTCATTACTATTTCAGAACGATGGATATCCGGAACGGTCTTTCGCAGAACACCGTGTATCAGATTTTGCAGGATAGGAAAGGCTTTATGTGGTTCGGAACCAAGGACGGTCTGAACCGGTATGACGGGTTGTCTTTCCGTGTCTACAAGAAAGAGAACTCCGGTTTAGGCAAGAATTTCATAACCGCGCTCTACGAGGACCGCCGGGGCAATATCTGGATTGGTACCGATGGGGGAGTCTTTATTTACGACCCGGTACTGGATTCCTTTACCGCTTTCGATGAGGCCAGTGATAATGGCAGTATCATCAGGGATTTCGTCACCATGATTGGAAGTGACGAGGACGACAATATCTGGATATCGGTAGAAAACCAGGGGTTGTTCTGCTATAAACCGGATGAAGGGAGGCTGCTGAACCATCTGCACGATTCGGGACTGCCCAATGTAACCCGCTTTTGGCTGAATGGGAATACGTGTTGGCTGGCCTTGTATGCGGATAATCTTTACTATACGAAAGCTGACTTTGAAACTCCTCTGCAGCCTTTCAAGGATGCGGAAGGAAATGAGATTTTCAAGAATGATATTATCAACTGGCAGGTCAGCGGACCCCATAATTGTGTGTATATCGCTTCGCTGAACGGGTTGACAGAGATAAACCAGACTACCGGCAAGACGCGGAAGCTGCTGAACACCTATGTGAGGGCTTTGCAGTTCAAATCTGACAACGAGCTGTGGGTGGGCGCAGAGTCCGGCTTGTATATTTACAATCTGACGAATGACAAGATTACCCATTTGACCGTTCCCGACCAGGATGATTCGTATGCATTGTCGGACAATGCCATTTATTCGCTCTGCTGCGACAAGGAGAACGGCATGTGGATAGGGTCTTATTTCGGTGGAGTGAACTATTGCCCTTATCAGTGGACTTATTTCGAGAAGTTCTATCCGAGAGACAATCTCAGGCATTTCGGCCGTCGTGTACGGGAAATCTGTGAAAGTAATGATGGCACCTTGTGGATAGGTACCGAAGACAAAGGCTTGTTCAATTACAATCCGGAAAACGGAAAGATAGAGCCTTTTGAGCATCCGGCCATTTATCAGAATGTCCACGGCCTTTGCCTGGACGGGGATGATTTGTGGGTAGGTACGTTCTCCGGTGGTCTGAACCGGGTGAATCTTCGGACCAGGCAGGTGAAACATTATGCCAAGGGTGAGAGTGAGAATTCCATGGTCGCCAATGACGCCTTTACCATTTGCAGGACCACTACGGGAGACGTGTGGATAGGCACCACGTCCGGTCTGTTGAAGTACAATCGCTCTACAGATGACTTTACCCGGATTCCTCAGCTGAAGAATATGTTTACTTATAACATTCTGGAGGACTTCAACGGAAATCTGTGGTTTGCTACTTTTTCTAATGGAGTGTTCTGCTACAATGTAAGAAGCCAGCAGTGGAGGAATTATCTGTCTAATGAGAATGATTCGACCTCTCTTCCCTACAATAAGGTAATCAGTATCTACGAAGACAGCAGGAAGCGTCTGTGGTTCATGACGCTGGGTGAGGGCTTCTGCCGCTACAATCCGGAAACGGACAATTTTACCCGTTATGACATGTCGAAAGGATTTCCGAGCAACACTATCTACAAGATGGTCGAGGATAAGCGGGGTAACTTATGGATTACTTCCAATTATGGTCTGGTCTGCTTCAATCCCGATACGGAGAGCAAACATGTCTATACCACGGCAAACGGGCTGCTGAGCAACCAATTTAATTTCCAGTCCGGTTACATTGACAAGAAGGGACGCATCTATTTGGGAAGTATCAACGGATTCATAGCCTTTGACCCGGAAACTTTTGTGGAGAACACTTTTCTCCCTCCCGTAGTGATTACAGATTTTTATCTGTTCAACAAACGGCTTTCGGTGGATAGTCCGGATTCTCCTTTGGAGAAGAGCATCACCTATGCGGATGAGATAGAGCTGGATGCCGACCAGAATTCTTTCTCTTTTCAGGTTGCAGCCCTGAGTTACCAGGCACCCGAAATGAATGGTCTTGAATGTAAGCTGGAAGGCTTTGACCGCGACTGGTATACGGTAGGGCGGAATTCCATCATCAACTATTCAAACCTTCCTTATGGAAGCTATACATTGCGTATAAAAGGTTCCAACAGCGATGGCAAGTGGAACGCGACGGAACGTGTGCTCGACATCCATATTCATCCTCCTTTCTATCTCTCCACTTGGGCGTATGCTGTTTATACGGTATTGGCGTTATGTTCACTGGCTGCTGTAATTATCTATTTCAGAAAACGGACCCGGCAGAAGCATCAGCAGGCTATGGACAAGTTTGAGCGGGAAAAGGAACGGGAGTTGTATACTGCGAAGATAGACTTCTTCACGAATGTGGCGCATGAGATACGTACACCGCTTACACTGATAAAGAGTCCGCTCGAGAATGTATTGGCTTCCCGTTCTGTTTCGGATGACATCAGGGATGATTTGGAGACCATGGAACTGAACACCAACCGACTGCTTGATTTGGTGAACCAGTTGCTGGACTTCCGGAAGACGGAGACACAAGGCTTCCAATTGAATTTTGTGGAATGTGACGTGTCTGAGCTCTTACAAAAGACGTATAAGCGTTTCAAGCCTTTGGCACGTGAAAGGGGGCTGGCATTGAGTATAGAGACTCCCGAAAGCTTGTATGCTTCGGTTGATAGGGAAGGGCTTACCAAGATTATCAGCAATCTGCTGACCAATGCGATAAAGTATTCGGAGACCTATATACGCATCAGGCTATATTCGGAAGGTGAAAGACTGCTGCTTTCTGTATGCAATGACGGCCTTGTCATTCCGGTAGAGATGCGCGAGGAGATTTTCAAGCCGTTCATCCAGTATAAAACCGGTACCTTGCGCTCTGTACCCGGCACCGGTATCGGGCTTGCACTTGCCCGTTCATTGGCCGAACTCCATGAGGGTACGTTGTGCATGGAAGATTCGATGGAGAACAACTGTTTCCTGCTGTCACTTCCGCTGAAGCACGAGCAGACGGTGGCTATGGAGCATAAAGAACCGGTAACGGGCGGGGAATCCTCTGAGGAAAGTGGTGCAGGTACTGCCTTGGAACAGCACCGGTATACTCTTTTGGTGGTGGAAGACAGTCTGGAAATGCAGGCATTTGTTGTGAAACAGCTCTCTTCGGAATATCGTGTGCTGACTGCCGTGAATGGGGTGGAAGCTTTGAAGGTGTTGAAGGAACATACTGTAAATCTTGTCATTTCAGACATTATGATGCCCGAGATGGATGGATTGGAGCTGTGCGAGCATCTGAAGTCCGAGCTTGACTATAGCCATATACCGATTATCCTGCTTACGGCGAAGACGACTCTTCAAGCCAAAATAGAGGGAATGAAGCTGGGGGCTGACGTATATATAGAGAAACCTTTCTCCGTGGAATATCTGAAAGTTTGTGTGGCCAATCTGCTGAACAACCGTGAGAAGCTACGGGCTTCTTTTGTCAATTCTCCCTTTGTGCAGACGGGCAGTATGGCAATGACAAAGGCAGATGAATCTTTCCTTAAAACATTGAAGGAAGTGGTGGTTGCCAATATGCAGAATCCGGATTTCTGCCTGGATGATATGGCAAGCCTGCTGAACATGAGCCGGTCGAGCCTGAACCGGAAGATAAAGGGCATATTGGATATGACCCCGAATGACTACATCCGCCTGGAGCGGTTGAAGAAAGCGGCGCAGCTTTTAAAGGAAGGAGAGTGTAAAATCAATGAGGTTTGCTATATGACCGGCTTCAATACTCCTTCCTATTTCACCAAGTGCTTCCAAAAACAATTCGGTATTCTGCCCAAAGACTTCGTGAAATGATGAAACTATATAATCAAGTATTAGAATTTTTGTATCAACAATGCTTTGATGTATATATCCGCTCCAATTGTTTTATGAAATGATTGTTTTGTTGCATTTATAGTTGTATTTATGGATTATTTTTGAAGTGAAAAATTTCATTTGGTAATGTCTCGAGAATTTGTCGAATGGAATTGGATTTATGAAGAAAAAACAGTGTTTAATTAAAACTTTAAATCTTATGCAGGTAAATACAAAATTCCTCGTGTGTT
>OLQN01001808.1_pt1 | contig 15342 bp, 17 predicted proteins | sample 1673181 | NCBI WGS metagenome assembly OLQN01 (sample SAMEA3136763, study PRJEB25190) | human gut metagenome | biome: human gut; feature: human-associated habitat; material: faeces | place: Austria | collected 2013
GATTCAGTGGCTCTATTTTCATGGATTGGGTGGCTCCGCCACCATGGAATATTCATTTCTTTCATTGTATATATCTTTCGATTCAAAAGTCATATATGATAAAGGTATAGTATACATATTTTGTTTAGGGAGAAGAAGATGGGAGCATATGATAATTGTATTATCCTGATTCCAGCATTACAGCCAGATGAGCGCTTGATTCAAATGATTCATGGATTATATGAACGTGGTTTTCATAAAATTGCTGTTACGGATGATGGAAGTAGTGATGATCGACAGAAATACTTTCAAGAAGTAGAAATAATGGGCGTTAAAGTGATTCATCATTCTAAAAAAATGGGAAAAGGGGTAGCTTTAAGAAGTGCATTACGATTGGCGGATGAAAAAATAGGAGAATCTGATTTCTATATAACGGCCGATTGTGATGGTCAATACTCGCCGGAAGATATTGAAAAGGTCGCAAAAGAATTATTAGAAAATCCAGATTGTTTTGTGCTCGGAGTACGTACATACGAAAGAAAAAAAGGTAAGAAAGTAAGATTTTGGTTGAATTCTTGCCAGAAATTATTTTTCCGTATTACCAATCATGGAAAAGAATGTCCGGATCCTAGAAGTGGACTTCGTGGTTTTCCAGCTTCATTAAAAAAACTAGCTCTTTGTACAGAGGGAAAGTCTTATGATTATGAATTAAACTTTTTAGATGCAGCTATACAAAAAACACCAGTTGTGGTTGTACCTATAAGTTCAGAAACACATAACATCAATGAAACAAGTCATTTTCGTCCGGTTGTAGATTTACTAGGAATGTATTTAAAATTCTGGAAATATCTATTTACATCAAATGTTGCGACTGTATTTGATTTAGTTTTCTTTATAATATTTGAAAGTTTGTTTTCTAAACTCGGTACGATTTCAATTTTTGTGGCAACTATATGTGCAAGAGCTATTAGTGGTAGTGTGGGATATATATTAAATCGATATATTAGCTTTCAGAGTAAATTAAATCCAGGAAGAGAAATGGTTCGCTATTCCATTGTGTTTGTATGCCAGATGGCTGCCAGTGGTATTTTGGTATCCTTACTAAGTGTTATTCCAATTCCTACTGTTATTGTAAAAGCAATCATTGATACAATTTTATTTTTTGTCGTCTACAATATTCAAAAAAATTGGGTATTTGCCGAGAAATAAAAAAGACATCCTGCTTTACTTTGGGATGTCTTTAAATTTATCTAAGCTTTTCGACTCTTTTCTTATTATTCCAAGTACCGATGACTTCATTAACTGTAGATACCGTTACGAATGCTTCAATATCACTTTCTTGAAGATAATATAGTAATTTTTTATATTCATTTGTAGCCATGATTGTGACAAGTTCTGTATGTTCCGTCTTATCATAACCACCTTTTGCCGAATATAAAGTAACACCGCGCTTTAATGTGTTCATAATATAATCTTGAATCACTTCATATTCTCTGGATAAGATACAAATCTTCTTTTTCTTATTAAAACCATCAATAAAATAATCTACAGCCTGACCATTGGCTAAAGTTGCCAAAGCACCAACCACTAAAGCACCAATATCATATACAATTAGACTTGTTGTACAAATGAGTAGACCGACTAATGTACAAGCTTTGCCTAGATCCATATGCGTATATTTATTGACGATTTTCGCAATAATATCTGTTCCACCACTCGATGCGTTTACACGAAATAGTATGGTTTGTCCAAAAGCTAATATTAATATATATGTAGCCATGTCAAAAACAGCATTTTGGGTTAAAGAAATATTGTTTGGATAGATTCTTTCAAATACGGCTAGAAATAAAGGTAATAATAAAGAGGCATAAATCGTTTTTGTCCCAAATTCCTTACCAATTAGAACGATACCTAGAATCAACAATAAGGCGTTGATCACAAAGGTAAGTGTAGAAATAGATAGGCTTGTGATTTTAGCTAAAACCATAGCTAAACCAGTAACACTTCCGGTAATAACACCACTAGGAATTAAGAAGAAATATATGGCGACACTGATGATGAACATGGCGAGTGTAATAGTTAAAAAACTTTTTATTGTATTCGTTTTCATTTGTAAAACCTCCACTTTTTATTATGCCAAAAAAAGTATAAAAAAAGAAGAGCATTATCTCTTCTTTGCATCGGTTTTATTAAACTTATCTCTACGCTTTGTGGATTGAATGAATAGACGCTTCATTTCTTGTGTATCTTCTTGTTCTAAAGAATCTCTAAAGTGAGAGATTGAATCGATAAACTGATTGATTTCATCTAATAAGATATCTTTATTCATAATGAAGAGTTCCGTCCATAGATCTTCATTGATTTTTGCGATACGCGTTAAATCTCGAAAGCTATCTCCTGTATATTCTACAAGATGAGCATTATCATGTGTATTCATTAAGGATACCGCAATGACATGTGTTAATTGTGATAAGAAGCCAATCATTTTATCATGCTCTTCAATAGATAATGTACAAATTCTGCCAAATTCCATCTTGTTAGCTAATTCCTTTACGGCTTCAACTGTTTCATTTTTATTCTTTTGAGTAGGAACAAGAATAAAGTTTGAACCCTTAAAAATCGTTTCATCACTAAATTCAATACCACGAGATTCTCTACCACACATAGGGTGAATACTTAATAATTCAAGATCTTCGCGTAATACATTTTGAATAGGTTTGACAATATTTGTCTTAACACCACTGATGTCCATTAATAATGAATGTTTAGGAATATCATTTTGATAGACTTCGATCCAAGGAAGAATTTTAGTTGGATATAGACAGAAGATAAATGTATCACACTTTGAAATGACATCTAAAGGATTTGTGCTACCATCTACAATAATATTTAATTCTTTGGCTTTATCAATCGTTTGTTTAGAAACATCAATACCATAAACATTGTAGTTTAAGTGTGTTAGTTTCTTCGCAAAACTTGCTCCCATTAATCCAAGTCCGATAATCGCAATGTTTGTCATAGAATCTCAACCTTTCCACCTAAGCTTTGAATGTCTTCAAAGAAAGTAGGATAACTCTTTGTGATGGCTTGAGCATCATCAATAATACATTCAGAATCTGCACATAATCCAAATACAGTCATTGCCATAACAATACGGTGGTCATTATGTCCAAAGATTTCAATTGTCTTATTTGATTGGTAGTGTTCTTTACCATGAATTTGAATCGAATCAAATGTGGATGTAATGTCTACACCCCATTTTTTAAGCTCGGTTTCCATTGCCTCAATACGATCACTTTCTTTCATGCGTAACCGTGCTGCATTCACAATGTTTGTTTCACCATTTGTATAGCTTGCGAGTACACATAAAATTGGACCTAGGTCTGGACAGTTGGATAAGTCGATGATTTGTGGCATCGGCTGTTTTTTTGCGAGCGTGACAGTATCCTTGTTACTTGTATAACTAGGAATACAATCTAGTATTGCCTTATCTCCTTGTTTACTTGACATGTCCATATTGGAGCATGAAAGAGTATTGTTTAAAGTGCCTAATACCGCAAAGAAGGCTAGTTGAGAAAAGTCTCCTTCAACAGAAACGTCTTGTGCTTTATAGTGTTGGTTTCCTTTGATTAAATAGGAATTTGAACTTGTTTCTATAATTTCAATACCAAATTTTGCTAACATTTGAATCGTTAAATTTACATAGCTCTTCGATTCATAAGGCTTAGTAATTGTTAGTGTACTATCTTGATTTAATAATGGAAGGACAAACATGAATCCTGTAATAAATTGGCTGGAAATATCTCCTTGTACAACATAGTCTTTTGCTTGTAGATTTCCATGTACAATGATTTCTTTATCGGATTGATTAAATTCAATGTTTTGTTTTTTAAATTCATTTTTATATACATCCATAGGTCGTTGAAGTAATCTTCCTTGACCTAAAAATTTGACTTTGGCATTTGTACATGCAGCAAGTGGAATCAAGAAACGTAAAGTAGAACCGGATTCATTCGCATTACATGTAATATTTCCTTCTTGTTCAAAAAGATTAGTACCTGTTACTTCATATGTAGTTTCATCGATTTGTTTAATTTTAGCACCCAAAGCCTTCATACAGCCAACAGTTGCTTCAATATCCTTTGAGTTTGTGACATTAGAAACAATACTTGTACCATCGCTTAATGAGGCGCAAATTAAAGCTCTATGCGCCATAGATTTGGATGCAGGTATTTTTACATTTCCATGTACTTTACTTGGTGTTACTTTTACTTTCATTCAAAATCCCCCTGAAGTGGCTTAATGGCAAGCCTAGACATATATAAATCTAATAAACCAAACGCAACTACACTATCCACAACAATTCTTGCTCGGTGCAAGATGCATGGGTCGTGTCTTCCTTGAATTTTAAGATCCACGTTTTCTTTTGAAAGATAATCCACAGATTCTTGTGTTTTAAAAATCGATGGCGTTGGCTTAATGCAAGTATGGATCAAAATTGGCATACCATTTGTGATGCCACCATTGATTCCGGCATTATTATTGGTTTTTGTTTCAATTTTATCATTAAAACGGAAGGCATCATTGGCTTGTGAGCCTTTTAATTTCGCAAAGCCAAATCCTTCGCCAAAGGAAACACCTTTGACGGCTGGTACAGAGAAAATTAAGTGGGATAAAATACTTTCTACAGAATCAAAGAAAGGTTCTCCTAGTCCTGCAGGAAGGCCTATAACGGCGGTTTCTAAAACACCACCTAATGAATCACCTTCAGCAGCTGTTTTTTCGATTTTTTGAATCATTTGATCTTTGACTTGATTATCTAAAACCGCAAAATTTTTATCATTGACTTCTTGAATTTGTTTTTCTAGAACAGTGTAGTCTTTAGAGAAAGGAATATCCGAAAGGGTATATAAACTTTCAATGTGTGATCCAATTACTATGCCCTGTGATTTTAGAATTTGTCGACATATACTTCCAGCAGCTACAATGCATGCGGTAAGTCTTCCGGAAAAGTGTCCGCCACCACGATAGTCTTGATATCCATTGTATTTTTCAAAGGCAGTAAAATCAGCATGTCCAGGACGTAATCTTCCATGAAAAGCTGAATAATCTTTTGATTTAGTGTTTTGATTCTCAATGATAATTGTAAGTGCAGTTCCTGTTGTATACCCGTTATACATTCCTGAAATAATATGCACTTCATCCGCTTCGTGTCTTTGGGTTGAAATTTTACCAGTTGCCTTACGCTTATCCATGTCCGATTTGATTTGTTCCATATCTACCTTAAAGCCTGCAGGAAGACCATCTAATGTAATACCAATGGCAGGACCGTGACTTTCACCAAATAATGTCCAAGATATATTTGTACCGAAATTATTTTTCATAAGGTCCTCTTTCTAATACTTCTTGTATTTCTTTAAAAGAAAGTTCTTTGATGATATAAGAACCAGATTGTTTTACTAGAATTGTAGAGACTGTATTATGACTGCTTTTCTTATCATGTGTTACATATTCTAATAGTGTGGCAGTATCATAGTCTGGTACTTGTGGCAGATCTAGCTTCTTATATATATTTAATACGCGTTGTTTTAATGTCTCATCTTCAATAAAGAATAACATACCCATCGCCACACATTCTCCATGAAGATATGTATTTAATCCATATGCAGATTCAATGGCGTGTCCAATGGTATGTCCAAAGTTTAAAATCTTTCTAAGATTACTTTCTCTTTCATCTTGTTGAACTACATCTCGCTTTAATTCAATGGAACGCGTAATAATCGCATCGATATCTAATGTTTCTTGCTCAAATAAAGAGACTAAATGATCATCTAAAATGAGCCCCATTTTAAGTGCTTCACATAATCCATTGTGTTGTTGGCGAAAAGAAAGCGTGGATAATACGTTTGGATCGATAATAACGGTTTTAGGTTGCCAAAATGCCCCTACAATATTTTTGTAGGAACCCATATCAATGGCAACTTTACCACCTACGCTTGAATCAACCTGGCTTAATACAGTCGTTGGGATGTTGTAGAAATCAATGCCGCGCATGTAGCTTGCAGCAACAAAACCTGCAAGATCTCCGACAACCCCACCGCCTACCGCAATAATGGCATCTTTTCTAGACATGTTGTGTGAAATCATTTCTTCTAAAAGCTTTTTATATTGATCAAAACATTTGGATGGTTCACCTTGCGGTATGGTGCATATAAAAGAATCCGGGCATTGTTCTTTGACAATATTGACCCATTTTTCAGGCACACCTGTATCTGTGATGATCGCAATCTTTCTAGATACAGGAATATATTCATGTACTTTTTGAATTGCGTTTCTTTCAATATATATTGGGTATGAATGATTTTCTAAATCGACATTTAATTTCATAATAAAAAACTCCTTTCGTATATCATACCATGAACACAAATCTTTTTCAGAAATTTTCTGAAAGAAGTAGTTCAATGAATAAATGGAGTACTTAGTTAAGGCTCAAGACTATTTGAAATCGAAAATAAAGGATACATATCGTGTCGCAATTATTGGAAAGGAAATCGCAAAAAAAGAAGGATTGAATGTAGAAGATTTAATGATTGCGTGTTTGTTGCATGATGTGAGTGATTTTGAGTGTTAAAAGTTCAATTAAAAATATCCACAGCCTTATAAACTGTGGATAAATGTTTCTACACAATACATGATTTGTTTCAAATTCTCAATATCTGTTTGAATATTTCCTGTTTCTAAAGAATGATTTCCATCAACAATACTATGAAATTCAATATGATGATTAATACAATAGTGCTCAATTTGATCAAAGTTAGCCCATTGGTCTTGAGTTCCAGAATACACTAAATCTTTTTGTTGAAGATATTCCAAAGTAAAATCTAATGGCGTGAAATAGATATTGGCAGTTAACTTATATTCATGGGCAAGTTTAGCTGCACAATAAGTACCTATACTTTTTGAGATAAAAAGAATGGAATCATAAGCTTTTAAATCGAATTTATGAATTTGGTCTTTGGCTTGTTTATATGCCTCATCTTTAGATTTATTTAAATCAAAGTCTAGGTTTTCAAAATGAATTTCTTTGATTTCATAATCCATATTCTTTAATATCTTCTTTGAATAATATAGTAATGGTTTATCCGTGTGATATCCAATTCCAGGAAATAATATAGCGAGTTTCATGCTTTTAGTATAGGATTATTCATCTAAATTATCAATCGCATATTGTGCTTCTTCAGCTGTGAATTTTTCTCCATATTCCGAAGTTAATTGATCATAGATGGCATCTTTTGACATGCTCATAGTTTCTTGATAATTCTTGGCAGATTTTAAGGCTGCTTCTAAATAGTCTCCCTTGATGTTATCAATGGCATATTGTGCTTGCTCGGCAGTAAATTTTTCTCCGTTTTCAGAAGTTAATTGATCATAGATTCGAGCTTTTGACATATGCATTGTCTTTTTGTAGTTTTCTCCGCATTTTAATGCATTTTCATTATAATCCGCATTTAGATTATCAATCGCATATTGTGCAGCTTCTGCGTCAAACTTTTCTCCATATTCTGAAGTCAATTGATCATAGATTCTTTGTTTGGACATGTGCATCATTTTACTGTAATTTTCAGCTTTATGCAGTGCATTACGATACTCTTTTGGAACACTTGTATCTTCCTTTGTTTCTACGACCTTTTCTTTTGTGTCTTTATTCTTTGTTTCTTCATCACTCGTTGTTGAACAAGCAACAGCCGATAAGACAATAGCGGCCCCTAAAAATACTTTTAAACCCTTTTTCATATATACTCCTTATTTCTTTTTCTTTAGTATAAGAAAAATATAAAAAGGTTTGGTATGCCATGAGCATACATTTAAATTAGGGAATCAATCCACATAAAAAACCATACGTCTAAACATAAAAATAGAAAGAAAATAATGGAATAAAGGATGGGCCATGGTACTTTAGACATGTGTTTATGGAATAAATTCTTGTTGTAGTAAAGGAATAAACCAAAATATATAAACAAAAAACAACTTAGTTTATTAATAAAACTATTTTTAATGGTTTCCCCTGGCTCCATATCGACCACAATTATAAGTGTAAATACAATCCAAGCTAAACTGATCATCTTAGATTTGAATGTGTCATTATTAAGTGGGGGAATAACAACTAGTTTTTGTTGAATGGCTAGATCCATTTCTTTTACAGAATTATAGCGATTCTTATAATCGAGTTGTGTTGCCTTTAAAATAATTTGTTTTAAATCAAATGGGATATTGCTTTGATGTTCTAGTGAACCATTTAATAAGTAGTTCATTAATTTGCCCAAGGCATATATATCTGTTTGTGGATTGGATTGTTGAAAACCAAATTGTTCAGGTGCTGCATAGCCAACACTGCCTAAAATAAGGGTATCTTTACTTTTTTTGGAATCTAAAAATCGTGCAATGCCAAAATCAAGGAGTGTTACCTTATTATTGTGGTAAATAATATTTTCTGGTTTGATATCACGATGGATAATAGGTGGATTTAACTTATGTAATGAATCTAAACACTCGCATAATTGATGCATGATGTCTTTAACTTGTTCTTTTGAAAAGGATTGTTGATCCAACGTTTTACCTTCTATATATTCCTCAATTAGTATTAGATGGTTGTCATTTTCTTGTATCACAAAAATTTTAGGTAAGTAAGGATTCTTTATCTTTTGAATCGTTTGATAAAGAGTCTTATCATAATAATTCAATTCTTTCTGGATATATTTAGTGTGTGTTGTTTCATGTTCTACTAATGAAATTGTTTTATCTTGATCTTGTTTAATTATTTGTAAAGTCTTCATAAATTGCTCTTTCTTGTGTATATTATAAGTATTATGGCAGAGACAAATCAATTATTAAAAACAATTCAAGAAACAAAGAGTGATGGTTTAAATACTTTAATGGAAAGTCTAGATGATTTAACTTTTTCACAGTATTTAAATCACATATTAGAAATTAAACATGTAACTAAGGCACAGATTTTATCGAAGACAACAATTCAAAGGAATTATGGGTACCAAATCTTTGATGGATCCAAGGTTCCTAATAAAGATAAGGTGATTCAGTTAAGTTTAGGATTCAGCTTAGATTTACGTATGACAAACAACTTATTGTCGTTATCAAATAATGGGATGTTGTATCCAAAAGTAAAAAGAGATGCCTTATTGATTTATTGTGTTGAAAATCATAAGAGTGTATATGAAACCAATGAGTGTTTGATGGAGTATAAGTTAGAATTATTGGATTAGTGATAGATGAATTTCTATCACTTTTTTTATTGACAAGGGGGAGTCAAACTCCTATAATACCTATAAAGTTACTAGGAATAATAAGTGGAGGTACTAATTATGAAACGATGTTGTAGCTCTTTAAATGAATAATATTGAATTTGTTTAATAGGAGGAAAAGAAAATGACAGTATATAAAGCAATTTCAGATTTAATTGGAAATACACCATTAGTAGAATTAACACATATTGAAGAAAAAGAAGGCTTAGATGCTAGTGTAGTTGCGAAAGTAGAATTTTTTAATCCGGCTGGAAGTGTAAAGGATCGTATCGCAAAGAAAATGATTGAAGATGCTGAGAAAAAAGGGTTGATTAAGCCAGGAGCTACATTGATTGAGCCAACAAGTGGAAATACAGGTATTGGTATTGCGTCTGTTGCAGCAGCTAAGGGGTATAAGGCTATTATGACAATGCCTGAAACAATGAGTGTAGAGCGTCGTAACTTATTGAAGGCGTATGGCGCAAAAGTTGTTTTAACAGATGGCAAAGCAGGTATGAAGGGGGCTATCGCAAAAGCTCAGGAATTGGCAGCTGCTACACCAAATAGTTTTATTCCAAGTCAATTTGAAAATCCATCAAATCCTCAGGCTCATTATGAATCAACAGGTCCAGAAATTTGGAAGGATACAGAGGGGAAAGTTGATATTTTTGTTGCCGGTGTTGGAACGGGTGGTACTGTAAGTGGCACAGGTAAATATTTGAAGGATCAAAATCCAAATGTGAAAGTGGTTGCGGTTGAACCTGCAACAAGTCCAGTACTTTCACAAGGTCATGCAGGTCCTCATGGTATTCAAGGTATTGGTGCTGGTTTTGTTCCGAATACTTTGGATACAAGTGTATATGATGAAGTCTTTACAGTCACAAATGAACAAGCCTATGAAACAGGTCGTTTAATTGCACATAATGAAGGTATGCTAGTGGGTATTTCAAGTGGTGCTGCTGCATATGCCGCTATTCAAATCGCAAAACGTCCCGAAAACAAAGGGAAAACAATCGTCGTATTGTTACCAGATACAGGTGAGCGTTATTTGTCTACTCCAATGTTTGCAGAATAATGAAAAAGCGAAGTATTTCTACTTCGTAAAAGTCTTGGCATAGCCATGATCTTCTCTAGAACCCGTACCAATGGGTTCTTTTATTTTTCCGATTTCTTCAATTTCAAATGGCGTCAATTGATATACATAGTTTAGCCAGTTTCGATATAGAAGATTAGCATGGCTTCTCCATTTTAAGATTGGTTCTTTTTCTGGATCATCATCGGGAAAATAATTGAATGGAATATGGATGGGTTTATTGGCTTTTAAATCTCTAAAATACTCATCTTTTAATGTTTCTTTTCCATATTCTAAATGGCCAAGAATAAAGATTTGACGATAGTCCTTTGTGACAATGATGTTTGATCCAATTTCATCGTTTTTAGATAGTATGGATAAGCATTTCACTTTTTTGACGGCATCTTCATCGATGGCCGTATGTCTAGAGTGAGGTGTATAGTGGATTTCATCAAAGCCATTCGTTAAAAAGTCATATTCATCGACTAATTGTTCTGGGAAGATGCCAAATACTTTTTCTGGCAAGATATGCTTTTGAACTCCATAATGATAATAAAGTCCAGCTTGTGCTCCCCAACAAATATGTAATGTAGAATAGACGTGAGTCTTAGACCATTCCATGATTTCTTCAAGTTCATTCCAATAATCAACATCTTCATATTCAAGATGTTCTACTGGAGCTCCTGTAATGATCATTCCATCGTAATAATTATTTTTTAATTTTTCAAAGTATGTGTAGAATTTAACTAAATGATCTTGGCTTGTATTTTTAGAAATATGATTTTTGACCATCATAAAATCAATATCAACTTGAAGTGCACTTTTTGAAATTAATCGTAAGATTTGTGTTTCCGTTTCTATTTTTTTGGGCATTAGATTTAAAATCACGATCTTTAATGGTCGAATTCTTTGTCTATGTGCACTTTTATCTTCAATCGCAAAGATTTTTTCACTTTCTAATATGTCTTTTGCGGGCAATGCATCGGGTATGTTGATTGGCATATATAAACAACTCCTTTTTTGTATACACTTTATTATACGCGAAAAAAAACAGAATGGAAATTTTCCATTCTGTAAAAGACTATGCTTTCATGGCGTCTAGAGCTTGTTGTAAATCGTCGATGATGTCTTGTGCATCTTCAAGACCTACAGAGAAACGAATTAAGTCTGGAGCAACACCGGCTTCTTTTAATTGTTCTTCACTCATTTGACGGTGCGTATGACTTGCTGGGTGTAATAGACAAGTTTTGGCGTCTGCAACATGGGTTACAATAGAAGCAAGTTTTAAGCTGTCCATGAACTTTTCAGTTTGATCACGATCGGCTTTTAATCCAAATGACAATACACCACAAGTTCCATTTGGACAATATTTTTTAGCTAATTCATGATGAGGATCACTTTCAAGATCTGCATATTTAACCCATGCAACATCTTCATTGGCTTCTAAGTATTTGGCTACAGCTAGTGCATTTGCGCAATGTGCCTTCATACGTACAGCTAATGATTCTAATCCTAGATTTAAGTAATATGCATTTTGAGGTGCTTGGATGGATCCTAAATCACGCATCAATTGGCTTGTAGCTTTTGTGATATAAGCTAATTTACCAAATTTTTCGGCATAGACAATACCATGATACGATTCATCTGGTGTAGTTAGTCCTGGATATTTTTCTGCATGTTCTAGCCAGTTGAAGTTACCACTATCTACAATGGCTCCACCTACACAAGATGCATGTCCATCCATATATTTTGTGGTAGAGTGAGTCACAATATCAGCTCCCCATTGGATTGGTTGACACATAATTGGTGTAGCGAATGTGTTGTCAATGATTAATGGAACTCCATTCGCATGAGCAACTTTCGCAAATTTTTCAATATCGAAAATACGTACAGTTGGATTTGTGATGGTTTCTCCAAAGACACATTTTGTGTTTGGTTTGAATTCTTTTTGAAGATCTTCTTCACTGATTTCTGGGTCAACAAATGTACAGTCGATACCCATTTTCTTCATTGTTACACCAAATAGGTTGTAAGTTCCACCATAGATGGCACTAGAAGCAATTAAGTGATCTCCAGCTTCACAAATGTTGAATACCGCAAAGAAGTTGGCAGCTTGTCCACTTGATGTTAGCATAGCAGCAATACCACCTTCTAATGCAGCAATTTTACTAGCGACAATATCATTTGTTGGGTTTTGAAGGCGTGAATAGAAATATCCACTGTCTTCTAAGTCAAATAATCTTCCCATTTGAAGACTTGAATCATATTTAAAAGTTGTACTTTGATAAATTGGAACTTCTCTTGGCTCACCATTTTTTGGCTCGTATCCGGCATGTAAACATTTTGTTTCAGTTTTCATAATAAATTTACCTCATTTCCTATCCATTATTGTAATATTATCTTTAAAAAAAGTAAAAGAAAAGCTTAGATTATATAATCAAAGCTTTGTTCGTGACTTAAAATGTCTTGGAGTGTGATTCCTTTTAAATAGGTTTTAATCACTTGATTTAATCCTTCATAAATATAAAGTGTTGCACAATCTTCTTTTCTAGGACATGTATTTACATCTGAATCTAGGCAGGCAACGCAAGATAAATTTCCTTCGGTTGCGACCAATACATCATATACACAGATTTGATCTGGACTTTTAGAAAGTTTGTATCCACCTTGAAAACCACGATTGGATTGAACCATTTGGCTCTTGGTAAGAATGGGTACGATTTGTTCCAAATATTTTTTGGAGATATTTTGTCTTGCGGCAATGTCTTTTAGTGTTATAAAGCCTGAATCATTATGTTGAGCTAAATCTATAAGTAAGCGAAGGGCATAGCGTCCTTTAGTTGATATTTTCATTTTTATTCCCCTTTTCTTTCTATTATAATAATATATATTTAGTAGGTTTTCTAGCAAAGAGGTAAAAATGGTTAAAATTATTGCTTTTGATTTAGATGGAACTTTGTATGATAAGCATAAACATATTGATAAAGATACAGTTCATAAAATAATTGGACTTGAACAAAAGGGTATTGTAGTTGGGATTGTAACTGGAAGGTTCTATGAAAAATTAGATGAAGTTATCAAAAAAATAAAATTAAGAGAATACAATGGCTTTGTGGCCAGTTCGAACGGTTTAGAAATACATGATTTTTTAGATGGAGAGAAAAAGTGTTTTACACGACTCTCAAAAGATGAAGTAAAAGAATTGGTAAAAGAAGCAAAGAAACATCATTTAATTAGTTATGTTTGGCAAAATGGTGGATATACAATGTTTGGTGTTTCTATCTTGGATGTAGTCAAAAAGATATTTTCACTTATTCCTTTGGATTTACATTATATAAAATCATTACAAAAAACGAAATTTGAAAAAGATGTTGTATTAAATGAAGCATTGTATGATAAGGGTTGTTTTGTGGGTTTTCAAATTAAAAAAATGTATTTAGAATATCGGTTTTATGATGTTAGAAAACTCGGAACTGAATTATGCAAGAAGGATGTAGGTAAGCTTGAAGCCATTCGATATATATGTAAGAAGAAGCAAGTATCCATTTCAAGTGTAATGGCTTTTGGGGATCATGGAAATGATGTGGATTTACTAGCTTCTTGTGGATATGGCGTTGCGATGAAAAATGGGAGTGCACAGGCAAAAAAAGCCGCTAAATATATTAGCGACTATGCGAATAATGAGCAGGGCGTGCTTCGATTTATAAATTCGTTTTTTGTATAAAATATTGATCCAAAAAGATAAGAATTCCATTTAGTATAAGGAAAGATCCGGTTAAAGAGAAAATAAAGTCTAAGGATTGAATGGGTTTCATAAGTAATACAACACCAATGACTAGAATGAATATAGCTCCGGCAAGATTGACTTTCCATTGTTCAAATCCGTTGTCTTTTAAGAGTAATACTTTTTGAAAATGAGATAGGGAATTAATAATCAATAGAATTCCTACAAGCATAGGTAAAATACTGATAAATTTCTTAGGGTCTAAACTCATATATAAGCCTGCAGATAATAGGAATATACTTAATATAAGTGTTGTTAGTGTAGTACTATTTCTTTTCTTGAAATATGTATATAAAAATAGAATCGCAATGACTAAAAAGATACATCCAATAACTCGCGTAATTGTTGTTAATATGGAGACGTTAAATATGCATAAGACTAAGCCAGATAAAATGCATAGAATTGCCGATGAGATGGCTTCTGTTTTTGTTTCTTTCATATAATCACAACCTTTCACAATTATTATAGTCTGTTGTATACTAAATCTAAAGAGGTGACGAACATGAAAGTAGCAGTGTTATTAGAAAATGGATTTGAAGAATTAGAAGCTATGGGTCCCATTGCCTTACTTAGACGTGGTGGACTTGATGTGGATATGATTGGTGTCAATAATGAAGAACAGGTTACAGGTCGTTTTGGCGTAACCTATTCGAGTGTATATCCAATGAACACATATGACTTTAGCAATGTGGATTGTTTAGTTTTACCTGGTGGTCCACATTATCAAAAGCTAGAAAAAAATGAAGAAGTATTAAAATTAGCTCATGAATTTGCCGAGAATAAGGTGTTGGCAGCTATTTGTGCTTCTCCAACAATTTTAGGTCATGAGGGTATCTTAAAAGGTAAAAAATATACTTGTTTTAAAGATATGGATGAAGATTTTGGTGGTGAATACCAATATGAATATGCCGTTACAGATGGAAACATCATTACGGGTGTAAGTGCAGCAGCAAGTATTGAGTTTGCGTTTGCGATTCTAGAAAAGCTTTGTGGTAAAGAACATACAGAAAAAGTAAAAGCATCAATTTATTATGATGCAAAGCACTAAAAAAATTGTCATCCAAAGATGACAATTTCAGATTGTTGACAAAAGCCTATACCTTATTTCGTAAGGACATAGGCTTTTTATTGTATATAGGCAATTTTCGAAATAAAATTGTCTTTTTTTGTATATTTTGAAGGATATATTGAATTTTTTGATGGCTTTC
>OLQN01001817.1_pt1 | contig 15288 bp, 12 predicted proteins | sample 1673181 | NCBI WGS metagenome assembly OLQN01 (sample SAMEA3136763, study PRJEB25190) | human gut metagenome | biome: human gut; feature: human-associated habitat; material: faeces | place: Austria | collected 2013
TTAACTCTCGGAAAACATAATGACCCTAAATGACTTTGACCTAATGACCCACTAAATGTAATGCTTAATTTCGTTGTTTGCTAGAGTATGTGATAGTTCTAAATTGCTTGTGTATGAGATGATTACGAAAGTTTGTATCAGTTGTACTTCATTTGTGTGAGTATAATAATAATCTACATTCTCTGATGTAAAATACTGCACATTACGCCGCTCTAGTGTTCATTTTTTATATCCACAATTCATTGTATTTGTCAAAAATACCTACCTTTAGAGCATGATTTAGAGTCCGAGGAGGGGCATTTTTCACTCCTAGAAGAGGGCTAAACATCTTCCCAAACCTCCATATTTTGCATTTTTCCGTTAAATAACGTGATAAAATTCTTGGGTTTGCCAACTTTTTATTATCTTTGCTAGCAATTAACAAATTATTGACGTAGCAATAGTCTGGAAAGCTAGAAACTACATAATAACAGTACTAAGATGAAAAGGTGTAACTTCTTGACGTACAAAGCTTTAGGGGGGTAATTTTGCTCAGGCAAAGTTAGCCCAATATCATCATGTTCTTATCCGCAGGCGAATATTATCTTATTTTTATATGATAATAGTCGCTTTTTTTATGCTTTCTTCCACCGCCTGTTCTAGCGACGAAGAAACAGAAAAATCAGAGGCTTTTGATTACGAAACCACATTTTTAGCCCACGAATGGCAGATTTCAGCCCTTTATCAGCGCGTTGGAAGTATCTTTATCGACGTAAAAGAGGCTCCTTTGTTCTGCCGTTTCACCTCAGACGCTATTTCTTTCTCCGAAACGACGGAAGTGAACCACTTCGACGAAGGCGGTAAAATAACCCAAACTACCACCGAAAACGTTGCTTGCGGTAATTACACCTATTTAATAAAGGAGAACAAAATACAGATAGATAATCAGATATTCACCATTACGGACAACAACGGGACCCTCGTTCTGCAGAATGAGGACTGGAAGCTTGTGCTCGTAGAAAAATAAACATATTATGGCTAAGAAACAAGATACAATCAGCATTGGTTTTGAAGAGAAAATATGGAAGGCTGCCGATATTCTGAGAGGCAACATTGACGCCGCTCAGTATAAAGGAGTTGTACTTGAACTTATCTTTCTGAAATACATCAGCGACCGCTTCGACCAGAAGTTTCAGGAGCTGCAGGGCGACGAATACGCCGACCCGGAAGATAAGGACGAATACACCGCCGAGAACATCTTCTTCGTGCCTGCTGAAGCCCGATGGAGCAAGATTAGTGCAGCTGCCCGCACACCAGTAATTGGCATTGTGATAGATGAAGCGTTGGTAGCGATAGAACGTGAAAACGAAAGACTGAAGGGTATTCTGACCAAAAACTTCGCTCGTCCGGAACTTGACAAGCGCCGTCTCGGCGATGTTGTAGAGCTCTTTACGAATATTGAAATGCAAGATGCAAGTGAGGAAAATGACGTGTTGGGTAGAACTTATGAATACTGCCTTCAGAAGTTTGCTTCACTTGAAGGTAAAAATGCTGGCGAGTTCTATACGCCTTCCTGCATTGTCCGCACGCTGGTAGAGATTCTGGAACCTTATGAGGGTAGAGTCTTTGACCCTTGCTGTGGTTCGGGCGGTATGTTTGTGCAAAGCGCCAAGTTCATCAAGCGTCATCAGGGTAATCTTCGCAAGATTAGTATCTATGGACAGGAAAGCAACCCTGAGACATGGAAGATTGCGCACATGAACCTTGCCATCCATGGTTTGGAAGCGAATCTGGGTAGTGTATATGCTGACAGTTTCTTCGATGATCAGCACCCTACATTGAAGGCAGATTTTGTTCTTGCCAATCCTCCTTTTAATAAAAATGAATGGGGACAGAGTGCGCTTCAGGAAGATGTGCGCTGGCAGTATGGTTTGCCACCAGCTGGCAACGCCAACTTTGCGTGGATGCAGCACATGATTCACCATCTGGCACCTAACGGAAAGATTGGTTTGGTGCTGGCGAATGGTGCGCTTTCGAGTCAGAGTGGCGGCGAGGGACTGATTCGCCAAGCCATCATCGAAGCCGACCTGGTAGAGGGGATCGTGGCTTTGCCTTCGCAGCTGTTCTACAGTACGGGTATTCCTGTAAGTCTTTGGTTTATCAGTCGCAACAAGGCGCAGAAGGGCAAGACCGTGTTTATCGACGCCCGCAATCTGGGCACGATGGTTACTCGCAAATTGCGTGAACTGATGCCTGATACGGATATTAAAAAAATCTCTGACACCTTCCATGCGTTCCAGCAGGGAACCCTGGAGGATGAAAAGGGCTTCTGTGCCGTATGCACCACTGAGCAGATTGCTGCTCAGGACTTCATCCTGACTCCTGGCAGATACGTAGGAATCGCCGAAGACGAAGGCGACGGAGTGCCTTTCGAGGAGAAAATGACGAATCTTATCGGTGAGCTGAAACAGCTGTTTGAGGAAAGCAAGAAGCAGGAAGAAGAGATTAGATTGCAGTTGAAGAAAATTGGATGGGAGGTGTAAGAGTATGGAGTGGAAACTAAAAGACTTAACCGTAGATGGAAAGGGCTCCTATGGAATAGGTGCACCTGCCGTACCATACCAAGAGGATAAACTGACTTATCTTAGAATTACAGATATTAACGATGATGGCTCATTGAATTTCTCTGACTTAAAGTCTGTTGACGCTGAAGATGCAGAAAAGTACATTTTGAAAGAAAATGATATTGTTTTTGCAAGGACGGGCAATAGCACTGGCCGCAGCTATTTTTATGAGAAGCAACATGGTACGTTTGTGTATGCTGGATTCTTGATAAAGTTTAGTTTAGATCCCAATAAAGTCAATCCTAGAATATTGAAATATTACACTCATTCTAAACCATATTTCGATTGGGTGAATTCATTTGATACAGGAGCAACACGTGGTAACATAAACGCCAAGACTTATGGGGATATGGAAATAGAACTTCCTTCTCGAAAAGTTCAAGATAAAATTGTTTCCATCCTTTCTTCTCTCGACCGGAAGATAGAGTTAAACAACAAGATCAATGCTGATTTGGAGGAGATGGCGCAGGCTATTTTCAAGAATAGGTTCGTTGACTTTGAGCCTTTCAAGGATGGTAAGTTCGTGGATAGTGAATTGGGAATGATTCCGGAAGGATGGAAAGTAGGAACGCTGGGCGAATTCTGTAAATGCCTTCTTGGTGGAACACCAAGTCGTTCAAAAGAAGAATATTGGAATGGTGAAGTAAATTGGATTAACTCTGGTGAAATCAATAAATTCCGTATATTAGAGGCTTCTGAAAAAATAACAGAATTAGGACTTGCAAAATCGGCAACCAAGCTTTTGCCCAAAAAGACAACAGTGTTAGCTATAACTGGTGCAACTTTAGGACAAGTAAGTCTGTTGGAAATAGATACTTGTGCTAATCAGTCTGTTATTGGGGTCTTAGAGAATACAGAGGTTCCATATGAATATATTTATCCTTTCATAAAAGATAGAATAGAAATGCTTATCCAACATCAAACAGGAGGAGCGCAGCAACATATAAATAAGGATAATGTAGAATCTCTTATATTTCTTCTTCCAGCAATAAATGTACTAGAAGATTACATTTCGCTGGTTAGCCCAATGTATAAGCGGATAGAGAGTCAATGTTTTGAAAATCTCTATCTCTCCACTCTCCGCGACACCCTTCTCCCTCGCTTAATGTCAGGCGAGCTGGAAGTCCCGGAATAAGAAGAGCTACGAAAGAAAATAACGAGAAAGAAAATATAAAATATTAACATTATGGCAGACGACAAGAAATTCACCGAAGACGCATACGAGCAAACGCTCATTGCCCTGTTCCGCGACGAACTCGGCTATGCGTACGAATGTGGCTACGACGTGGAGCGCGACTATAAGGAGCCCTTCTATCGTGCCGATTTGGTCGCCTCGATGCGACGGCTTAATCCTCAACTGCCAGCCGATGTAATGGATGAAGGAATCAAGCAAATCGCCAACATCAGCATCGGTACTTTAGAACAGAACAACGAGCAGTTTACCCTCTGGATGCAAAACGGTCTGGAGGTGGGATTCCTGCAAGATGGCGAAGAACGAACAGCCCTGATGAAGCTCATCGACTTCGACCATCCCGAAAGAAACCTCTTCAAGGTGGTGAACCAGTGGCGAGTAGAAGAGTATAAGAACAAGCGCTGCGATATGGTGGTGATGGTCAACGGATTGCCCCTCGTGGTGGTGGAGCTGAAAAGCGCCATTTCCGAAGACGCAACCATCGACGACGCCTACAAGCAGATCAAGAACTATCAGCAGAGCATTCCAAGCCTCTTCAGCTACAACGCCTTCAACGTAATCAGCGACATGAGCGAGACACGTGCCGGAACCATCACCGCCAAGCAAGACCGCTACATGGAATGGAAGACCATAGACGGCTCATACGAGTCAACCCTCTTTGCCGACTATCGCACCTTCTTCCTCGGCATGTTCCAGCAGCAGCGACTGCTCGACATTCTGCAGAACTTCATCTGCTTCGACAAGAACCAAGGCAAATACGCCAAGATTCTAACCGCCTACCATCAGTACTACGCCGTGGGCAAAGCTCTGCAGCGCACCCGTACCGCAGTGGAAGGCAACGGAAAAATCGGCGTGTTCTGGCACACGCAGGGTTCGGGCAAGAGCCTCTCCATGGTGTTCTACGCCCACCAGCTGGTGCAACGGTTGCCCGAAGTAACCATCGTGGTAGTAACCGACCGCAAGGACCTCGACAACCAGCTCTTCGGTCAGTTCTGCCGCTGCCAGGACTTTCTTCGTCAGGAACCACAGAACGCCCAGAGCCGTGAAGACCTGGGCAATCTGCTCCGTAACCGAAAGAGTGGGGGAATCATCTTCACCACCATTCAGAAGTTTGAAGAAGGCGACTCGGCACTCTCCACCCGCCGCAACATCATCGTGATGACCGATGAGGCGCACCGCTCGCAATACGGCGAGGAGCACTGGGACAACAAGAGTCTGACGATGAAGAAGGGATTCAGCCAGAAGATGAGAGAAGCCCTGCCGGGTGCCTCGTTTATCGGTTTCACCGGAACGCCTATCAGCGATCGTGACAGAGACACGGAGGAAGTATTCGGCAACTACATCGACGTTTACGACATGAGTCAGGCGGTAGATGATGGAGCCACCCGTCCGGTTTATTACGAGAGCCGTGTGGTGAACCTGAACCTCGACGAAGACACGATGAAGCTGCTGAACGATGAGTTCGACAACCTGGCCGATGAGGGAGCCACCGAGGAGCAGATCAGACAGGCTAAGCAGGAGCACAGCCGGCTGGAAGTGCTCCTGGGTGAAGACGCCACCATCGACACGCTGGTAAGGGACATCATCCAGCACTACGAGCAGAACCGTGCGCAGGAACTCACCGGCAAGGCAATGATCGTGGCGCTGACCCGAAGCATCGCCATCAAAATCTACCGCAAGATGCTGGAGCTTCGCCCCCAGTGGACGGAGAAGGTAAAGGTGGTGATGAGCGGTTCGAACCAGGACCCCGAAGACTGGCAGCCGATTATCGGCAACGAAGCCTACAAGAAGGAACTGGCAAGAAAATTCAAGGACAACGATGATGAGATGAAAATCGCCATCGTAAGAGACATGTGGCTCACGGGCTTCGATGTTCCGTCGCTCGCCACCATGTACGTATATAAGCCGATGAGCGGTCATAACCTGATGCAGGCAATAGCCCGTGTGAACCGTGTGTTCCCGGGCAAGGAAGGCGGACTGATAGTGGATTACGTAGGCATTGCGCAGGCGCTGAAGAGTGCCATGCAGCAGTACACCAACCGTGACCGCCGCCGCTTCGGAGACCCCGACATCGCCAAGACCGCCCTGGTGAAATGGAAGGAAGAGATGGAAATCTGCCGAGACCAGCTTCATGGTTTCGACTATTCCGGCTTCTTCGAACAGGACAACTCGAAGCGGGCACTCGCCATTACGAGCGGAGCCAACTTCCTGAGTTCTCCAGCCATGGTTCAGCGCAAGAAGAATTTCATGGAGCACAGCAATCTGCTTCACAACGCCACCACGCTCTGCCGTTCGCTTCTGGATGAGCAGCAGAAGGCGGAGGTGTGCTACATGGATGCGCTGCGCGTGATGATGCTCAAACTCTCGCAGAAGGGCAAGATCAGCCGCCATGAAATCAACGAGCGCATCGGTGAGCTGCTCCGTCAGAGCGTGAAGACCGACGGAGTCATCAATCTCTTCGGTGACCGCCAGATAGAGTTCTCGCTCTTCGACGACGCCTTCATCCAGGAGGTGAAGAACATGAAGGAGCGCAACCTGGCGGTGGAACTGCTCACCAAACTGATGAAAGAGAAAATCAAGCAGCAGCAGAAGACCAACGTGGTTCAGAGCGACCTCTTCTCCGACATGCTCAGCCAGAGTCTCTCCAACTATCTGAAAGGCTTGCTCACCAACGAGGAAGTGATAGAGGAACTGTTGAAGATGGCTCAGCAGATGAAGCAGGCAGAGGCAGAGGGCAACGACCTGGGACTTTCGCCCGAGGAGAAGGCATTCTATGATGCGCTCTCCACGCCCGAAGGTGTGCGGCAGGCTTACTCCGACGAGGAGTTTGTGGCGCTGACCCGGGAACTGACGGAAGTCTTGCACCGCAACCGCACCATCGACTGGAACCGGAAGGAATCAGCCAGGGCGAAGATGCGAGTGATGGTGAAGCGACTGCTCAAGAAGTATAAGTATCCACCAGAGGGTGCAGAAAAGGCGCTTGAAACCGTGATGCGCCAATGCGACCACTGGGCGGATGATGAAGAAAACGTAGTATAAACCCTTTAAAATTTGAAGTAAGAAACAGAAAGTAAACAAGAAAAATAACATATAGATATTGACGCTGATTATCTGCACTTCTACAGTATTTAGAACCTGCAAAATTCAAAAACGACAAGAAGAAGGTGACAGCAAGGCGTCCACTCCTCTACGGCGTGGGCAGTACTTGTTTGTACCTTGTCGTAGGTTCTTGCAGGTACCTTAATACTGGTACTTACAGGGAACCCCATGCCGCTTATTTAAACAACATAACAAATCAAACCTAGAAAAAGAATATGCAGACAGAGGAAATACCAAATACTGACAATAACTACAATTCTCTTCTGAAGATTTCATCAGAAGAAGATCTTTTTGTGGAAGATGAAGTAACAGGAGTCAAGAAATACACTCCAGTAACAACTACTGATGTGGGTCAGTTTAAGAGAGAGGCAGAACATTTGTATAAGGAGATTCAGCATGCTATTGGTGAAATACGATGGAATGCAGAGAAGCATAAAGGTCTTACCTGTTATTTTCATATTTACCAGAACCTTGCCGAACAGTTGACAGATTTTCTTAATTATATTCATACGCTCCATAAGAAAGTCTACATTTCCATCTACAAGAGCTACGATGATGAATTCATGGGGATTTATACTGATGTTTTAGAGAAGGTGCTTCAGGAAATTCAGACCATCGCCCGGAAGCATTCTGACTATTTGCTCGATAAGGAAGAGGAGTATGGTCAGATTCCCTATGCTAAGGCTATTTTCGAGCAATGCGAGAAGCTTAAAGTTCCTGCCGGAGACGATTTTCCCCGTTTTGATTCCCATTTCAAGAACTTTGTCTCTACCGGTTTGCAGATGGCTTTGGCTGAAACCATCTCCACAGTTACCGCTATTTGTGCTGATTTCCTAGCCTTATACAGAACCCGCCTTTTCCGCACCGACCAGGAGGCTGTTATTATTTACCATTATATCAAGCGAATTTTCGACGAGCGCACGCTACCTGACCATCTGAAACATGAGGTAAAGGTAAAGAAACGTCATCTGAGAGAGAGAAGAATAGATATTACCACTTTGAGCTTGCAGAAAGTAATGAATGATATTGAAGGGAAATACAACAATTATACGCTTTGTTCAGACTGGTTTGAGCGAGAGGAGGATGAGGAAGAAGAACTTGTCCGTACGCTAGTCAGGGAGCAGGCTCCTCCCGAGGATTTTGAAACGCTATTCAAGTATCAGGGTGAGCATAAAATGTGGGAGGCTGAAATATCCAGGGCTGATGATTTTGAGCGTAACAGCGACTCTTTCTTTGTGAACTGGGTAGATTCTATAAAATTGGAGGAGAAGTTGAAGTTCTGGATAAAAGGCAACATTACGTCTCAGCAAAGCTGGTACATAGTCTGGTGCCTGATGAAATATACGTTCCACATGGTGCGTGATAATCAGGACAAGGCAGCCTTTGCCGCCCGCATGAACCTGATGTTTCCGGATGCAGAAAAGAAATGTGTGGTGGAGTCGTTCCGCAAGCAGGAAACGCAGATGACCCACAACCACCACTTTTCGGAGTGGCTTGAAGGCTCAGACCCCGATTATCATACCGCCCAGGATCTGTATTATAAGCTGGCGAAAAGGGATGGTTATATGAGAAGTATTTGAGTTGGTATAGGAAAGTAGAGAGGAAGATTTAGAGATAACTATCGTCCCTGGGTATAAAACAAGGATAATTCCGGTAATATTCTACGGCTTTTTTGAAAATATTCCGTAGAATATTACCGCTTTTCAAAAAAATATTGTATTTTTGCAGCGACAATGATATTAATATAAATGTGATATGGACAATATAGTTTGTAAAGTGGAAGCACTAGGAGGCACAATCTCTACTACTGATATTCCTCATATAGCAGAGTATAAGCGATTGTTGAGAGCTAAGGAACGTGGCGACTTGATCAAGTTGCGCCAGGGCATTTATGCTGTTCCGGAAGCCCTGCTGAATACAATGATAGATGTGGAGCGGATTGTACCTAAAGGTGTTGTGTGTCTATACAATGCCTGGGCTTATCATCAGCTTTCGACAACTGTTCCACCAGCTTTTTGCATTGCCATCGCCAATAAACGGAAAGTAGAGATTCCTGAAACGCTTCCGATAGAATTGTATTATTGGAAGAAGGAAAATCTGGAGTTTGGCATTATGGAAGCAGAAATATCCGGTTTTCATGTTCGCATAACCGACTTGGAGCGAAGTGTTTGTGATGCAGTGAAATACAGAAACAAATTGGGGCTGGATGTTTGTGCGGAAGTGATTCGATCTTATCTGAGAAAGCCCAATCGCAATCTCAGTCGTTTGCAGGATTACGCCAAACGCCTCAGAGTGTTTAATACATTGAAAAATTATGTTGAAATAGCTATAGAATAAGATGGGAAAGAAAAACTACGGTAAGTCTGTTAAGACCCGCTTGCTCAATCTGATGAATGAGACAGGCTATAAATATATGTATCTCTTGGCAAGATATTTCAACGAGAGGTTGCTTTACAGAGTATCTGTAAGCCAATATAAGGACAATTTTTTGCTGAAAGGTGGCTCTTTGCTTTATGCTATGAACGGACTTGAGGCACGTCCTACAGTAGATGTTGATTTCATGGCAGATAGAATTAGCCGTGATAGGGATTTCCTTGCGCACGTGTTCCAGGAAATTTTGGGCATTGTATGCGATGAGGATGGAGTCTCGTTTGATGTTAACAGCATTAAGTTGGAGCCTATAACTGTTGAAAAGAAGTATCCTGGCACAAGATTTTACTTTACGGCCCACATGGATACTATCGCTTACAACATGTCTGTTGACATTGGCTTTGGTGATGTTGTAACTCCATATCCAACAACTATTGACTTCCCATTGCTTTTGCCTGACATTCCATCTGTGAACATACAGGCATATTCCTTGGAGACTGTTGTTGCCGAGAAATTCCATACGATGATAGACCGAGATGTGCTCAACAGTCGCATGAAAGATTTCTTCGACTGTTACCAACTCCTGACAAAGAGAGACTTGTCTGATGACACATTATATGATGCGATTAAGGCGACTTTCGATAATAGAGGGCTTACATACAATCCCGAATTGCAGTTGTTTACAGAAAGTTTTGCGACAGACGCAGCACGTATAGTTCGCTGGAAAGCATTTCTGAAAAAGATTCAATGGAAAGAAGCTCTTGATTTCAAGACTGTTATGGAAGTAATAAAGGAAAGGTTGCAGCCTATGGCAGAAAGATATTGGGGAAAGTAGTGCGTTGTGGAGTCGTCTCGCAAGCAGGAAACGTAGCTGATGATTAGCCCCAACACGCCCTGAAAGGGCAGAAGCTCCTAGCCCAGGGCAATCGCCCTGGGTTATTACGGTCGCAACCCTGCCGCCCTGAAAGGGCAAAAGCTTTAAAATACCTTGTAATTTTCATATTTTCTTTGTTGTTTTTCAATATAATGTGTATCTTTGCAATGTCGAATGAAAATACGACTAAAAACAATTAATAAAAGAACATAGTATGCAATATCCAACAATATTAGAATATGTAAAGGCCATTCAAGATGCTGGTAACAATCTTGACAAGTTGGCTCACCTGACTCCCGTATTAGATAATCACGGAGAGCCATATCATATTTGTGATGCTTTTGCCGTTGTATTTAAGATGCAGGACAAGAGTACTGGGAAGTATTATACCCTCAAGTGTTTCTTGAAAAATCAGAAGGAACGTGACGATGATTCGTGTTGTCAGATTACTAATGAACAGAATATGGTTAGGGCTTCATACAGTACTTCTGTGAAGTATCTAGAGAAGGAACTTTTAGTTCATAGTCAAGACAAAGTGGGAAAATTTCCGGTACTGTTGGCAGATTGGATAGACGAGAAATCGATGATAACTTTTCTGTCAGTGAATGAAGATATGACTACATCAACAATACATGAAAATTTTAATGAGGCTATTACAGATGAATATGGAGTGACATATAGCAAAGACGGGAGAAAATTGTTAAGATCACCCAAAGAACTTGATGGAAACTATTCAATTAAAAAAGATACAAAGATTATTTGTGATTGGGCATTTGAAGGTTGCACTTCTTTGCGTAGTCTTGTTGTTCCTGAGAGTGTTATAAGCATTGGAGAGAGTGCATTTGATGGGTGCACTTCTCTGAGTAGTCTTGTTATTCCTAATAGGGTAGTGAGCATTAAAGGCAATCTCTTTTGCGGTTGGTATGGCGACTTGATATGCTTGTCGCCGTACTTTATTTATGAAAATAATGTATTATTTGATAAAGACAAAAGTACAATTATCTCTTTTAGAGACCAAGACACAACATCTTATGTCATCCCAGCTGGAGTAACTAGCATTGGTGATTGTGCCTTTGAAGGTTGCGAATCTTTGAACAGTCTTGTTATTCCTAATAGTGTAACTAGCATTGGGGAGAGTGCTTTTTCCTTTTCATCTTTGAGCAGCCTTGTTATTCCAGATAGCATTACCCGTATTGAGGATTGTGCATTTGAATATTGTGAATCTTTGAGCAGTCTTGTTATTCCTAATAGCGTTACCAGCATTGGCGATAGGGCATTTGTATATTGTAAGTCTCTGCGTAGTCTTGTTATTCCTGATAGTGTAAAAAGTATAGGACCACGGGCGTTTTACGATTGCCCGATACTAAATAAAGTAAACATACCGCATGGTATAACGGAAATAGGGTGGTTTGTATTTCATGGTTGTAAAAATTTAAAAGAAATGGTTATACCGGACAGTGTAAAAAGAATTGGAGATTGTGCGTTTTATGACTGTAAAAATTTAGAAGAAATAGTTATACCCGACAGTGTAGAAAGTATCGGAGATGGTGCATTTAGGGGTTGTATAAATTTAAAAGAAATAGATATACCGAATAGTATAAAAAGTATTGAAGAATGTGCTTTTTTGGAGTGTATAAATCTAAAAGAAATAACCATACCATACGGTGTGCCAAGTATCGGTGAATTAACATTTTATGGTTGCAGAAATTTAAAAGAAATAGTTATACCGGATAGTGTAAAAAGCATAGGAGAACAGGCTTTTTGGGGGTGTAAAAATTTAAAAGAAATAACCATACCATATGGCGTGCCCAGTATCGGTAAATCAACGTTTAGGGGTTGTAAAAAATTAAAAGAAATAGTTATACCGGATAGTGTAAAAAGCATTGGAGAGTGTGCGTTTTTTGATTGTATAAATTTAAAAGAAATAACCATACCATACGGTGTGCCAAGTATCAGTGAATCAACGTTTAGTGGTTGTGAAAAATTAAAAGAAATAGTTATACCGGATAGTGTAAAAAGCATTGGAGATCAGGCTTTTTGGGGTTGTGTAATAAAAGAAATAGTTATACCGGACAGTATAGAAAGTATCGGAGATGGTGCTTTTAGTGAGTGTAAATATTTAAAAGAAATAGTTATATCGGACAGCGTGAAAAGTATTGGAGATTATGCGTTTTATCGTTGCAAAGATCTAAAAGAAATAGTTATACCGGATAGTGTAAAAAATATTGGTGATTCTGCGTTTGAAGACTGCGAAAATCTTACGATAAGAGCACACAAAGGCAGTTATGCGGAACAATATACGTTGGAAAATGATATACCGTTTGAAGAAATATAAAAATACTTAAATGATACTGATATTACGAAATCGAGGAGTAAGAAAAATGTCGCAATTCAAATCAAGAATAAATATAAAAATAGAAAAAATTTGTGATTGGGCTAAGTTGCTCGATATTAAAATAAAAGAAGAATGGAAACTGGACAAGAATTTGCAGGGGATATTTCAGTGGAAAGTGTTGTTATTCCTGACGGCGTAATAAGTATAGGCGAACGTGCGTTTGAAGATTGCCCGATGCTTAATGAAGTAGTTATTCCGAATAGCGTAACAAGTATAGGTGAACATGCGTTTGACGGTTGCAGATATATTAGTATAAGGGTACATAAAGGTAGTTATGCGGAACAATATGCAAAAGAAAATAAAATACATAGTATGGGATTTAAAGAAGATTACAATTAAAATACACAGTTCCGATAAACTGTTTGAAAAATTACAGCACACGTTAGTGAGATAAAATGTGACTAAATAAAGACAAGCTAATAAAGCTTGTCTTTATTTATTGTTATATTAGATTACAATATATCATTTTTATTTTGTGTTGTGTATGACTTTATGAGCATTTAAACAAATCAATAGGGGAGAAAATCAATAGCCATATCCCTAATGCCGTCCCTACGGCAGAGGGAGCGATTGAGATAGCGATTACGGAAACACCATTTACAATTCACGGAAGTAAAAGCCTTGTTTTAGGTTATGGTAAAATCGGAAAAATATTATCAAAGGATTTATATGCCTTGGGTGCTCAAACATATGTGGAGGCACGAAAATATGCCGATCTTGCTATGATTGAGGGACATGGATATGAGCCGTTGCCGCTTGACAACTTAAAAGACCACATACACGAATTTGATATAATTTTCAACACTATACCTTCGCTGATTTTGGACGATGAAATTTTAACAAAAGTCAAAAAAGACGCTCTTATTATCGACCTTGCCTCAAAACCGGGGGGAATTGATTTTGACGCCGCAAAAGCATACGGTTTAAAAGTAATTTGGGCGTTGTCGTTACCGGGTAAAATTGCTCCCGTTTCGTCCGGAGCAATTATCAAAGACACGATTATGAATATTATCAAAGAATTGGGGGTGTAATAAATGGATTGGGAAAATAAAACCATTGGTTTTGCAATGTGCGGTTCATTCTGCACTTTCAAAAAAGCAATGGGGGTACTTGAAAAGCTCACGCAAACCGGTGCGAATGTTATACCTATTATGAGTGAGATGTCTTACAACACCGACACGCGATTTGGCAAAGCAGAAGATTTTCGTACCAACATAACAAATCTAACCGGCAACAACATTATACGCTGTGTTAAAGATGCAGAGCCGATTGGACCGAAAAACTTACTCGACCTACTTGTCGTACTGCCATGCACGGGCAACACTCTTGCAAAAATTGCAAACGGAATTGCCGACACATCTGTTACCATGGCAGTAAAAGCGCATTTAAGAAATCAAAAGCCTGTACTTTTAGCAGTATCCACCAACGACGGACTCGGTACTGCCGCTAAAAATATAGGAACACTTCTAAACTGCAAAAATCTATATTTTCTGCCTTTCTCACAAGATGACTACATAAAAAAGCCGAACTCACTTGTAGCCGACTTTGAAAAATTACCCGACGCGGCAATCGCCGCCTTTGAGGGCAGACAGCTCCAGCCTGTGCTGGGCTTTTAATATAGATTCCGTATGACAAAGAATACCGACTTCTGTTTGAAGTCGGTATTTTAAATTAATCAATTTCTTTGATTTTTGCAATCAGATCCGTATACAGTCTTTCAACTGCATTATACAATTCGTCACAATTATCAATGACCCTGCTTCTGAGTTTTTCTGTAAGTTCATAGCTTGCCTCATACAGTCTTTCAAAGCCCAAATTTGAGCAAACACCTTTTAGCGTATGTACCGCACAAAAAGCTTTTTCGGCGTCATTTTCATTTAAGCCGTCTGTCAAGTCATTAAAGGATGGATCTTCAGGAAACTTAAAAACAAACTTTTTAATCATATCTTCATCACAAAGTCTTTTGATAACGTCTTTATAATCTGAATCAATTTGCTCATAAAACTCTTTTAATGTCATCTGTTTTTCTCCTTTGTTTTACAGTGTATTTATGTTCATATCTCGTTCTATTTCCTGAATAGTTTTTTTATACGTTTCCTTTTTCACAGAACCACTGCCGTCAAGTTCGGTTTTTATTCTGTCTTGAATTTCAACCAAACATTCCAAAAGCAATGGATTAAATGCACCACATTCGCCGTTTAAAATCATTTCCATAGCCTTTTCATGTGAAAATGCTTTCTTATATACACGCTCACTCACAAGTTCGTCATATACATCTGCTATTGAAACAATTTGAGCCGATATAGGAATTTTATCACCCTTCAAGCCGTCGGGATAACCCTTACCGTCATATCGTTCGTGATGCCAACGGACTATCTCACAAGCCGTTTTTACCAACGGTTCGTCTTGATACAATTCAAGATTTTTCAGCATTTTCTCACCTATCACGGTATGTTCTTTCATAATCTCATATTCTTCTTTTGTAAACTTGCCGGGTTTATTCAATATTTCTTCCGGAATACCGATTTTTCCTATATCATGAAGTACCGAACCATTTGTTATATAAAAACGTTCCGACCATGAAAGATAATACTTATCCGTCTTTTGAACAATTTTTTCCAAAAGCATTCCGGTCAGTGTGCTTATATTTCTGACGTGCATACCGCTATCACTGTTTCTGAATTCAACGATTTGGCTCAGTATGCCTATCATCATTTTATTGTTTTTCTCTTTTTCATAAATCTGATCTGTTACC
>OLQN01001820.1_pt1 | contig 15274 bp, 7 predicted proteins | sample 1673181 | NCBI WGS metagenome assembly OLQN01 (sample SAMEA3136763, study PRJEB25190) | human gut metagenome | biome: human gut; feature: human-associated habitat; material: faeces | place: Austria | collected 2013
TCCAATACGATTCATCATTCCTCTTCCACGTCCGCCACGACCACTTCTTCCGCGACCGCCACGAGCAAGGAAATCATTAATTCGTTCGTATATTTCGTCTCTCCGAGAACGAGCACGAACATCTTGGTCTGTCTCGTATGGTACTTCTCTCATAATAATATTACTTAGTTAATAGTTGTCTGAATGTTTCCAAATCAGACTGGTTAAACATAATTCCTTTATTAATAAAAGGAATAGAAAGAGTTATGTTACCATTAGAGATGTTACCATTACCTAGAACTGGAATATTAAAATCAAAGTTAGGAATAGATTTGATTATTTCAATCTCCTCATCAACTATACCTTCAATATCAATCTTTCCGTCTTTAGCAATAGTATTGATAAACTTATCAAAACTATCAATGTTATTAATAATTGCACGTTTAGCCAAAGGCTTAACTAACTTAATAGCTGGATTAGATTCGCCAAGAATATCTATCTGATTAACAATGTAATCTTGCAGCTTTTGTTTTACTACACTTACTTCTATCATTACTTCATAGTTTTAATAAATTCTTCATAAGTAAGAGAAGGATTCTTTGCACTAGCTTCTTTAAAAGCATTGAACAATTGCATCTCTCTTTGTGACATCTCGATTATACTAGTCTTTAGATTCTTAACTAACTTTAGTTGATTATCTAACAGAGCTTTACCTTCCGGACTGTTCTCAATATTAGCTCTTACTAAATTAAGAACTTCTGCTTGAACCATAGATTGAAGATTATTATAGTTAGCTACATATTCTTCATTAGTAGCAAGCATATTTCTTTGTTCATTAGTAAGAGGTTCAATCTCTGCATCAATCAAGTCCCAAACACTTACTTTAGCAGTTTGTTGAGGACTAACTTGTTGTAAAGTTTGTTGTCCATTAGCAGCTTGTTGAATCTGTTTTTGTCTAGCTTCAATAAGTCGCTTCTGTTCTTCTAAATATTGGATTTGGTCGGTAAGACTTCCAGTATTTAATAAAGGGTCTGTTCCGCCCAGTATAACTTGATTAATAGGTAACATAACTTATTCTTTAATTGATTAGTAATATTATGTAGCAGGAGTACTAGCAGTTTGAGTAAATCCGCACGGTAGACAACCATTGGCATTTCTACCAACAAGACCTGTTGTAGTAGGCTCATTAGGTAGACAAGTAACACCATAGATAACATTACAAGTCTTTTTATCGACATAATTGATACCTGCGGTGAACGCTCTTTCGATTTCGCACTGGATAAGTTTATCCTGATAAGGACGAATAGCAGCACCAACTGCAACTTGAGTTTTTAACTCGTCAATCTGTGCTTTCAAAGCATCATAATTATCACGCTGTCCTTTATACAGACTAAAGTCTGCATCAATCTGTGACTTGTACAGACCGAACATTTCGCTGTCTATTACCTGACGGTCTTGGAAGCGTTGGCTCTGTTGAGTTAAAGCCCACTGATACAAACCGCCCTGCAAAGCAAGAGTATCCTCACAAGATTTACTCCATGCTTGGAAAGCAGTAGGAGCACCGGTACTTCCCATTCCTGCACCAACTACATTAATATTTGTAGAACCGTCTCCCATGAGACCTGCACCAGTTCCGAGAACACCAGCAGAACGACGATTACCAAATAAAGCCCAAGCTCCAAGAGCAGTACCGATAATACCAAGCGTAAGACCTGCATTAGCTTTACCGTTAACATCACGGCGACCATAACCGTCCATCCCTGCGCCATTATAACCTTCGGGAACGACTTTAACTTTTTCAATTACTTGCATAATAAATAAGGTTTAGATTAATAAATTAAGAATATCTTATAGCAGCTACTATACACTCATAACAAAGAACAATATAAGAAGTTCGACAATTAATCTATTTTAGCCATAAGTAATAATTTTATTAAAAGTTAGGTATTGTATGAACAAAATAAAAGCCCTACTTGTTATAAGCAGGGCTTAAAGTTAAGCAATAAAAAGCAATGTCACTCCTCTATGGGGGAATCTTCTATTACCTCATCTTCTTTAAAATTCCATTCAGGACTTGACAATAAAGTAGCAAGTGCTTCATTAGAATAAGTTTCATAAGGATATTCAATATTGATAACTTCCAATCCTTCTTCATCAGTAGTAACTATTCTAGTTACTTTTTCAGGAAACACCTTTTCATAATGTTGGCACTTCATTAATACTTTGTCTTTACTAACATTACTACGAGGAACTAAATTAAGTTCATCAATCTTTGCTGACTTCTCTTCATCTATGTCAGCAACAGGAAATACAATGTAATCAATCATAATCTTTAAATATTAAATATTAAACTTAGTATGTACATCACTACTGCAATTATAGCAAGTATTATATAAACTATTTTAAGTAGTTTATAAGGCATTATTTTCATTTATTCATCTTTTATAAATATTGGGTTAGTTAAATCAATTATTTCGTCTTTCTCCATCAGGTTCTTTAAGAAGTTAATCTGTAATAATGGAATAGTTTTTGGATAGAGGATTAGTTTGTAGAATACCATTTGCTTATAACCTCTCCATTTACCAATAGTTAAACCTTCTGTATCTGTATTATTACCCGAGGTAATTACTTGTCCATTTACAGAACCTCTTGTTCCATATACAATACTATCAGCGTTTAAACTATCCACATATAATCCTGCTCCGAAGGAATATCCTTGTGTCAACAAATCTGGCTCAACAGAATTGTAATCACATATAAATGCTCCTCCACCAGTTTGTTGATTACTTCCTTTGAAGATGGAAGCACTATTATATTTTTTATTCAATAAAGTTCTTTTAAAGATATACGTATAATCTGTTAACGCAGGAACATTAACATTCTCGCTATAATCTTCTACTCCATCGTATACTAGACCATTTTCATATTCAGGGAGAACTTCAATAGTTACATTTACATTTTGTATTATATCAGGAATCTCACTTGATTTTTTAATAAAACTTAATCCTATATATGAATTAGTTTCAGTTAAACTTCCATCACTAGCAAACGATTTAGGTAATTCATAAATTCCATCAGAAGTAATATTAATAACATTTCTAACTTCTACATCTGCTGATTTTAAATAATAATAAGCTAAATAAAATTTATCATAATCTAATCCAGTTACTTTTAAGGTTAAAGAGAGTATATCTTTATTACCACTAGTTAACTCTCCATTTCTTTTTATATAAGTATAAAATAAAGAACTACTAATTTTAATTTGTGTAATATTAAACTTATTAGCATTACTAGTATAAATATAATATTTATCACCATCTTTAGTACCTTGAGCTTCCCAAGTTTTACTTTCACCAAATACAACAGGATAACCATTATATCCACTCATACCTTCGTAAGCATGATTATAATTAATTAAATCATAATCACCTACGGCTACACCTCTTTGTTGAATGGTATCTCTATCAGCGTCAGAGTTAGTCTTACCATAAGTATCCCAATAATAAGGTGGTAATTCTACCTTAGCTTCAATACCTACATACTTGTTCAGCTCTTTAATCTTATCGTCTGTTGAGATTTCATCGAAGAGCATGAAGTCATATAATGCCATATTAACAAAGTAAGCATTGTGTAATCTGTTTGAACCAATAACAGGAGAAAATTTATTTACCCCTGCACTTAACTCATTTGTAATAGTTATGTTATGGGTAATAGCCCTCAATTCCGAAGCCTTAATATTACTATTCAAGATTCCATCAATGTATGTTTGTCCATTGTTTCTTCCACTATAAGCCGGAATAGGATTGCCATCACTATCTGCCGAACCGTTATAGATAGCAAACTCATTATTATAACCTCTTTGGTCATATAGTAAAGCAGAATTAGAACTATCCCAATTAACTTTCATCAACACCTGTTTACCACCAGTAACAGTAGGAATAGTAACAAAGTCGTCTACGCCATCAAATTGGTATGAACCATCGGCATTTACGCCACTTCCTTCTGCATAGGCAGAGTTGTTAATCTTACCATGATTACCGTGACCGGATATATCGGGGATATGACCTAATATCTTGTAACTAGAGTTAGGAATACGTAGTAGTCTAGGAGATAGGATTACTTTAGGTTCGTTGTTATCAAGAAGCCAAATCTTATTACAAGATAATGAAATAGATTGCTTAGTTACCGTAATATTAAGATTAGTTAGTTGATTATAACTATACGCTTTTCCTTCATATTCGTAACTCCGAATACTATATAAACCGTTAAGAAGATTAGGATTTTCGCCTTGAGTAAGTTGTATAGAACTTCCTACTTTAATCTTATCTCCCCAACTATATATTTGATTAGTATTCCTATCTTTAATTTGGAATACTACTGGATAAGGTTGCACAATATCCTCGTATCTAATGTACTCGTCAATAGTGATGTTTACTTCTTGCGGAGAATCATAATTATATATTTGATTAATATTAAAAGCCGTATCATCAACGGAACTTCTTCTATAACCAATATTTACTCCGTTAAATGTAAATACTGTAAGTTCATCAACATTATTTTTTAGATAAAGATTGGCTCTAAGATAAGCATCTTTAGGTATATAATCGCCTATATTAATTCTCTTTTGATAATTATTTAAATAAAAATCTAACCTAACATATTCTACATTACTTGTAATAACAGGTTCAAATTTTACGTAGTTTTCATCCTGTTCGATAGTCATAGTAATCTTCTGTGGAGATTTACTATCTATTGTGAAAGGAAAACCATATTTCATAGTAGAAGGATTATACGCAGAGCTAGGAATATCAATAGTATTACCGTTGATAACAAATTTAGTTATCCTATCAGCAGCGTTATTCATGGTTATCACCACCCATATTTCACTGTTTTCAGGTATATAATCTCCTGCATTTAACAATGTAGAAGTACCTCTTATTGCAAATGTTGGCTTATTCACTAATTCAACACTACTTTTAATAACAGGTCTAAATTCAACCATATTAGGATATAGTGTTCCTAACTTATATTTCTTTAGTTGACGTTCTATCAAGAACTCGGACATACTATAAGGGAAGGTCATGAGAGAGTATATAGCAACATTAGCAAATCGACTATCGTTATCTCTAAATGTCCCTAACCATAAAGTATCACTATCAGTAGCCGTACCAGCAGCAATATCTTTACCAAGATATTTATATTTAGTTTGAAATACTATTTGTTTATCAAAAGTATTTAAGTTTGGTAAACTAGTAGTTTTATAAAAACTATAAGGATTAATAATAGCGTTAATACTAATATTATCAATAATAAAAGCACCGCCATTTTCTCCTTCTACTGCCACTTTAGATTTACTTGCTAAGCATACTTGATTAGCAAATGTTTCATTTAAAAACTTTCTATCTATAATGAAAGTATAATCCTTGTAAATCGGCATCCCTGTCACCTTACCGAAGTCATTTATTCCGTCTAATAGAATACCTCCTTTATAACTAGGAATAACACTATATTTTATAGAACCTTTTGTTGACTTTGGAAAATACCATTCTGATAGAATAACATTTTCTGCATTTTCAGGAAGTTCTGTATATCTATCTTTAGTATACATTTCTAACTTATGATAACCTTTTCCAACTGGTTCATTTATAGGAATAGCATACTTTACTCCATCTACTTCATATTTGCATTCATGTACTAAGAAATTATTATCTTGATAAAGATAAACATTTATAGCATCATATACCTTATTTAAATCAAAATCTCTTCTTATTCTACTTACCCAATAACCATTTGTAGTAGATTCTACAATTCTAGTAAATTCATCTATTTGTGTTATTGTTGAAGTTGAAGAAGATTCAGAAGTCCAATCTTTAAACGTTTCATATTGTTTAGCTGCAATACCACTACCACCTTTCCAAGCTAGATTATTCATTTGAATATCTCTGCCATTACCACTGTAATCAATAAGTTTATCATTAAAGTCAGCATGATTATCATTAGTAATACCTTGTTTACCTATATTACATAATATATCAGGTTTAAGACTACGGTCAAGATTATAGTTACCAATGATAAGATTAATCTCATCTTCGGTAGCTTTACCTAATACAGCAAAAGTCCAATAATGAGCAACACTACTTGTTTCAAGTATATTACCATTATCATCTATATATCCTTGTACACTAAACTTTCCTTGTGATAAATCGCCTACTATATTTATAGAATAATCGTTTTTATCTCCTAATATAGTATTTACTACATGACTATTACCAGCACCGGAATTACTAATATCATAACATACATATCCATATATTCCAGTTTTACCAATATTAGAAACATGACTTCTTACATATTCATTAGTTTTAGGTCTAATATAATTAGTTAATGGAACAGAAGCAGAACCTCTCCAAGATATCTGATGAATCATACTAACAATAGTAAGTTCTTTAGTAACTCCCATTTCTTGAAGAGTCTTTTGACTAACAATCATATCATTTATACCATCAGTAACAAAAGCATCTTCAAAGTTTGGAATTTGAGTTATAGTTCCACTACCTTCTTCTGATGTAATACCAATAGAAAATCCACAATTTACAGGAGTTTCACCAGTATATTTAGTATTATAACTAATAGGAGTTACATATTCTTCTGATGTAATAGCCTCATTAGTATATACTCCTTCCGAAGTTATATAATTATAAAATACTTTGCCTTCTCCTTTAAGTTTAATACGAACTTTAAAAGAAGGTATATCTTTTCCAATATTTGATTTATAATATAATAAATTCCAATTAACATTGGTAACAAAATCAAAAGATTCGGAATCAACAGAAGTTATCTTACTACTTTTAGTCCAAGTAGTAAAATCTTCGCTATATTCTCCGAATCCACTATTTAATTTATATGCAGCATTTAGAATCTCTAAATCTCCGCCAACATTAGGAATCTTATTCTTAATAATATTCCTATCAGTATCAGTATTCTTCTTACCATAATTAGTCCAAACACCAATCATTCGAGCTTTAAGCTCTGGTGGAAAATAAGGTTTATCTCCACCAAGAGCATTGTTCTTAAAAGGAATACCGATACCTATACCAAGTCCAGTATTAGTACCCATATTGTAACGTATCAGCAACAGCGTTATTAACTTGTTTAACTAACTCAACATTCCAACCGGAATAAATAGTTGTAGTAATAGGTTCTTCCATACCTGCAAGAACTACTTCTACTTGTATTGGGTCTTCGGTTATATTCTTTAATAAGAAAGGTTCTTTACCACCCATTCCATTAGGAATAGAAAACTCTGCAACAGCATCAACTTTACCCATTATAGAAATCTGTAAACTATTAGCTGCATTAGCTCTGTTATAAATACGATTATCCATGATAATTACTTTTAAATGATTATTAATTGGTCTTTGTAACATTCCCCCGTAAAGAGATGTGATTACTATTAATACTCGCTTCTTTATGGGGGACGTTACAAGAAACTAAATTTTGTTTAATTATACAATACTATTATCAACTTTTTGTTATACCATACCTGTATTCCATCCACTAGGAACACTATTACCATTAGTAAGATTAGCCTTACGCATAGCATAGAACACGTTCGCTCTATTAACAGAGGATAGACTATTTAGCCAATTCCAAAATTCAGGAACACTACCAGTAGTAGAAGTTGCATTATAGAATACACCAGTAACATTAGTAAGCTTTTTATGTTTACTAGCATTAAACAATGTAGAGCCAATCTTCTTAGGACTTCTACCTGACCAATCTCCTTGGCTTTGTCCACTAGCAAAAGCATAACTAATATTCTTTAGATTGACATTCTTAGCGAATATATTATCGTCTATTTGTTGTGCTTGACTAGCAGTTGATTCAAATTGTGCTGCTAAGAACAAACAAGATATATCCTGTAAGTTAATACAGTCAATTACAAATTCAACAGGTATAATAATATCAGCAGGAATTACACAGAAATAGAACATATAAGATATATTAGTTAATTTAGTTAATCCTGCGAACATTTTCTTAGAGAACATTTCACCAATATCTCCTGTGGAATTATTCCATTTATATGGAAGAATTAAAGGACAACGATAGAATGTCATTGATAAATTGGTAACATTACTAACCGGTTTAAATAAGTTAGTTGGAATACGACCACGAATACCATAATTAAAATAATCGTATGTTAGGTCTCCATTAGGTCTACCACTACCATTAAATACACCATTAATAACCATATTAGTCCCATTAGTACAATAATAGAATAAGTCAGGCGAACATAAGTAATTTAATACTTTTCTATTAGCATGAACAGAACTAGGTGGAGCAATTGAAGCAGCAGTATCTTTAAACACATCAGGTATAGTAGGAGAACAATTTATTGTTCCATTTGAAACAGCTGTATAAAGACTACTATTTAATATAATATCTTCAAGTCCACTAAGTCCATCGTAGGCATATTCATTCCAAGCATATTCATATTTATCATAATCTTTATTTATGATTACTCTATGAATATCTCTATTATAGTTAATCATTGTCTGCTCTTCATCAAGATATTCTCTAGGGTCATAATTAGGATTAAGAATATACTTAACTGGATTATACTTTTCATTAGGTACTATAATATCTCCATAATTACTTGGAGTAAGATTACCATAATTCATAGTATAAGCCTGTGCTTCCGTACTTTGGAATCTCTCTAAACAATAAGACATATTAACTATTGTCTTTCTAGGAAGAGTTCTCTGTTTATTATAAGTGATTTCAGTAGGCATTGGTGCTTGTTCATCAGGAATCCATTCTCCATGTTCATCAATACCGTAGTTCTCATTTATACTATTAGTAGAAGCATCAGTCTCATTCCAACCTTTCCAACTATAATTATTAGTAGCTTCCATATAGAATAGTCCATAAGGAACAGAACCTTTCTTAACATAAGTATTCTCTGTTTCAGAGAAACACCTATAAGCATTAACTATCTTACAATTAGAGAAACCTTTACCAGTAAGACTATACTTACAATTCTTCATATCAAAATATAAGTTTGCTATATTAGTAAGATTGTAATTAGTCTTAAATGAATCAAGAGGAAGTTCAACAACAGTATTTGTAGGAAGAACAAGATTAGCAAAGAATCCCGGTATTTCAACAATAGCACTGCAACCAGTAAATACATCATAAGGAAATGTTTCTTCTCCTTCTTTAATAAATTGTTTAGTGAATCCTTGAAAACTTCCTAAAGTACTTTCATTAATAGCTTGTTGTCCAGTTATATATTTTAATGAGTTCTTCAATCTACTAAACATTGAGTTGTGGATTGGGAAAGTAACATTAGAACCTGAACCTAAACTAAATGAATTATAGATACCATATAAAGCTGTCGGAAATCTTACTTGTGTCTTATTCTTAACAGTACCACCAAATACATTATATAAAGAACCAGTAGAATCAACAAGTCCTTTAAATGAATCTTGGATATATTTAAGTTTAGTATTCTTATAGAACAAAGGACAATATTTTACTTCATCTTCTACATCTTCATCTGTTAATTGATTAAAGTCTATATTAGAACCATTAAACATAGTATTTAAATATTCTAAGTCAGGAAGATTAGCAAGAAGTGTTCCGCAATCAGCATTAACAAGATGGTCGTTGATAGTACTATCACTAGGACAATTATTAATATTATCTACGAACTTAACAGTTCCAGTACTAAAAATACTTAATCTTTTAAGTTTAGAAGGAACGTTTCCTTTAAACTTAGCTAAGAAAGCAGGACTTGTATATCTAGTACCGCCAAAATAAAATATACTATCCATAGCTTGTAAATTAACAAGAGGGCTAAATAATCCATTATGTTCAGTAGAACCATAATCATAAGTACTAGTTAATATTTTAAAGTCTTGTTTTTGTAATCCCCAAAACAATAAGTTCATTGTAACTACTTTAGTACAATGATTAAACATATTTCTTCTAGGACTATCTAGTAAATCCCATTTAATATTCTTAGCACTAGCAAAACAACTATCAAGAGTAGTTACATTATCGCATTTATACAAGAAATAATAAACATCATATATACTACAATTAGTAGCATTGAACATAGACCTACAATCAGTAGTACCAATAGTAAAATTAGTTCCTAAATCAGTATTATTATCCCAAGCAGTCTTTCCTTCTTCTGTACTAGTATCTGAACCAAACCATTCTCCCATATAATCAGGAGTAATGCCTTCTACTTTTTCTTTAGGCTCGTGAATGTAGAAGCTACCACATTGAGCAAATATAGAAGTACCATTAAGTTTAATATGTCCAAATACTCTTTTAAGATTAGAGCAACCAACAAAGAAACTACCACTTACATTGAAAGGAGTATTTCTATTATTATCAAACTTAAAGTAATGTATACCTTTAGCATTTTGAACCGATAAACTAGTAAGATTAAGTTTACTAACATCGAATATCTTATTTTCTTTATAGGTAGGAACAGCAGCATTACCATATTGGATTGCTGATACCTGACTATTAGAAATATTAAGTGTTCTAAGATTAGGTAAACTTGAAGCTACTTGAATATCATTAGGTGTATTAGTACTAGATACATTTAACTCTTTAATATTAGGAACACCTACTATATAAACAGTTAATGCAGCATTAGTACATTGAGATACATTAATAATTTCAACATTGTTACAATTAGATACATTAAACGTAGTTAAGTTAACGTTATTAGTACAGATTATAGACTTTAAGTTAGGACATGAAGTAATTCTTATAGTATGTAAATCTCCTAGATTACTAAGATTTAATTCAGTAATCTTATCACAAGAATCAATAGTAACAGTTTTTAATCGTTTACAACCAGAGAAATCTAATCTATCCAAGAACGGTTGATTAACTAAGCTAATACCTTCAACAGCCGAATTAATAATATTCAGAGATGCAAGAGAAGCATTAGGCAAAGATATAGAAGTTACAATAGAACTAGATATATTCAAATCTTTTAACTTGGTATACTTTTCTATATTAACCGTAAACGTACCTTGTCCAATATTACCACTCCAAAACTTAGTATTACTTAAATCAATATGTCTTACGTCAGAATAACCTTCGTCATTAACGAATACTGTTTCAAATGGAATAGGAGAATCACTAAGAGTATCAACAGAAGACAAGTCTAACTTAGAGAAACTAGGAAGTTTCATAGTAGACATAAATCGTTGGAATCTCATTCCGCCTAATCCTTCAATATCATTAATTTGAGGAGTATTATTAATAGTAATCTGCGTATTGAAAGAACTAATAGGAGATAATCTGATTTCAGTAGGCTTACCTTCTTCTAAGAAATATCTAGTATCGGTAGTATTGCCAATATTAACTACAAATATTGCAGGACAATTAGATGTAATAATAAGTTTAGGATTAATAGCTTCTGCACCACCTGCGGAGAATGTACCCTTATTATTATAAGGTTGGATATTAGCAGCATTACTATACTTAAATACTCCATCAAAGAACCAAACTCTCTTTTTCATCCAGTCTCTAACATACTCAACACGAGTACCATGTAGAAACTCAATATTAGCATAAGAAGGTTGTCCACCTGATTCACCAACGTAAGCAGTAAGATATTTAACATTATAGTCATAATTAAATAGAAGTTCTCCGCAATCTTTAGTTTGAGCAGCAAAATAATTATCTATATAATCATTAATATCTTTACAAATAGTAGCATTATTTCTCCATAAGTCCCAAAGAGTTTCAAGAGAACTATCGAATACTCCAGTATTGGCAAAAATAGTATCTCTTAATACATCCCACATACGAGAACTATAAGTATCATATCCACCATCGGCAGCGTTTTTAGTAATAACTAATGAGTTAACATCATTCTTATCATTATTACTAAATGTATCTAACCAAGCAGTTTTAGCAACAGATTCAAGAGCTACGTTATCAAGACCATTAGCAGTATCCATATCATAGAATTTAATAAACCACTTATTAGTCCCACCAACATTATAACAAACTAAAGTTAAGTTCTTACCTAATGAATCTACAAGTCCATACTTTACACACGTCAATAAATAAGAGTAAGCGTTCTTAATCGAGAACTTAGTATCTAGTTCAGCAGCAAGTGTAGACCAACTAGACTGTGCAGGATATTCACCAGCAGTTTCTTCATAACCGCCGGAAGTCTCATTCCAAATGTATTTCTTAACTGTTGATGAAGTCATTTGAGCAAAGATAGAGAATAACTCTTGTAATGCTCTCCAAACATTATCGTCAGTAACAGGTGCACTAGGTTCTAGCCAATTACCACCATTATATTTAAATTCACCTACATGTTTGATAATAGATAAATCATCTTGCATAAACAACGCTAATGGTAATGTCTTTTCTCCATCTACAATTACATTCGCATTTTCTCCAAACTCATAAGAATAAACTTTTCTTTGGTCTATGTTTCCGAATAGTTCATCTTGTGCATAAGTATGATAAGAAGTAACAAAAGCAGGAAGTTTATTATCAACATACTCACCTGCTGTATTCTTTATCTTAGTAGTAAAGTCTTTCATAAATCGGAATCCCATATTATAATAAGCTCCACGACCTAAGTTAAAACTATATATACCAAGCATAGTTTGAGTTTCTTCTCCATCAAACTGAATAAGAAGTATTATAGGAAAACCTTCAAGAGTTTGTTTAATAGTGACCTTATCTTTTACAGTTCTATCACGAGTATCTACTGGACGATGAGATTCAAGTTGCTCCATAGGCGGAGTTTTCTCGAATAAGAAATCCGAGTTATCATTAATCCATTTACCAATAGAAGCATTATTAGCATGAGCGCTGTCAACAACGTCAGCTTTAAGCGTAAATTGTCTTTCAGGAAACCATGTTTCTCTAGGTTGGAATAACTCGTAATCAAGATTACCACCATCATCATCTTTAAGCATCTTATCGAATCTTATCTCTAAGTTCTTAATAAGATTGTTCAAAGTAGAAGTACCTTGCTTAGAAACAGAAACATCAGTAGTATATTCAGAGCTAGACTTTCCCGAAGTTGGACTAAAGTAACTCATAGTACAACCACTATACCAATTATTATTCTGACCTCCAATTTCTTCAAATATAGCGCGAGTAAAACCAGTATTAGCGCAATTAATCAACATTATATCAACTGGTAATACTCTAGTAGTATCAGAGATAAGACTGTTGAAATTGACACTAGCATACGTTTGGTTAATATCGTCCCATAGAGTAGAATGGGGTTCTGAATCAGAAGTAGAGAAGAAGTTCTTTAACTTCATTCTATTGTATTCAGTAAAGTCTACACTACCATCAGATAAAAGAGTTGCTCTAGCTCTAGAGTTCATTGCATTAATAACAATTTCTTTATCATTAGCAGGAACACGGAACAACTTAATATCATAGAAGTTAACATCAGCAAAGTTTTGAATCTGTCCTGAATTACTAATATCGCAACCAAGATATATCTTAGAATTAGTTTTCCAAGTAAAGTCAGTCTTTATTTCACGAGCAGCATTAAGTATACCATTAATAAAGATACCGACAATCATCTTTCCTTGATTCTTATTAACTATAAAATCAACAGTATTAATAACATTCTGTTGTATCTTACAACTAATAGTTTCTTTAATATTACCATCTGTATAAGACCAAATAATATCTTCAAGACCTACTTTAATACCTTCAGAGAATTGTTCGTCAGTATTGTAATCCCCTATAAAGAATATTGTTCTGTTTGAGAACGGATGAATATCTGACTTGAATGTACATGATAATCCAAATCCTTGCCTTGACCAGTTATTAAGAGTTGTTATATCATCTTTAAATGGTTGTACATCAATAACACCATAGGCTTCTCCTGATATACGTAACATAGATTGTCCGTTCTCTGTTAAGAATCCTGATAGTACTCCGTTTGTATTATATACATTAAGATTAGTTACAGCACCACTAGGAGTAATAGAACCAGGCGCAGTAAATGTTGGTTCATTACTAGTCCAAACTTCAGTAGTAGATACTTGAGGGAAACTTTCTTGACGAACATGCCAACTAGCATACCTACTATTATTAGGATTTTGGTCTGCAATAAGAGCTTGGGAACTAGATACTACTTCACAAGCAAGAATTGTATCAGTTACAGGGTCTCCTTTTTCAGACCAACAACGAAGTGTAATATTCCAATTACCAATAACATCTCCTTCTGTTGGAATAGCATAACTAAATACTTGTTGTTTACCACGTTGAACATATTGATTATCGTTATAGTTTCCTTCATCAAAGTAACCTATATCTTTAGTAATACCATTATGTTCGATTCTAACTGCATAATAAATAAGACTAACTCCTGCAAGATATGGAGTAAATGCAAAAGATACATTACCACTTTGAGAGAACTTAGTTCTTTCAACTCCGGCATCTACTTCTGCTTTACTAGTAATACCTTCCACTAAAACAACAAGATTAACACCATCTTCCACAACTACACGATTCGTTACTTTATCAGATTGAACAGTAGCTTCATTCATTGAAGTAAATGCTTGTGCTTGTATAGTATAAGAACTACCTGCTATAATATTACCTAGTTCCCATAAGTTAACATTAACTTGTTTAGGAGCAGTAGAAGTTGTCTTACCTAATTCAATAGTTTTAGTAGCACCATTAGTTACATTGGTAACAACAAGATTAACATCTGAACCAATAATTTTACTAGTGATACTATAAGTAAAAAAGTAATCAAGACCAACAGTAGCAGTATTGCCTGATACAGTACTAGTAAGTTTAATACTAGCTTCTACTATATTAAGCAGATAAGATTCAGCAGAGAATCCGTCTGTATCACTAGCTGTAATTACAACAGAATGATTACTATTAGCAGAGAATTTGGAAGTGGTGGACGTTTTATTGGGGAAGAAGTCGCAAAAGAACTCGGAATTGCTTATTATGATAAGAATATAATAAGTCAGATTGCAGAAAAGTCTGGTTTATCACCAGAATACGTTCAGGAAAATGCAGAATTATCTCCGAAAAGGGGATTGTTTGCATATGCTTTTGCCGGACGTGATATAACAGGAAAATCTGTGGAGGATCTAGTACATGAGGCTCAGAGAAAGGTCATATTAGATTTGGCAGAAAAAGAGCCTTGTGTGATTATTGGAAGAAATGCAGATTATATTTTAAAAGACAGAGACGATGTGCTGAATGTATTTATTCATGGAGATATGCCTGAAAAAATAAAGCGTATCAC
>OLQN01001821.1_pt1 | contig 15269 bp, 9 predicted proteins | sample 1673181 | NCBI WGS metagenome assembly OLQN01 (sample SAMEA3136763, study PRJEB25190) | human gut metagenome | biome: human gut; feature: human-associated habitat; material: faeces | place: Austria | collected 2013
CAGAACACCACAAAGCCTTGGTTGAGTTTGGCGGCATTGAGTACGGCGATGTATTTCTGGATATAGCCTCGGCTTTCCATGCGTTTCAACCGTTCAAACACAGGGGTCGACGACAGGTTGACCTGTTGCGCGAGTTCCTTGATTGTCAGTCGGGCGTTGCCTTGCAGCGTGCGTAGAATCTGCAAGTCGACCTTGTCTAATTTTTCCGTTTTTTCGATGGATTCCATAAAAAAGTCTGCAATTTTTATTGACACTGCGAAGATAATAAATTCCAGTTGTTTCCACGTCTAAATGGCGGAGTTTGTAGAATTATTTTCGCACGTTTGCGAACCTTTTGTGTTGTATATTGTTCTATACTAATGGAAATTAAAAAATGTTTTTATGAAAAAAGAATTTTTGACGCTGATTTTAGCAGGTTCACTTATGAGTGCCGGTGCAGAGAATGCACTTACGGGCACCAAATTTGCCGACAATTGGTCGGTTGGTATCAACGCCGGTGTTACACAGCCTTTGGCACACCCTTATTCTATTGGTGAAAACATTCGTCCGCAAGTGGGCGTGGAGCTTTATAAGCAATTCACGCCAGTGTTCAAGACCGGCGTGGAGTTCAATGCCGGAATAAACACAACGGGTATCTATGGCAACCGCGGTGTGCGCACTGCTTTCGACCATGCAAATCTCAATCTCCTTGGTGGTTTGAACCTTATGAACCTTTTCGGAGGCTATAAAGGCTCGCCTCGGGTGTTCGAAATAGAGGCTCTCGGAGGCATCGGTGTAGGCCACGTGTTTGGATGCAAGGACGCCGACGGCTCAATGGCTCACAAGAACTATATGACTTCGAAGTTTGGATTGAACCTCGGGTTCAACATTGGCAAGGCTAAACAATTCACGTTGGCTGTCAAGCCGGCGATTGTTTACAATATCGAGGGCCGTTCGCAAAGCAACAACGCTGTGGCTTTCAACTCAAACAAAGCCAACTTTGAACTGATGGCTGGCTTGGCCTACCATTTCAAGACAAGCAACGGAACGCATCATTTCACTTACGCGCGTCTTTACGACCAGAACGAAATAGATGGTCTTAACGACAAAATCAACAATCTCCGTGGTGAGCTCGATGGCAAAGACAACGATCTCAAGGCTGCAAACAACAGAATCAACGATCTCAACAATGAAGTTGAACGCTTGAAAAACCGCAAGCCTAACGAGGTGCGCGTGGTGGAGACCGTAACCCAGCAGACTCGTTCGATGGAGTCGGTCGTTACATTCCGTCAGGGCAAATCGACTGTCGACAATGCCCAGCTGCCTAATGTGGAGCGTGTGGCAACTTATTTGAACAACCATAAGGACGCAACCGTAATCATCCGCGGATTCGCTTCGCCGGAAGGCAGCCAGGAAGTGAACGAGCGCATTGCGAAGGCTCGTGCAGAGGCTGTGAAAGACATCCTCGTAAAGCGCTACCGCATCAACGCAAGCCGCATCGACGCTCAGGGCAACGGAGTGGGCGACATGTTCTCTGAGCCGGATTGGAACCGCGTAAGCATCTGCACAATCGACGACAAAGAGAAATGATAATCAACTTGACATAACAGGGAGGACCGCGTCGGAATGACGCGGTCCTTTTTTTGGCAGGATTACCTGCCAAAAGTCCGACTGGTGTTGATTCTGAATCTTGCCACTTGAAACGTCGGTGAGGGAAAAAGAGTCTGCCTTATGACTATTTGTTGGAGGTTGGTACTCAAGGTGAAACGTGCTCTTTTTTCCGCTTGCCCGACTTTTTGATTGAAAAAAATCGGATAAAAATGATGTTTTTCAGAAAAAAGACGTAACTTTGCACTCGGTTTAAGGAAAGATGCCGGAGTGGTCGATCGGGACGGTCTCGAAAACCGTTGTACGGGTAACCGTACCGAGGGTTCGAATCCCTCTCTTTCCGCTAATAAGGGTGTAAATCAGCAAATTATGCGATTTACACCCTTTGTTATACCCAAAAAGTTTCTCGGTATTTCTACAGACCCCCTTTTTTTTACATTCCACCCGAGTTTTGCTACTGACCCTAAAAAGCGACAGCGGCTTCCACCCGGAGCCGCTGTCGTGGTTATAGAAATGAAATAAAGATTCTTTTATTTGTTGATTTTCTGCCAGCTGTCTTTGAGCGTTATTGTGCGGTTGAACACAAGATGCTCCTTCGTAGAGTCCTTTTTGTCGGGCGTGAAGTAGCCGATGCGCTGGAACTGGAAGTGTGCCCCCGGCTCTGCGTTTTCTGCGAGGAACGGCTCTATCTTAGCGTGTTCCACAACTTTGATTGAGTCGGGATTGAGGAGCTCGTGGAAGTCACGGTCTTTAACCTCAGAGGCATTCTCCACGGCAAACAGGCGGTCGTAAAGACGCACCTCGGCGTCGATGCAATGGCGTGCCGATACCCAGTGGAGCGTGCCTTTCACCTTGCGCATGCTTCCCGGCATACCGCTCTTCGACTCTGGGTCGTATTCGCAGTAGATTTCTTCGATACGTCCGTCGGCATCTTTCTTGCAGCCTGTGCATTTTACGATGTATGCACCTTTCAGACGCACTTCCTTGTCGGGAGTCATACGGAAGAATTTCTTGGGAGGATTCTCCATAAAGTCGTCGCGTTCGATGTAGATTTCGCGCGAGAACGGCATTGTGTGGGTGCCGCTTGTAGGGTCTTCCGGGTTGTTTTCCATCTCCATCTGTTCCACTTGGTCGTCAGGGTAGTTGGTGATTACAACCTTTACGGGGTCGATCACGGCGCATACGCGTGTCGCACGTTTGTTGAGGTCTTCGCGGATGCTGAACTCAAGCAGCGAGATGTCGTTGACAGCCTCGAATTTGGTATATCCGATGCGGTTGATGAACGATTTTATTGACTCCGGAGTGAATCCGCGGCGGCGCAGACCGGAAATTGTCGGCATGCGTGGGTCGTCCCATCCGTCAACGAGTCCCTCTTTCACCAGTTGCAGCAGTTTGCGCTTTGACAATACGGTGTAGGTGAGGTTCAGACGGTTGAACTCAATCTGACGCGGGCAGTAGGTCTCGTCGGCAAGCTCCTTTACGAAATATTCGTAGAGCGGGCGGTGAGGCACAAACTCAAGCGTGCAGATGGAGTGGGTCACGCCCTCGAAATAGTCAGACTGTCCGTGGGCGAAGTCGTACATAGGGTACACTTTCCACTTTTCGCCGGTGCGGTGGTGTGGATGCTTGATGATGCGGTACATAATCGGGTCGCGGAAATGCATGTTTGACGACGCCATGTCGATTTTTGCGCGGAGCACCATCGCGCCCTCCTCAAACTCGCCGGCGTTCATACGCTTGAAGAGGTCGAGGTTTTCCTCGATAGGACGGTCGCGGAACGGGCTTGCCGTGCCTGGCTGTGTCGGAGTGCCTTTCTGCTCTGCAATCTGCTCTGCAGTTTGCTCGTCAACGTAGGCCTTGCCTTCTTTTATCATGCGGATTGCGAGGTCGTAGAGCTGTGGAAAATAGTCAGAAGCGTAGTATTCGCGGTTGCCCCAATCGTAGCCGAGCCATTTGATGTCCTCGCGTATGGAGTCTACATACTCCACGTCTTCCTTCACCGGGTTGGTGTCGTCGAAGCGCAGGTTGCAGGTGCCGCCGAATTTCTCTGCGACGCCGAAGTCCATACAGATAGCCTTGGCATGTCCGATGTGGAGATAACCGTTAGGTTCCGGTGGGAAACGCGTGTTCAGGCGTCCGCCGTTCTTTCCGTTTTTCAAATCGTCGGCAACCATCTGCTCGACGAAGTTCTGTCCTGACTCTTTTTCTGGTGTCAGTTCTTTGTTCTCGATTTCTGACATAGGTGTATCTAACTTTTAATTTGTTTCTAATGATTAAAATACAAAGTTAATGCAAAAATGTGGAAAACAGGAAATAGTGTGAAAAAAATCCAAGTTGCGCAATAAAAAAACCGTCTTGCCTCCCATGTGAGGCAAGACGGTTCTTTAAAAAATCAACCTAATATGTGATGTTTATTTCTCATACCAAGTGCAGTCGATAAATTCGAACGTGCCTGGTGCAGTCACTTTGTAGCGCACGGTGTGGTTGGTTGTGGCATTGTTGTAGACTGCGAAATTGATGGTGTAGACCACTTCGAGTCCGGCAACCGGTGCTGCGTCGGCGTGGAGCGTGGTGAGTGCGCCAGGAAGCACTTCCTTGCAGAAGCGGTCCATCATGAGCGTTTCGATTTGCTCGTCGGTCATTCCCTCATAGCCGGCAGGATACTGCTCTTTCGCCTTTGCAGGGCGGAGGTCGACATTGCCTTGGTAAGCCGATGTTCCGCAGTAGTACTCGTTGTTGCCATATTTGGAGATGTAGAAGTTGCCGTCCTTCAAGCCTGTCGATCCGAGAGGCTTGTCGATGTGCTCATATACCCAGTCGACGCAAGCCTGATAGTACTTGGTGGAGATTTCCACACCCTTGCCACCCGGCAGCGTGATTTCCACGTTCGGGTCATACATCCACTTGCCGTTGGTGCGCACAAACTGAGCTGACTCCTCGGTCACGCCGTTGGTCTTCTGCCACAATGAGCCGTTGAACGTATATTGGTCGCATACGAGCGACGTCTTGCTGCTTGCGTAGTATTTGTAAGCCACAAGTTTGGTGTCGCCGGCCTTGGCGTATGGGAAGTTGACCTTGAGATATGTAGGCAGATACTCGTCTGGTTTCTCCAGGTTGAAGTATTTCATGCCCATAGCCGTATAGTCGGCAGCCTGGAGCAGGTTGATCGACGTGTTGGCTTTCCAGTTGTTGCCGTCGAACGCATATACAGCCGATACGCTCTTTGATGTAACGGCAGTTGCGGCGCGCAATGCACGGCGCGATTTTGTAGCCTTTGCTTCAACAGCCGCTGTAGGCACGAAGTTGACATATTTGCCGCCGGAAATCGATGTGAAGTAACCGGTTACGGTGTATGTCTTATCGTTCTCGAAGAGGGCCTTCTGCTCGTCGGTAGCCTGATAGAGGCTTCCGATGGCGGTCTCTGCGCCGTCGATGGTGAAGTTGTAGAAGTTGCCAGAGATTGTAACCTTGCCGGTAAACTGGGCGAATACAGCCAGCTGGTTGTCGGTGATGCCGAGCAAAGCGTCGCAAGCCTTGCCGTCGAGCACTTTGGCGGAAGGATAGCTGTAGGCTTGGTTGCCTGTTACGGTAACTGTGGCTGTTGTGCCGGTAATCTGGAAGCCCTTGTTGTAGGCTGAAACCTCGCCGGTCACGTCAACCTGGTCGCCCACCTTGTAGGCTGTTGCGTCGAAACCGCTTGCATAGTAAACGAGGATAGAGCCTGAATTGTCGGTGAGGATGAATCCGCGGGCGCAGATTGCAGTCACCAAACCTTTCACTGTGACGTTGCTGCCTACGGATACTGATCCGAGCGCGCTTGTCATCTCATAGCCAGGGGCAGGATCGTTGCCCGAGCCTCCGAATGAAGGCTCTGTTTCGGTCTGCTTGTAGTTTACGATAACCATATCGCCTTTCTTGGCGTCGCTGTATTCAACAGAGAGGATCGAAGGAATGTGTTTCTGTGCCGATACGATAGGCGAGAAAGCCTCGATGTAGTCCTTTTCGCTGCCCCAGGCATCCTGATAGTCGGTCTCGGTGACAGTATATTCCGAAGCGGCGCCGAAATTGGTCACTTCTTCAGGCACGTTGCCAGCCACGCGGTATGTGATGTTGATCGACGATCCGTCGCTCAGCGTGAAATATGCGAAATCAGAATCGCTGAGGAAATTAGGAATGTAGTCGCGGGCAGTGATTTTGTCGGTGAAATAGTGCTGTGTTCCGACAGCCTTCAGCTCCTTGCTCAAAGTGTCGCCGGCCTGCTTGATGTTGGCGGAGTTTGCTGCAAGGTTGGTGTAGTCGGCATCGGTAAACGTGTAGGCAATCATCTGCTTGTTGGTGATGCCTTTGTCGCCGTCGAAGCCGTCCAGTTTATCGTTCCAGTCGTTGGGGTCGCAACTTGACAACGCCACGAGGCATGAAGCGATAAGAGCGGAATATAATAGTTTCGTTTTCATTGTCTTGAATAGTTAGATGTTTAGAAGTTTACTTTCAGACGAACAGAATATGTGCGGCCGAAAGAGTAGAACACACGGTAGACATTGTCCCATTCGCCGGCAGTTGTGATGTTGTTGTAGGCATCCATCACGTAGTAGTGGTTGAACAGGTTGTTGATGTTGCCGTTGAGTGTGGCGCGCACACCGGCAATCTTGAAACTGTAGCTTGCGCTGAAGTCGAACTGGTTGCCCCAAGGAATTCTCCATGGATCGGCAACGTTGATTGTCGAGTTTGCAGAGTAGTTTGACGACGACACTTGATAGTCGCTGTAGTTGCGTCCGCTTGCCACCCAGTCCAGACCGAAACGGAAACCGTCGAGCGGACGGATGTTGATGCCGATAGAACCGGTTGTCTGAGCTGAGCCGCCCACTTTCACGCCTTTCTGGTTGAGCACAGCCCATGCGTGGTCGTCAGCAAGTATGCCCGACGCAACGGTGCCGCGGAGGTCTTTCAAAGGCTCGCCGTTCTGGTTGTAGAAGTAGCCCTTTGCGTTGCTGTCCCAAACCCAGTCGCCCACAGAGAGCATACCTTCGAGTTCGAACCATTTTACTGGACGGTATGTGAAGTTCATCTCCACACCCATGTGGCGTGCGTCTACGCCCTGCATATTGAGAGAGTAGCGGTCGCCGGCGTGTTCGCCCGAAGTGATTTCGCCGCCGCGGGTCGATGTCTTGTCTTTCCAGTTTGTGTAGTAGGCGTTGGCTACGAAAGAGAATACCGGATTGTGGAATCCATAGCCGATTTCATAAGAGATTACCTTCTCGTTTACAGCGTCAGGGTTGATTGCGTTGCTCTTGGCCGATGTCAGGAACGCGCCGCCTGAGTAGAATGGAGCGCGGCTGATGTAGCCGAGGTTGAAGAACACGTTGTTGTAACGGTTGATGTTGTAGTTCGCACCGCCCTTGATTGTTCCGCCGAGGAAGTTGAGCTTTTCCGACTTCTCGTGTGCCTTATCGTAGTTGAAGTGGTCCACACGCCAGTAGCCTGTGTTGCTGATTGAGCCGGCAAGCACGAAGTTGAATTTTTTGTTGAGGATGGAGTATTCCAACTGTCCGAACACGCCTTCCTGATGAGTGTGTCCAATCCAGTCACGGTAGACGATGTCGCCTACGCCGAGTTTCTCGTATTTCCAGTTAGGATCGGCTGCCGCTGCGTTGTTGGCTGCCGACACGCCGCTTCTGCTGGAGTCGTCCATATAGTACTCACCGTCGTAGAGGTCGACAATCTCGTTGTTGTGGCGGCCTACGTAGTAGCGCATGTCGAGACCGGCTGTAAGGGTGAGTTTCTTAGGGAGAAGCTCGTTTTTGTAAGTCGAAACGAGTCCATACCATTCATGGGCGTTGTTGCTCTTTGCCATAACGAGGTTTGAACCTGTTGTGCTGTTGGCATTCATCTCCTGAATCTTGTCGTAGGCGAAAGTGCCGTCAGGGTTGCGGAACAATGTGTTGAGCACACCGTTCGACGCGCCGTACCAAGACGAGTAGCTGAGGCTTGTGCCGTCTGCCAGCGTGCCGCGTCCTTGACCTGAGTAGCCTCCGCCACGTGCGATTGACAGGTAGGCTGCCGACGACAGTGATGACTTGTGGTCAATCTGCCAAGTGTGGTTGAGCGAAATCTGAGGTTTGTGGTATTGGTTTGTTGTAGAAGAGCGGCGCTGTCCGTTCTTGTCGTATCCGAATGTCGGATTGTAGCGGTACATCGACTCCTCGCCCATATAGTTCTGTACTTGCTGCCAGCCTTCGATTGTCAAACCGTCCTGTGAGCTGCGCTTGTTGTGAGTCTGAGGAGCGCCAAATGCGGTCAGTGACAATTGGTGGGCGTCGTTGATGCGTTTGGAGATGTTGATAAACCAGTTGTAGCTGTTGAAGTCTGTGCCCTGGATATATCCGTCGCCTGCACGGTGGGAGAACAAAGCGGTCACTGCCCATCCGTTTTTCATCAAGCCTGTCGAGAACGATACGCCTTCCTGGTGCAGTCCGTCGTTGCCCATGCCGTACCATACGGAGCCGCCTTTCTTGGCATCGAGCGATTTGGTGATGATGTTGATTGTACCGCCGACTGAAGGAGTCGATACAATCGATGCGCCAAGACCGCGCTGTGTCTGCATTGATGATGTCACGTCGCTAAGGCCTGCCCAGTTGCTCCAATAAACACCGCCCCATTCCATGTCGTTGACGGGGACACCGTTGATCATGACTGCGACGTTGGCGGCTTGGAAACCGCGCATGTTGATTTTAGAGTCGCCATATCCGCCACCGTCTTTTGTGGCCCATACGCCTGGAGTGGTTTTCAGAACTTCCGGAAACTCTTGGTTGCCCAGTTTCATGTCGATGACACGGGCACTTACTTCCGAAATGGCAACTGGCGTCTCGCGTGTCTTGGCAATCGACTGCGTAACGACTACGTCGCGGAGCATCTGTGATGCTGCCTCGAGGCGAACCTCGCCCAAATTGCCTTGCGACTTTTTAAGCACTGTCTTGTAGCCGACATAGCGGATCTCAACGTCTTTGGAGCCTTGCGGCACTTCAATCTGGAAAAATCCGTCGATGTTGGTTACAGTTCCGATTTTTGTCCCGGGGATAGTGATGGTGGCACCGATTACAGGTTCGCCCTGCTCGTCAACCACGCGGCCACGGCAATTGCTATGTCCGGCTGCAAGAAGTTGCGCCGTCGATAGGAAAATTGCGGTAGCTAAGAGGAGAAGTCTCTTCATGCTGTAGGGATTTAGTTAATTTTAAAGAATAGAATATGTTAATTTTTCAATTTTTTAATTAATTGAACTGCCAATTCAAAACTTCGTGAAAACCACTATGCAAAATTAGACTTTTTGTGTAACGAATGCAAATTTAAGCCAATAAAAACTACGCGTTGTCACCAAGATGTTAAAATTCAAGGTGTGCAATGCCATGCAGGAGGATGCCGTCGTCTGAGACTCCTTCCGCCTGAACCGTAAATGCAGAGCCGCGCGGCAGCGAGGATTTAGGAATGGTTATTGTTGCATTGCCGTTGCATAGCCTGACATTCCCGTTCCAATAAAGGGTCATGCTCTTTGCATTCTCGGAAGAGTGAACATGCTCAGGCTTCTGATAGCCTAATGGCTTGAACCGTGACACTCGGTTCAATGTCATGCCGTCAAGAGATGAGGCTCCGTTTTTCAGCGTGATTGAGATTACTCCCGGGCCGCCTTTGGCTCCCCAGATGGCTGCGCTGCCGGTTTTGAACACGTCGATGCGTTCCACGTCCTGCATTTGTATGATGTCAAGGTCGTAGTCGCCATCAAGAATCACACCGCCGATTGCGATGGCGGCATGCGACTTGCCGTAGACTGAGATCTTGCTGCGCACATAAGCTGTGTCGCCTTTCATGTATATTCCTGGAATGCGTCTCAGCACTTCGTGGATGCATGTGGCGTCGATATATGCAAGTTGGTCTGCGGTCATGGAGAAGTCTGCCATGCCGGAGAACGTTCCGTTGTGCTTGTCACGTCGCGCGGCGGCTACGTCAACATTGTGGAGACGTATTGTCCTGCCGGATGCGATATCGTTGAAAACTGCCGCATCGCCGCATCGCCGCCCTGACTGCACGGCGATTGATGCGCTGTCTACGGGAGGATATGTCGTCTCGTCTATTCTGACGGCGGTCTTTTCGTATTGGTTGCCGACGGATGCGTTTACGGCAAAGGTCGTTCCGTCGGGGTAGTCAAGCCCAGAGATTGCGAAGTTGCCGTATTTATCGGCTGTTGCGACAGCATACATGTCGGCATTCGGCGAGATGATGCTGACTTTTGCAAACGAAGCGTCTCTTGGATACGGTGCTGTAACGATAGCCTTGCCTGAAATCGTTTGTGAGACCTCGTGCTTTACTGGAGGCTGAGTGAACTGTCCTGCAAGAATGCTGTCAACGCAGTATCTGTCGCAAACGGAACGGTGCAGCAGCGAGTCGACCGCTGCCGCATTGTATCCATTTGCGAAAAATCGGTCTGCGTCTGCAACTCCTCCGCGCACGTCTTGCGAGAGCAGTATCTGTGGGATGATAGACGGTGTCTTATTGTCGTGGCCTTTTGTTATGGCTACCGACATATGCGCTGAAATCTGTGATGGAAGGCATATATTGAGGCGTATGCTGTCGGAAAACTCGGCATGAGTCGTGATTGTTGCTTTCACAGATTCTTTTCCGTAGGGAGAGAACACTGATTTTATGCCAAAAACTGCTCCGGCGCTGTCAATTGCAATAAATTGCGAAATGCCTTCGGGCAGCTCCTTTTTGGGGAAAACTATGGGCTCTCCTGGTTTGATCTGTCCGTCATAGCATACGCAACCTCTCGAAATTACGGCAAGTTTGACGGCTTTCGCGGCCGAGTTGTCAAGCATGATTTTAAAAGCTTGGCCGGTGTCGGTGCAGTGCAGTGGATTGGATTTTTCCCAAGCGTCGGCTGTTTGGATGTCAGTGACAGGAGCGGGGCTGCTTCCGATGCTGATAGGCGTAAGGCATTCGTAGCCGTGCAGTCCTGCAGAATAAAGGGTGTAGCATCGCAGGAAACACTGCTCTTCAGCCAAATCCTTTGGCGTGTCGAGATATCCGGCGTATGCGCCGTTGTGTCTGGCTATTTTGATCCTCTTTATTGTGAAGCCTTGCGTGTCAAGGAGCTCGGCGTATGCATACATGTCGGCATCCGTGGGAATCAGGCTGGTTGCGTCGACAGCATATATGCACAGCCAGATTCGTTCGCCTGGCATATAGCTTGTGCGGTCGGTGTGGATGAATAGCTTCTCCTGTGGATACAGTTGTCTCTGTTTGTTGAAAAGCATAGACACATTTGGGCATATTTGCTGTGGTCTTGACGTCATTGCCGCCGTCAGCATGATGACGATGAATAAAAAAAATCTTTTCATATTCTTGTGTTTTATTTCTTGTGTCTCAGTCGGCAATCTTGATGCTTATGGCTTTCAGTTGCTGCCAGCCGGCTTTGTCTGTGACACGGACCATAAAATGATAGTCTCCGTTGTCGATGTCGTAAGGAATTGGAATGTCGACTTTCGCCTCATACGACGTCGCCCCTGTAGGGATGGCAAAGTCTTGGTTGTAGATCCACGGATTAACAGGCGTTTTTATGGGGTCGAGCGGACAGTCGCCGGCGGATGTGGAATGCGAGTGGTGGTCGAAATTGTTGTGGATTTCGAGGTTGAAGTTGCCGAGCTCCATATTGTCGGTGAATGTGTAGCGGAAAGGAATTGTCTCTCCTTTGTGATACACCTCGCAGTTTATCGGGGAAGGAATGTCGCCATCAACGATTTGTGGCTTTTCAAGATCTTTTGCCGGATCGTCGTTGTTGCTGCATGAGCAGATTGCGATAGACGTCAATGTCGCGTATGCAAAATATAATATCCGTTTCATAATACGATTGCTTTTCTTGTAAAGGCTTGTCTGCCGACCAATTGCCGACAGCCAAGCCGTGGTGGTGTTATTTAGTTATCTGAATGCCTTCAACTTCCTCTGTGGTGGAATTGCCCTCGGCATCGGTTACAGTAAAGTGGAGATGGTACTCGCCTGCTGGTGCGTCGGCAGGAACGGCGAGATGTTCATGGAAATGGGCAGATGTCTCGCCGAGATATTTGCCTGTGTATTTAAATTCCTTCTCGTAGTCGGCGGCGGTATTGTGCAGTTCCACTTCTATTTCAGCGATTTTGTTTGGCGCGCTGATTTCCGCCTCAAGATGCATTACTCCGCCGGCAACCGCAGTCTTGCTGTTGCCTTCGCCAGTTTCCGTTATTGTTATTTCTGGGGAGCCTTCCACCGGCGTCGTTATTTTTAAAGAAGATTTGAACACAGAGCTTTGTCCAGCCTTGTCGGTGACGGTGAACGTCAGCACATATTCACCGGCAGCAGTCTCGGAGGAAATGTCAATGTGCTCGTGGAAAGTAGTGTTGCGCACACCGATGTATTTACCATCGGTCCATGACTTCGCGACCACAGTGGTTAAGCCGTCGGCTGATGTTACAGCAACGTCGATGCGGGCGATGAGCCCTTCGGCTTCAAGATCGCCTTCAAGATGCATGTCTTTGCCCGCCGTGGCGGTTTTGCTGTTTTCCTCGCCAACTTCGGCGAGAGTGGCTACGGGTTTGGAAACATTCGGCTCATCGTTGTTGTCGCACGATGTCGTAAATAGAGAAAAAACACTCAGTGTCAAAGCCACTGTAAGAAATAAACACTTTTTCATAGTTCCTAAGGTTTATATGTTAATAAATCACTTTTATTCCAGCAAAATAACTTCTTGGCAGAGACGGACCATAGACGTAGTCGGAGTCGCGGTTCCATCCTTTGTCGAAGTCTTTTTGGTAGGCGTTTGTTATGTTCTGTATGCCACCGTTTATCTGTAGAGTCAAGTCGTTGTATACAGGAATGTCGTATGAAAGCTTTACGTTCAGTGTGAAGAAATCTGGGGTGTCGACTGCTGTCGGAGTATCGACGCCCGATCCGGCGTTGTGTCCGACGAGCATGCTGCCCGTGTAGTTTCCTGTGACAGCCGCTGTGAAACGTTGCAGTGGGGTTGAGGTAAGCGTGAAATATCCGTAAGTGTTCGGAGTGCGCATCATTTTACGGTATTTCTGTTCCGGAACCTCATCGTTCCATGCAATGGCTTTGTCATATTTGCTTTGTTGGAGTGTTACGCCGGCCTGGAGCGAAATCCATCTTGACAGTGCAACCTTGCCCTCGATGTTTAGACCAAGCACCTTTGCGCCGTATGCGTTATAGCGTTCCTGCACAGTGTTGCCTTGGCTGTCGGGTTGGTCAAGTTGCCTGAGCGCAAACACGTTGTTCAAATCCGTGTAGAAACCTTCGACAAGCAGATTGACTTGTGCATTCTCAAACTTGTGATAAATGTCTGCAGACAAACTGAAACTGTTGGATCGTTCTTCTTTCAAATTGTCAGCAAGAACAGTGACCAGACGTTCACCACCGACAATGCCGATGTGCAAATCTTCGTCAAAGGCCTGTGGCGCACGGAATCCTCCGGCATAGCTTGCGCGCAGGTTGACATCCTCAGTCGGATTGAAGCGTATGTTGGCACGCGGACTGAAAATTATGCGGTCCACAAAATTGTGTTTGTCAAATCGGCCTCCGATGAGAAAACTCCAGCGTTTGTTTTTCCATTCATTCTGGAAAAACAAGCTTCCGATTTGGGCATTTTGCCGGAAGTCACGGTTGTAGCCGAGGATGATGTCTTTCAGTCCGTCATGATTGTATTCCGCACCAAGAGTCAGGTCTGATGGCATAAATATAAGTTTGTCGAAAGAATGCATATATTGTGCGCCGAGAATATAGGTGAGGCCATGTGTGGTGCCGTAGGCCTTCTGTGCGGCCTCAATATCATCAGGCGTGCCTTCGCCTATTCCTCCATAATAGCTTTTGCGGGCAGTTGACAGGAACGAGAAATATGCGTTTACGCGGTTTTCCCTGTTTGGCGAGAAATAATCATAACTTAATCCTCCGCCTTGAATGTTGTGCTCTGTTTGTTCGGCGATGTTGGCCTCATGGGCTATGTGGTCAAGCATGTTTCCGCCACGTCTGAACTCATGGATGCCATGATACTGCAACGTCAATTTGGAGTAGGGATTCAGCTTTAGAAAGGAGTTGAGTCCTAATGTCTGGTTGTGCAAGACGGGCAACTCGCTATATCCGTCGCCGTCATAATCAAACGGTTGACGGTAACGGTTCTGTCCATATATGTAGAATCCGGCTCTGTTGTTGTCTGTGACCAATGACAGATTGGCTGATGTGGTGTTGTCAAACGAGTTTTTTCCGCCGATGCTCATAAACGAGTGCCCCACTTCCTACGCTCTGCAGTTCCGGGATGGCTCTTTGGTGATAATGTTGATGGTGCCTCCTATGGCTGATGCTCCGAATAAAGCAGAACCGCCGCCGCGCACCACCTCTACGCGCTCAATCATATTCGTCGGGATTTGTTCCAGACCATAAATGCCGTTCAAGGCGGAGAATACAGGGCGGGAGTCAATCAATATCTGAGAGTAGTGACCGTCAAGTCCGTTGATACGTACTTGTGTGAAGCCGCAATTCTGACAGTCGTCCTCTGTCCTGACTCCTGGTTGGAAATTCAAACCTTGCGCAAGACATACTGACTGTGTCGCATCAAACAATTTGGGGCTTAATACGTTGACTAAATTCGGCGCAAGTTTGCGCTTGGTTTCGTTTCTGTTGGCTGATACTACAACATCGTCCAGTGCGATGTCATCTTGTTCGATGGCAAAATTCAGCTCTTTGGTGGAGTTGGCATCGATAGTTATGCTTTTTTGTGTGGTGCGGAAGCCTAGGGATTTGACTTCTAAAGAAATAGTGCCTGTGGGAAGGTTCTTTAGAAAATAGTGCCCGGAGGTGTCGGTTGTAGTGCCTATGTTGGTTCCTTTCACGAATATTGTTATGTAAGGCAGGTGCTTCCCGCTTTGCTTGTCGATGACATGCCCATAGATATTGGCGTCAGAGCCATCTTGCTGCGGACTGCTGGCATCTGCCAGAAAGGGAATTAGCATAGCCAACAATGTGGCGACTGTGATTTTGATTTTAGTAGTCATAGTGTTTATGTTAATTGATAATTAATGATTCAGACTTGCAAGTATGAATAGTTGATGGTTATACGTGTATTATATCTCCCACGTTGCCATAAAGGAGAAGTTGCGGCCTGGCTCCGGCACATCGATAAGACGATAGTGACTCGTGTGGTCGTAATATCTATTGTTTAGCAGGTTGTCGCATCTGAGCGACAGCCGTAGTCGTGCACCGCCTATTTTCAGTGATTTCCCGACGGAAATGTTTATGAGTTGATGTCCTGGTGTCGGTTCCTCGGGAGGAACGATTTCGTCCTGTCGTCCGACAGCTACATATTCCACAGCTGCAAATCCGCCCTTGGCATCGTCTGCAGCAGGCAGGTCGTAGCGGAGTTGGACACGGACCGACCATGGAGTGGAGAATGGCAGGGAATAGCCCTTCTTATCGCCTGACAGCTGACGGGCATAGAGATATTCGCCGCCAGCGCTGATTTTGAAATGCTGGAGGATGAGGAATGAAAGTTCGGCCTCAAACCCACAGCGCGCCACGCGGCTTTGCTCATAGTTGTAGAGCTGCAGCCCTTCTTTATATTCGGATGTGGGACACAGGTAGATGTAGTTTGGAAA
>OLQN01001830.1_pt1 | contig 15237 bp, 8 predicted proteins | sample 1673181 | NCBI WGS metagenome assembly OLQN01 (sample SAMEA3136763, study PRJEB25190) | human gut metagenome | biome: human gut; feature: human-associated habitat; material: faeces | place: Austria | collected 2013
TTGCCGGCCTGGTGTGGCTTGTGGGCTTCGGTGGATTCTCGATGCTGCGCGAACGCTACCGTAGCCGCGATTTGAAGGCCGCACTGGAACACAAGGAGTGATTGGACGGGCTGATTGGCTGGCGGCTATTAGTTGGGTGGCTGTTGGCTGTTGGCGGCTGACTGGCTAGCGGCCGATAGCCAATGACTGGGCTGATCGTCAGCCAATCGGCTGCCTATAGGTCTCATTGATACATTCGGTCATCCGATTAGTGCATTTGCGCGGACAATTAGTGCATTCGATCATCGGATTAGTACATCAGTGTGCAATTATTAGTACAATTAGCCGCCCAATTAGTACATTAGGACATAAAACAATGTCCTAATGTACTAATTAGATGCTAAAATACGATAAGTGCCATGTCCTAATGTATGAATTATCGCTATGAAGGGCGGAATGCGATGACGCAGGATGAACTTATGCAAGTGCTGCAGGCCGGTGAATCATCTATGGTCGAGTTCAAGCGCTGCAGCGAATTGCCTCATACGGATACTTTTGAGACTGTATGCTCATTCGCCAATCGTTCTGGTGGCAGCATTTATCTTGGCGTTGACGATGACGGTCAAGTGCTCGGCGTCGATTCTAAGCGCGTTAGTGAGATAGAGCGCAACGTTGTCAACGTAGTGTCTAATCGTAAGATGTTCGAACCGGCTCCAATGGTGGAAACGGAACATATCGAGTACGACGAACGGATTATTGTTCGTATTTGGGTAGCTCCGAGTTCTTCGGTTGTGCGGTTCAAGGGCGCAGTGTTTGATCGCATTGCTGATGTGGATACACACATCGAAAGCGATATCCAGATTAGTCAAATGTATATTCGCAAGCAGAACTACTATTCCGAACGGCGAATTTTCCGTTACGTGACTCCGTTTGATTTGCGTCCTGAGCTGATTGCGCGAATGCGGCAGCTGGCGGTCGCTCAGCGAGCTGGGCACCCTTGGGGAACTATGTCTGACGAAGAACTGTTCCGCAGCGCCAAGCTATACGATCGTGATTACACGACCGGCGAAGAGGGCTTTAATCTTGCTGCAGTGCTGCTCTTGGGCAAGGATGAAGTCATTTCCTCGGTTTGCCCAGCGTATATTACTGATGCCGTGGTTCGGCGAGACAATATTGACCGATACGATGACCGACTTATGGTGCGGACCAACTTGTTCGATTCGTACGAGCAACTCCGTGAATTTACTGAGCGGAATCTGCCTGACCGCTTTGTGTTAAAGGGCGATAAGCGAGTGAGCCCGCGTACGATGATCGCCCGTGAATTGGTGGCAAACAGCCTCATGCATCGGGAGTATTCCAGTCCGGTGGTGGCGCGTGTCACCATTGATAATGAATCCATCCGGACGGTTAATGCTTCGCGCTCATTCTTTGAAGGTCGAATGAAGCTGGGCGAGTTCACGCCAATGCCAAAGAATCCGATTATCGCTAATGTGTTTGTGCAGACCGGCATAGCCGAGCAGCTGGGTAGCGGACTGCGGAATCTGATAAGAGCGTCCCGGCAATATACTGAGCGAGAGCCTGAGTTCCGCGATGGTGACATATTCGAGGCGACGATTCCTATTGTTCCTGCGCTGAAGACCGTGGATGGTTCTGGTTTTGCTAGCGTGAGATCTGTAGTTGAGAAAGATGCCGAAGAGGGTGCGAGGCTCATTGGCGGGGAACGTGTGGATGGTAAGAAAGCAGATGCAACCGCATCGGGTGAAATTGATTCGCGGGCAGCGATGCTGTCGGCGATGAATCGACGCTTGACAGAGGTTGACTATGTGACTGTACCTGAACTCGCCAAGATAACAGAGCTCGATAACAGAACAGTCCGCAAATTCCTAAACGGTTTAGTTGCGCAAGGAAAGCTGATTGCTGAAGGCAACACGCGTGGTCGGCGTTATCGGAAGGGATAGCGGGCGCGATATCTCGATGCAGTGGGATTCACTTAAGGGCTACGGCAAATATGATTCGTAGCGATTGGGCCAGCGCAATTCGAATGGCTCATGACTTTGTGCGTCGTTTGTGGTCTCTGAAGTTGTTTGCTGGGTGACGGTTTTGTGATAAAATCGCTCATATCAAAATGTTTGCGTAAACATTTTGGCTGCGCCGAAAGAAGGAGTCGACGTAGGTCATGTATCAGGCAAAGAGGCCGGCTCAGTGAAGCAAAGGCCGATTTTTCCGGTATAAGGCGGACAGCAGGAACACTAAGGAGACCAATGAAGGTACTGAGCAAATCGCTTGCTGCAATGGTTGCGGCGGCAACACTAGTGGGAGGAGGGGCGTTTGCGGTTGCCGGCACTGCGTATGCGGCTGATAACGATGCCATTACCGTGACCCCGAACCCATGGTATGCCAACAGTTTCGATGGCTGGGGCACCTCGCTGGCTTGGTTCGCCAACGCCACCGGCAGCCTCGGCGAGGAATCGGCCATCACCACCAATCTCGGCGATGACGCTTCCAAGGCTAAGGCTGTGGAATACGGCAAACAGCTGCGCGAACAGTTCTACCAGTCCATCTTCGGTGATGAAGGACTGGACCTGAACATGGCCCGCTACAACGTGGGCGGCGGCAATGCCTCCGATGTTGCCTACGGCTACCCATTCATGCGCCAAGGCGCTGCCGTGCCTGGCACGTGGAAAGATGACGCCACCGGCTCCGGCACGTATGGCAATGGCGTAACCACCAAGCAGGCCGACAAAGACAAGCTGGCTGCGGCATTCGACCCGACTGACGACAACCAGTATGACTTCTCCAAGTCCGCCGCCCAAGACTGGTGGATTGAGCGCGGTGCCACCGGCGATAACCCTGACATCACCGACGTAGAGGCCTTCGCCAACTCCGCTCCGTGGTTCCTGACCAACAGCGGTTACGCCACTGGTGGACGCAACTCCGGTAGCAATAATCTTGCAAACCCTGAGAAATTCGCTCAGTACATGGCCAAGAACGTCGAGCACCTCGAAAGCCTTGGCGCAAACGTTGACACGGTCGAGCCGTTCAACGAGTCCGAGACCAGTTACTGGGGCACTCCGGGCGACATGGCTTCGAAGTACACCGATGAGAGCGATGACAACACCAAGCTCATTAACAACTACTGGGATAAGTACTACTCCGACAAAGATAGGTCCGTCACCCCATACTCCAACGCGCTGAAGAAGCCGCAGGAGGGTATGCATGTCAATAACGCCCAGCAGCAGCAGACGATTACCGCACTCGCTGAGGCGCTCAAGGACAATGATGACACCATCATCGCAGCCACTGATGCTACAAACTCCGCTGACTTTGTCAAGTCGTACAACCAGTACCCGCAGGCGATCAAGGACCTTATCGATCAGTACAATGTTCACGCCTACTCCGACGGCAGCCAGATGCAATCGCGCGATATCGCTCAGGCAGACGGCAAGAAGCTGTCGATGAGCGAGGTGGACGGCTCCTGGCAGTCCGGCTCCTACAACCCGTACGGTTTCGACAACGCGCTGGGCATGATGAGCAAGATCAGCTCCAACGTCACCCGCCTGCAGTCCAAGGACTTCACCTTCTGGCAGGTGGTCGAGGACCTCTACAACATGCAGATGGGCTCGAACGTGAACCCGGCCGGTGAAAACACCAACTGGGGCACCGTGCTGATTGACTTCGACTGCACCGTGGCCGGTAAGGACGGCAAGCTCTACTCCGAGCGTCGCGTGAACAACAACGGCGGTACCGCCGATGGACTTGAACCGTGCACGGTTATTGCCAACGCCAAGTACAACGGCGTCAAGGCCATCACCCACTTCATCCACGCGGGCGACAAGGTCATCGCCAACAACGATGAAGACAACAACATGACTGCCACCTCCGCCGATGGCAAGACGCAGACCGTCATCCACCGCAACTCCGGCACCTCTGACCAGACCTTCGTCATCGACCTGTCGAAGTACGGCGAGATTGCCGACAACGCTTACGGTGAGCTCTATCTGACCACCGAAACCTCTGCCGAAGACAAGAACGTGGGTGTCGATTCCGCCACTCCGGAAGTCTTCGCCAAGACCAGCAACGTCAAGCAAGCTGAAGGCTCTGTGGTGATTGACAAGGCTGCCAAGACCGCTACGGTCACTGTGCCCGCCCGTTCTATCGCCTCCATCCAGCTCACTGGCGTGACCGGCTACGCTAAGGATGCTGCCGTCGAGACCGGCGATACTTACCAGCTCGTTGGTAAGCAGTCCGGCAAGGCCGTGGCTGATACCACTTCTGGTGATTCCGCGCTGTCCCTGGCCAACGTCGCTTCCGATGCCGAGAACGCCAAGAAGCAGACTTGGACCTTTACCCAGATCGAGCAGCCCGCCGACTCCGAGCGCCCTGATCTCAAGGCTTATGTGATTACTAACGCCGAAGGCAAGGTGCTGGTGTCCAAGGATGGCACGAACGCGCTTTCCAACGAAACGGTTGGGGCCGCTAAGTCCGACCCGGCTGCCAAGTGGATTCTCAACACTTCCGATGGTTCGACCTACCAGCTGCTCAATGCCGCGACTAAGACGAACCTTGATGTGGATAACTCTGGTACCACAGTCGGCACGAAGGTTGGCTTGTGGCAGTCACCGAGCGGCACTTCGCCGTCCGCCAACCAGACATGGACTCTGCGCAATGTAACGCCGACCAGCCAGAAGACCGTGAACGTGCAGACCGCCGTTAACGAGAAGGCCGCGCTGCCGACCGAAGTCACGCTCTACTACACCTGGGGCGAAGGCAAGGCCACGGTTGCCAACTGGGATACTTCCAAGGTCGATGTGGCCAAGGAAGGCGCCTACGAAGCCACCGCTACCGCCACCGATGTGTACGGCAACGAGTTCAATGTCGCCGCTACGGTCTACGTTGGCGCGCTCACCGTTTCCGATCCGGTATCGGCTACAGTGCTGGCCGGCACCAGTGCGAGCGAGGCGAAGGCCGCGCTTGAGGCTGCGCCGGTGTATCTGCACGTCAAGGCATCGCCTGCATTCGAGGGCGATGCGGCTAAGGTTACGTGGAACTTCGATGGGCTTGATACCAAGCTCGCCGATGCCAAGGCTGGCGACAACATTGCCGTGGCCGGTACTTACCAGCTGGACGACGCGACCACGATTGCGCTGAAGGGCGCGATCTATGTCACCGCCGCCACGCCTGAGAATGTGGCCGACACTGCTTCCAACCTGACTGTGACCAACCAGCAGACGGAATACAGCAAGGGCGATCAGTGGAAGAAGCTCACCGATGGTGACACGTCAGCTGAAGCCTGGGTGACGTGGAACTCTGCTGGTGACTATTCCGCCAGCCCGACCGCCACGATTGACTTCGGCTCTGAGTGTGAGCTTAGCAGCGTGACCATTACGTATGGTGACAAGGCTCCGGCTTCCGCCAAGGCCGAGTACACCACTGATGGCGAGACGTGGATGCAATTCGGTAGCGATGTTAAGCCTGCCGCAGGCCAGACGGTGACGTTCAAGGCCGATAAGGGCACAGTGAATGCCACGAAGATGCGCATTGTGAACACCGTGAACAACGACTACATGAACGCCACCGAAATTCAGGCATTCGTGACGCCGGTTCAGGGTGCTGCGAAGAACATCGCCGCGGCCTCTGGCACGAACTTCTCGGTGAACTTCCAGGAGGGTGCCTCCGCTTCCAAGGCCATCGATGGTGACACTACGTCAAAGGGTTGGTCCACTTGGGCTTCCACCGCCTCGACGGTGGACCCGGTCGCCACGTTCACCTTCGACGAAGCTCAGACCATCACCGAAGTGAAGACCTTCTTCTACTACGATGGTCGTGCGTCTTGGCCGAAGAGCCAGACGCTGGAATACCAGGATGAGGCTGGCGAATGGCATGGAGTCGGTACCAAGGATGGCTGGAAGATACAGGCCGGCGATGCCGGCTCTGGCTCCGACGGCATCACCGCCGCCGACACCCCGACCGTTGACTTCGTGCTCGGCACCCCGGTAAAGGCCAAGGCCATCCGCCTGACTAACACATTGCAGGACACCAAGGTGTACATCAACGTGGCTGAGATCCAGGTGTTCGCACAAGACAGCACGGTACTCACCCCGCAGCCGGCATCCGATGCCACGCTGGGCGACCTGCGTCTTGACGGCGAGACCATCAAGGGCTTCGCTGCTGATAAGACCGACTACACAGTTGATCTTCCGTTCGGTGCTGAGGCAAACCCGGTGCTGCAGGCCTTCGCCGCCGACAATGCCGCCACCGTCAAGGTGACTGGCGACGCGGTTGAGAATGGCAAGCTTGGCGGCAAGGCCACCATTACGGTGACCTCAGCCGACGAGTCTGAGACGAAGACCTACACGGTGACCTTCAAAGCCTTCACTTTGGCTTCGCTCAAGGTGACCGGACCCACGAAGATCGAGTACGCCATCGGCGACAAGCTCGATACCGCCGGTCTGAAGGTTACTGCCGTCTATCAGAGTGGCGACAAGACCAAGGAAGTGCCGGTCGCTCTTGACGACCCGCAGCTTGCGATTGGCTCGTTCGACTCCACCGCCGCAGGCAAGAAGGCGATTACCGTCTCCTACCGTGGTGTGACCGCGACCTTCAACGTCACGGTCAAGGCCAACGCAGTCGCCCCTGGCCCTGAAGAACAGAAGCCCGGCAGCACCAACAAGCCCGGTGCCACCGGCAACGGCAACAAGAACACGGTGGCCAACACCGGTTCCAGTGTTGCCGCCATCGCTGGCGCTGTCGCTCTGCTGGCCGCTGCCGCGGGTGCATTGTTCATGCTGCGCAAGCGTGCATAGCACCCTCGCGCAGTAATGGGGGAAGGAACAAGCCGGCAATATTGACTATTGCCGGCCGGTTCCTCCGCTCTTTGAGCATAATTGGTCCGACAAGTTGAATACTGAGTTTTCAGTATCGGTATATTGATTTGTCGGCCCTTTTCTGACTTCGCGGATAGCGACATAACTGTTTGTTCAAAAAACCGTTATCATCAATCAAGGAACCAAATCAATGAAGATAAACAATAAGGGCAAGGGCGCTCTTATCGCGGCAATTACCGCCGCGGCAACGCTATTGTCATGCGGGCTGGCCGCTGCAAGTGCCAGTGCGGCAGGTGTGGATTACCTGCCTGCCATCGGCCAAGTGCCGACATACACCAAGTTCCAGCCCACAGCCGATCCGGGCAAGAACGCTAGCGATTACTTCCAGCCATATTGGTATGCCAAGAACGCCAATGATAATGGCGGCACACACATCCAAGCGCACGGTGGCCAAGTGGTCAAGGTTGGCGACGCCTACTACTGGTATGGCGAAGACCGTTCTAACGGTTACGACAACAGCCCCGGTGTTCATGCTTATATGTCGACAGATCTATACAACTGGACCGATCTTGGTGTGGCGCTGCGTGCGGTGACCAGCAAATCTCAGTTGACGGATAAGAGCAATGCCGATTACGCCTACTTCGACAAGGCCTACAACCTGACCAAGTCCGACGGCAGTGTGGACGCTGCCAAGGCCGACGCAATCTTCCCGTACCTCAACACCAACCCCGATCAGGATGGTGATGGCGCGGTTGATTCCGTACAGGGCATTTTCGAGCGTCCGAAGATCATCTACAACAAGAAGAACAAGCAATACGTGCTGTGGTGGCATTCCGATGGAAGCACCACGCCGGGCGGTTCCAACTATGCACGTGCACTTGCGGGCGTGGCTGTTTCCGACAATCCGGCGGGCCCGTTCACTATGGTGGGTGCCTATCGTTTGCCTAACCAGAACAATTGGAAAGAAGCCGCAGGTAACCCCAGCTGGGGTGAGAACGGTGACAGCCGCGATATGACTGTGTTCGTGGATCCGAAGGACGACAGTGCCTATGTACTGTATTCTTCCGAAGCCAATGCCACGCTGTATATCGCCAAGCTTAACGATGATTACACCAATGTAGTCAAGACCACGAATGTGGACCAGTCCGAGGGACAAAAGCAGTACTCTGCTGACGGGCAGTACCCATACATTCTTGCAGACGGTACTACGGATGCCCCGGTGCGTGGCGAAGATTTCCAAATCGTCAAACAAAATGGTTCGCTGGAAGCTCCTGCCGTATTCCAATATGACGGGCGTTACAACATCATCGCATCTGGTGCAACCGGCTGGGACCCGAACAAGCAGACCTACTACACCGCCGACTCCATGCTGGGAAGCTGGACCCGTGGCGTGGAAAAGGACGATGCCAACGAGAACACGTGGTACAACAACATGCCGGAAGGCGCGGATGGTCTGTTGTCTGTGGGCGATACCCGCGGCACCACATTCGGTTCGCAGTCGGCTAGTGTGCTCGCAGTAGACCAGGAGAAAGGTCACTTCATCTACCTTGGTGACCGTTGGGATTCCGGTAAAGCCGATTCCACCTATGTTTGGCTGCCGCTGACCATCGGTGAGAACGGCACCATCGAAATGCATAATCCTGCTCAAGAAGGCGAGCCCGACGGCTGGGATCTGAACTATTGGGACAACCATGGTAGCGCCAAGGGCAAGCTGGTCAACTGGACTGTGGAAACCGGCGATGATCTCCCGAAGACCGTGAACACGGGCGGAACCGTTACTCTGCCGGACACCGTCAACGTCAAGGAAGGCGACGATACCATTGCTACCAAGGTGACATGGAATGTGGAAGGCGGTACGGCAGTCAGCAAGTCGACCAAGGCTGCCGGCAGCACCTACGCATTCAATGTGCCGGGAACCTACACCATTACGGGCACTCTTGCCGAGAGCAGCAACTTCAACCCGGGCCGCACATTCCGCAGAACCATCGACGTTTCCTGCTCCAACCCGATTTCCGGAAGTTGGAAGGAAGCCCATTGGAAGGGCGGCAGCGCGTGCCAGGTCGCCGCATCCGGCGGTACCTATGACTTCACCGTTACGGACAACGCCAATCGTGGTGTCTGGACGGATCGCAACGAGGGCAGCGCGGTGTACCAGCCTGATGCTCTGGACGTGAACGAAACGTTGGAAACCACGGTCAAGCCGCTCGACTTGGGCGGTAATGGCGATCCGCGTGCCGGCCTGGTGGTTCGTAACGGTCTTGCTGACGCTAACGGCGGCAAGGGATATGCCACGTTACTTGCCAGCCCAAGCGGCGTTTACATGCAGTACGATTCCAATGCCGATGGCTACATCGATAAGGAAACATCGCATGTTGGTGCCGGCTTCGGCGACCAAGTGCAACTCAAGCTGGAGCGCGCCGCAACCGATACCCTGAAAGGCTACTGGCGTGCTTCCGCGAACGATGAATGGCAGGATGTCGCTACGGTAACGCTGACCGGTGCGGACGCAACCGGGCTCGATGCCGGTGTCTTCGCCACGTCGAACAGCAATGCCGGCGCATTCACCGTGGCCTTCAACGGCACTGCGTTCGGTTCGCAGACTGCTGCTGTGGAGTCCATCGCGGCTAAGGACCCTGAAGCCACTATCGCCAAGGGGCAGATGCTCGCGCTTCGGGACGTGACGGTTACCGCCACGCTCACCAATGGCAAAACGCGTGTGCTGGAGCCAAGCGAATACACGCTGGAAGGCTTCGACACCACCAAATTGGGCGAGCAAACCGTGACGGTGCGTCTTGTCGCTGATTCTTCAGTAACCGCCACGTTCACCGTGACTGTGGAAAGCAACCTTGCCCGGTTGTTCTGCTCGTCCGCTGCGGCCTCGAAGTATGAGCCGGCCAGCAGCTGGGCCTCCGCTTCTACGGCCGACCTGACTTGCGACAACAACCTGAGCACCAACTGGTCGAACTGGGGCACCGGCGACACCTCGCCGTGGCTCAGCTACACCTTCGATAAGGCATATCAGCTGGGCAAGCTCAGCGTTGCGGTGGATAAGGCCAAGGGCGAGGCCGCTCCGAAGAGCTTCACTGTATCGTACCTAGCTGAAGACAGCGCCACGTGGACTGATGCCACGCTGCCGGCAGTCACTGTGAATGGTGCTGCTGGAGCCGTGACGGAAGCCGATGTGAGCGCTCTGCCCGCCACCAAGGGCATTCGCCTCAACTTCACCTACGCCGATGGCAATGACTATGCCAAGATCGCTGAAGTACGCATCGCCGAAGGTGAAGCAACGCCAGAGCCGCAGCCGTCTAGTAACGCCAATCTTGCTGATCTGACTGTGGATGGCAAGACGGTTGACGGATTCTCCGCGGATACCACTAAATATGCCGGTGCGCTGGCTGGAGATGCTGCTTCCTACCCGACGGTGGAGGCGACTGCTGCTGACGCGAAGGCTACGGTGCAGGTGGAGCAGGCTTCGGCCGAGAACAACGGCGTGGCCACGGTGACTGTAACTGCTGAGGATGGCACGGCGAAAACCTACACAGTGACATTCGGCGAACTGCCTCAGTTGGCTGAGCTTGCTGTGGAAGTGACCAAGGATTCCTATCAGGTAGGCGATAAGTTCAACGCTGCCGATGTGAAGGTATCCGCCATTTACAAAGTCGGCGATACTGAAACGCTGCGCAAGCTGATTGATCCAACTGATGGTGATCTGAAGTTCACTGGCTTTGATTCTGCCACCGCAGGCACGAGGACCATCACCGTCTCTTATCGTGGCGTGAACGCGACGTTCGAAGTCACGGTCACGGCCACGGAGGTCACTCCCGGCCCTGGAGAGCAGAAGCCCGGCGATACCAACAATCCTGGCAACACTGCTAAGCCCGGTAGCACTGCCACGAATAAGCCGGCTGCTAATGGCGCTGCGCCCCTTTCGAATACGGGTGCTGCCGTGGCTGCCATTGCGGTCGTGGTTGTGGTGCTGGCAGCTGCGGCTGGTGCCTTGCTCGTCATCCGCAAACGCCGCGCATAACCATGGCAACTGCTGAGTGGCGTGGATTGCGTTGCTATTGAGCAATCTGCGATTCACGCCACTCAGCGAGTGCACCCGAGTGCGCCCGAGCTTGCGCAATGCAGGCGCAATACAGTGCAAACAGTACAAAGCAACAATAATGGCCGGTCTGAGCCAGCTGCTCCATGCGAGGGCAGTTGGCTCAGACCGGCCATTGTGTCTGCAAGTACATGCAATTAGAGCATGAACATGTGGAAGCCGTTGAGCGTTACTGGTTGTTTTGCTTTGTTGTTGCGCTCAGCAGTGCGACGGACGTCCGCCCGCAGTGTAGTGCAGCGCTCCGTGAACCAGCGCCGATGTGAAATGCATGTTGCACATGCCCGCTTCTTCTGCTTCGTGCGTGCAGCCGGCGATGCTGCATAGGTTCATACCCCGAATCATGGTCATACCCCCTCTTTGGGATGGCATCCGTGCCGCCATCTGCCTTCAGAGCATAGCGGACAATTGTTGCATTGCCTAGGCGGTACAACGCTTTCTGTGGCCTGTATCACATCCTTGCCGGCGTTCTGCGGCGTGGTTGGGCGTGTACATGTGCACTTGTGCGGTTTTGTTGTGTGTGATTTGGGTATACGGATAGAGTTTCTTCTCTGCAGTGGCAAGGGCCTCTCGGCCGGCGAGCCGGCTGATTTCTCCCATGCGTTGCTCAATGATTTCCGTTTTGCGAGTCTGAACGGCAAAATAGCTCTGGAGAAGTGCCATTTCTTCTTTCTTTGGATCACCGTTTTGAGCAATGAGATAGCAGGCGTATCGGGAGTGCTGAGTTCGCTGGTTTTGCGTGTGATTTCGTCGCGGTTCATGGGTGTGTCCTTATGTTTTTCATGACCATTTTCGTGACTCCACGAAAATGGTCAAAGCGAATAATTGCAATGGTTTTGAGGTATGGGCGCGCTCCGCCCAACTGGTCTGTCTTCGTCCGCCTTTTCGACCAGATACCTCATGGAGCACAATGCCAACGTCGCTACCGTTGGCCCAGCAAATATTCTTAGACGACGCCCCGAAGTGAATATCTATGCGGCTTTCAGAATATCAAAGAGCGTGGAGTGTGTGCATTATGCGTTCCAAAAATAGTTTCTAGTAATGAATTGTTTACGGTGTGAGATATTCTTGGGGTGTTTGCGGCGCTCTGCCGTGTGGCGAATGGGAATGGATGGTGCTCTTATGGGATTTGAGCAGGAAGCAGTTAGTGAACTGTATGCCAGCGTGTGGGGCAATCGTTCGACAATGCAGAGGGAATTCACTCGTGGAGCCCATGGTGAGCAGTTCGTGCTCCGGGAGCTGTCCATGAAGGGGACGCAAACGCCATCGCAATTGGCATCGGCGCTGCAGGCCAGTTCCGGCCGCATCTCCACTGTGCTGTCGTCTCTGGAGAAAAAAGGCTGGGTCACGCGTGACATTGATTCCAAGGATCGGCGCATTATTCGCGTGAATCTCACTGATTCCGGGCGCGAGCAGTCTCATCGGATGATAGAGGAAATGCGTTCCGCAATTTGCTGGATTTTCTCGCAAATGGGGGAGCGGCGCACGCGCGAATTCGTTGACCTGGTGTCTGAGTTCACCACATATATGTCGATTTGCCATCCGGGACAGCCTCGGCCGACTGCTGAACAGGTGCGTGAGGCATTCGTGGAGCGGGACAAGCGCGTGGCTGAACACATGGCGGCTAAGCGCGCGGAGGCTGAGCGAGACTAGCTTCCTCCCGCTGGCGGGTCTCTCCCTCCGTCACTGCTGCGCGGTGACACCTCCCTCGTCAGAGGGAGGTAAAGGTAATTGAGGACGCTCACAGCGAACATGCAGAAGTGCGCGTAATATCTCACAGTGTAAGTAATCAAACAATGGAAACTATTAAGACATCGTGAACCGATAATCGCCGATAACCCAGCCAACTTAAGAACCAATCGTCAATAACCAATAACCAACCCAACCAACACAAGGGGAAACCAATGCTTCGCATCATGAAATACCTCTCCAAAGCGGAGATCGGTCAGATGCTCATCGCCCTGGTGGCCATCGTCGGGCAGGTCTACTTCGACCTGAAACTGCCCGACTATATGTCAGACATCACCACGCTGGTCGAGATGCCGGGCAGCGACATGAAGGACATCTGGATCGCGGGCGGCAAGATGCTGCTCATCTCGCTCGGATCCGTGGCGTGTGCCATCATCACCGGCTACATCGCTGCGCGCGTGGCCGCCTCGTTCACCCAGCGTCTGCGCTCGCTCGAATTCCGCAAGGTCGAGTCCTTCGGCCCGGCCGAGATGAGCAAGTTCTCCACCGCCAGCCTCATCACCCGTTCCACCAACGACGTCACGCAGGTGCAGATGTTCATCACCATGGGCCTGCAGCTCATCGTCAAGTCGCCGATCATGGCCGTATGGGCCGTGTGCAAGATCGCCGGCGAAGGCTTCGAATGGACGCTCGCCACCGGCATCGCCGTGGCGGTCCTGCTGGTGTCCATCACCGTCATGATGGCCATGGTCATGCCGAAGTTCAAGGTCATGCAGACCCTGACCGACAACATCAACCTCGTGGCGCGCGAGAACCTCACCGGCCTGCGCGTGGTGCGCGCCTACAATGCCGAGGACTACCAGGAAGCCAAATTCACCAAGGCCAACAAGGACCTCACCGAGACCCAGCTGTTCACCAACCGCGTCATGGCGTTCATGATGCCGTTGATGAACACCGTCCTGAACGGCCTGATGCTCGCCGTCTACTGGATCGGCGCTTACCTCATCGACGCCGCCGGGCTCAAGGACAAGCTCACCGTGTTCTCCAACATGGTCGTGTTCTCCAACTACTCCGTGCAGGTCATCATGAGCTTCCTGCTCATGAGCATGGTGTTCGTGCTCTGGCCGCGCGCCGACGTGTCCGCGCAGCGCATCATGGAGGTGCTCGACACTGAGCCAATCGTCGAGAACGGCACCAAAACCGCCGCCGACGTGGCCAAAACCGGCCAGAGGGGCACCGTGGAATTCCGCAACGTCAGCTTCACCTACCCGGATTCTCGCGAGGCGATGCTGGAAGGCATCAACTTCACCGCCGAGCAGGGCCAGACGGTGGCGTTCATCGGCTCCACCGGCTCCGGCAAGTCGTCTCTTATCAATCTCGTGCCGCGCTTCTATGACACCAGCCAAGGCCAGGTGTTGGTCGACGGCGTGGACGTGCGCGACTACGACCTGAAGGCCCTGCGCGACAAGATCGGCTACGTGCCGCAGCAGTCCGTGCTGTTCAAGGGCACCGTGGCCTCCAACGTGAGCTACGGCGATCAGCCGGGCGACCCGGCGGAGGTCGAGATGGCCGATACCTCCACCCCGGCCGGGCGCAAGCGCGAGGCCGCGTTGATCGCCGCTGGCGAGGCCGCGGAAGGTGCCGATATACCGGCCGAGCAGCTGAATCGCGTCAAGGCCGCCGCCGACGTGGCGCAGGCCAGCGAGTTCGTGGCGCGCATGGACGGCGGGTATTCCGCCGCGATCGCCCAAGGCGGATCGAACGTGTCCGGCGGCCAGAAGCAGCGCCTGTCGATTGCGCGCGCGGTGTACCGTCACCCGGAAATCCTGATTTTCGACGACTCGTTCTCCGCGCTCGACTTCAAGACCGACCGCGAAGTGCGCGACGCGCTCGCCCGCGAGGCCAAGGATTCCACCAAGCTCATCGTGGCCCAGCGCATCGGCACCATCATGAACGCCGACCGCATCGTCGTGCTCGACGACGGCAAGGTCGTGGGTCAGGGCACGCACAAGGAACTGCTCGACAACTGCGACGTATACCGCCAGATCGCCGAATCCCAGCTCAGCCAGTCGGAGCTTACGGCGTAGGGGGGGCGGCAGCGGTAGCTCCCCATGTCAGGGGCTGAGCCGTAAAGGGAACAGCCCAGTGGGCTGTTCCACCAAGCGAGGACTGTCTGAGCGAATCAAGGTGCCCCGTGGTCCCGCCCCCGAGGAGTCGCTCCTACATATCTTCCAAACGCCCATGTTTCTCGTAGCGGGTGACGCGGGCGATGCGGTTGTCGTCATCCACAAACACCACGCGCGGGGCGTTGTCGGGATCGGCGAACTCCTCAGGGGTCATCTGCGCGTAGCACATGATGATGACCTTGTCGCCCGTGCTGACGCAGCGCGCCGCCGCACCGTTCAGGCAGATCATGCCCGAGCCGCGCTCGCCCGAAATCGTGTAGGTTTCGAAGCGGCTGCCGTTGTTGACGTCAACGATCTGCACCTTTTCGTATTCCAGAATGCCGGCAGCGTCCAGCAGGTCCTGATCGACCGTGATGGAGCCGACATAATCCAGCTCCGCCTGCACGACGGTGGCGCGATGGATCTTTCCCTTCAGCATTTCCATGGTCATCTTATTTGCCCTCCACGATAAAGTTGT
>OLQN01001842.1_pt1 | contig 15163 bp, 8 predicted proteins | sample 1673181 | NCBI WGS metagenome assembly OLQN01 (sample SAMEA3136763, study PRJEB25190) | human gut metagenome | biome: human gut; feature: human-associated habitat; material: faeces | place: Austria | collected 2013
GAGTAATGGTTCTAAAATCAAACTGAAGATTAAGCCGGAAACGCAGAATGGCACGTGTTTCTTCACATTGGGACGTTCGTTCCTGCCACCTTTCAACGAAGGTTCGTTTACAATTAACATATCTTCTTTACCAGGCATCTCATTAGAAGAAAGTGACAAGATGGGACACCGTGCAGAGGAATTGCTACTCAGCATTCCCGAAATACAAACCGTTGCCCGCAAGACCGGACGTGCCGAACTGGACGAGCATGCACTTGGTGTGAATGTTTCGGAAATAGAAGCTCCGTTCGAATTGAAAGAACGTTCACGTAGTGAGTTGGTTGCCGAAGTACGCGAGAAGTTAGGTACTATCGTAGGAGCAAATGTGGAAATCGGCCAGCCTATCAGCCACCGTATCGATGCTATGCTCAGCGGTACGAAAGCCAACATCGCAATTAAACTGTTTGGTGACGATCTGAACCGTATGTTTACCTTGGGTAATGAAATCAAAGGTGCCATCCAGGATATTCCGGGTATTGCCGACCTGAATGTGGAACAACAAATAGAACGTCCTCAGCTTATCATTTCGCCCAAGCGGGAAATGTTGGCTAAGTTCGGTATCTCATTACCGGAATTCTCTGAGTTCGTGAATGTATGTCTTGCTGGTGAAACCGTATCACAGGTATACGAGAAAGGTAAAAGCTTCGACCTTACCGTACGTGTACGTGATGATCTTCGCGACGAAATGGAGAAGATACGCAACTTGATGATAGATACCAGTGACGGAAAGAAAATACCTTTGAACTACATCGCAGAAGTGCGTTCTGCCATGGGACCGAATACGATCAGCCGCGAGAACGTGAAGCGAAAAATCGTAATCTCTGCCAATGTTGCCGACCGCGACCTGCGCAGTGTAGTGAATGATATTCAGGCCCGTGTGGACAAGGATATTAAATTGCCCGAAGGGTATCATCTGGAATACGGTGGCCAATTTGAGAGTGAACAGGCAGCAAGCCGCACTTTGTTACTCACATCATTAATGAGTATTGCGGTGATCTTCTTACTGCTTTATCATGAATTCCGTAGTGTAAAAGAGAGTGCAATCATACTTATCAACCTGCCACTTGCATTGATCGGTGGTGTGTTTGCTTTGTTGATGACAACGGGAGAAGTGAGTATTCCGGCTATTATCGGTTTTATTTCACTATTCGGTATCGCCACCCGAAACGGTATGTTACTGATCAGCCACTACAACCATTTACAACAGGAAGAGGGAATAAACGTGTACGATAGCGTAATCCGTGGCTCAATGGACCGTTTGAATCCGATTTTGATGACAGCATTGTCTTCGGCTCTCGCTCTTATTCCATTGGCACTGGGAGGAGATTTGCCGGGTAATGAAATTCAAAGTCCGATGGCGAAAGTTATCCTTGGTGGTCTTTTAACTTCCACGTTCCTGAACGGTTTCATCATTCCGATTGTTTATCTGATGATGCACCCTAAAAAATAACCATTAACAATATCAAACAATGAAACGAATTCTCATATTTAGTTTTATCACTTTTTTCCTATATGCGGGAATGCGTGCCCAATCGGTCGGCATAGACGAAGTGCTGCACCGTATTGAAGCAAACAATAAGGAGTTGCAGGCCAATGCGCAACTCATCACTTCACAGAAATTGGAGAACAAGTCGGAGAACAATTTGCCTGATCCCACTCTCTCGTATGCCCATCTGTGGGGATCGGAAGATAAGAGTGAGACGATAGGTGAACTTGTTGTTTCTCAGAGCTTTGATTTCCCGACCTTGTATGCTACACGCGGAAAAGTAAACCGGCTCAAAACCGGTGCGCTTGATGCGCAGTCTGCCGCCTTCCGTCAACAACTGTTGTTGCAAGCTAAAGAGCTTTGTTTCGACATCATCATGTTGCAGCACCAGCAAGTGATTCTGAATGAACGTATGAAACAGGCTGAGGAACTCTCTGCATACTATAAGAAACGTCTGGAGACAGGTGATGCCAATGTATTGGAAACAAATAAGATCAATCTGGAGTTACTGAATGTACGCACAGAATTCCGTACCAATCAGACTGCGCTTGATAACGCCTGGAAATCTCTCCTTGCACTCAACGGAGACCAGTCTTTGCAAGATAATGAGCTGAGCAGTTTCCGCTCCATCAACGACTATCCATTGCCCCTTCTTCCTACCGACTATGAGCAGTTACGTTCGGAAGTGTTGGCAGCCGATCAGACTTTGCTGTCATTAAGCAGTGAAAGTGCTGCCGCCCGCAAACAGATTTCTGCAAGCAAACAAGGTTGGTTACCTAAATTGGAACTTGGATATCGCCGTAATACAGAGTCCGGTACTCCATTTAATGGAGTTGTAGTAGGCTTTTCCTTCCCGCTGTTTGAGAATCGTAATAAGGTTAAAATAGCCAAAGCGCAATCTCTGAACCTCGATTATCAGAAAGAGAACGCTGCTTTTCAAGCCGAAGCAACCTTGGCAAAACTATACAGCGAAGCACAATCATTGCAGACTTCCATCCAGGAGTACAGGGAGGCATTCAGTTCACAACAAGATCTTGCATTACTGAAGCAAGCTCTCACCGGTGGACAAATCAGTGTGATAGAATATTTTGTAGAAGTTTCTGTGATTTATCAAAGTAAGCAGAATCTACTTCAATTGGAAAATCAGTATCAGAAGGTAATGGCACAGATATACAAGAGTAAGCTATAAGAATATTATTCTTGTATCATAAAAGTAAAGCGAAGAATCGGCTCCCACAATTGAAGGAGTTGATTCTTCGCTTTCTTTATAAATACCAAACTATAGTTCTGTAATCTTTCCCATAAAGAGGATGGCTCCCGTACTCTTTTCCTTAATCATAAAGGCAAAAGGACGATTCACAAAGAAGGGAACAGGAGAAGATGGATCGAATGAAGTTTCAAACATTCCTCCTACTGTAACCGCAGCCGCTTCGGTACCTTCCTCATCCACATTTATATAAGTAAACTGTTGCAGAAGGCCAATATATAGTTCTGCACCGGACATATTGGCAAACTTTGCTTTATAAGCATCGAAAGCATCTTTCATCCCCATAGCTATCATGTCCTCTTCCAGCTTTTTGTCATATTCTACTTTAAAACGAGGAAGTTTAATTTGTAGTTCTTTTCCTACCATATTCTTACTCCACTGTTTCCAGTTCTCATAATTCAGGCTGGGTAAGCTTTCATCCAAGGTCTTATCTCCGGATGGCAACAGTATCACCATACTAAAAGCTTCATTGCCATAGGGTAATTCCGCAATAGAGAAATCATCAGTCTGGGTGTAATTGAACGTTGCGGTCTGGTTCATCATAGCTACTTTCTGCTGACTGCCGTCAACATTGGTAAAGTTATCCTGTCCAGTAGCCGACTTATCAAACTGGCTTTTCCAGATACCTTTAAAATAGAGTGCATTAATCAGATACATACGAGCATCCGCAGGTATTTCCTGAATAACCTCTTTTATGCAATTATTAGTCTGAGTGGCGCACCATTGGTTTATCACATCTTTGGCGGTCGGAGATGTGAAATCAAGTTCTTGCACCTGAGCATCGTACATTTTCTTATTTACATCAACAAAAGAGTCATAAACCTTAAAACCTTCCTCTATCCAGATAGAATTAGCTATTCCGAGTTGAGTGGTATTGTCCAAATCCAACAAAGCTGAAGTTAACTTTTGATTATAGTTGTTCAGATCATCAAGAGAGAAAGTATTGGCAGGGAATCCTAATACATTCTGCATCTCAGCAAGCGTATTATCAGTAGCCCCGTTCGTAATCATGGATAAACAAAGTGATGCACTCAATGGAGACACAAAAACATTCGGTTTTTCTTTTTCGGTACTGCACACCTGATCGAAGAAACGGAAAGCAAAGTCTGTACCTTTGTCCATAAACTCTTGTTCCGCACGGGTAAGATTGATGTCTTGACGTGGTTTAGGTTCCGGTTGAGAAGGATTCTCATCATTCTGACAGGCTGCAAGGATACTGAGTAGGCTTAGCGCAGCAATAGTTTTCTTTAGCATAAGCATTATAGTATTAGTTTTCTATTAAGTTACTCTGTTAGAATAAATGCATAAATTTATGAAATACTGCATCCTATAATAAATAAAACATAAATCTTTCCTATCTTTGCCCTTCGGTTTTGTTGAAGTATGCCTTTCGGTATGCTTCATGAAAAGGGAATTGGGTGTAACTCCCAAACAGTCCCGCTGCTGTAAACTCATTATAGAGGATTTACCAATCACCTATGCCACTGCCGGTATTCGCACGGTGGGAAGGCGGTAAATCCTGAGTAAGTCAGAAGACCTGCAAAACCTATCAAATTTTATGCCTTCGAGGAAAGGGCATGAGATACTTATATTTTTACAGCTATTTGTTATGATCAAGGATAATCCATGCCGATGCATCTGGCTACGGTTTTGTTTATATTGTTTCACATGCTGCCTTTGTGTCAATTTACAGGCACAGCAGACGGGAGACTCCATTACGGGAAAGGTACATGCCATTCCGGAAGTGGGAATAAAGGGGCGACGTGTACCCCAACGTATATCTGTAGCGATGCCCATACAAGTACTTGAAAAAAACGAATTAGAAAATCTCGGACTTCAGAATATAGCTGATGCTGTTCGCCGTTTTGCCGGAGCCAATGTAAAAGATTATGGTGGTATAGGAGGATTAAAGACTGTTTCCGTCCGAAGCCTTGGCGCTACACACACAGCAGTAGCCTACGATGGAGTGGCTGTGAGCAACACCCAAGCGGGACAAATAGATATAGGACGTTTTGCATTGGATGATATAGACATGTTATCTCTGTCTGTTGGGCAAAATCATGATTTACTGCAACCTGCACGGCTTTTCGCTTCAGCAGGAATACTTTCTATATACAGTAAAAATCCTTTAGAAGAAACGGACAAAGCATATACCTTCAAAGGACAAATTAAAAGTGGTTCCTTTGGCTTAATAAATCCCTCTCTCACATGGGGACAACGTATAACACAACGAACCTGTTATACCTTGAATAGTAATTATCTACAAGCAGATGGAAATTATCCTTTTAAATTAATAAACGGCAAATATACTACGAATGAAAAAAGAAAAAATTCTGATATAAAATCATGGCACACAGAAGCAAATCTGTTTCATACATTGAAAGATAGTAGCCAACTGAACATAAAAGCATATTATTTCGATTCAGAACGTGGATTGCCAGGTTCAGTAATTCTCTACAATGATCAAGCCAATGAGCGTTTATGGGACAGAAATATCTTCATACAAGCCCGATACCTAAAAGACATTACCTCGGAATGGACCTTGCAGGGCCAAGCTAAATATAACTATTCGTGGAATAAATATGAAGATACAGACGTGAAATATGAAGGAGGTAGACAAACAGACATTAACAAGCAGCAAGAATATTATCTATCAGCTACCATACAATGGCAGCCTTGCAGTACATTTTCTACTTCATGGGCAAATGACCTTGTACTTAATACACTAGATAATAATTTGCCCAACAATCCTAATCCAACACGATATACATGGCTATCTGCATTTAATTTACGCTATCAATGGAAAGGGCTTACAGCCACAGGAACATTAGTACATACGCTGATTGCCGAGGATGTGAAATCAGGCAACCGCCCTGATAATCGTTCTCGTTTCAGTCCTACCCTTTCATTTATATATCGCCCTTGGGAGAAGTACTCCCTCTTTCTGCGATTAATGTACAAAGACACTTTCCGCGTACCAACTTTCAATGACCTTTATTATCAACGTATGGGCAATACTGACCTACGACCTGAAAAGGCACGCGAATACAATATAGGTATTACCTGGAGTGGTACTCCATTCTCTTTCACTAATTACGTAATGCTAACTGTTGATGGATATTTTAATGAAGTAAATGATAAAATTGTCGCCTTACCCACAACCTATGTCTGGAAGATGATGAATTTTGGGAAAGTACATATCACCGGGGCAGATATAACTTTACGTACCTCTATCCCGATCCACCGTAATATTGATTTATCAATAACAGGCAATTATACCTATCAGAAAGCTATTGACGTAACTTCATCAAGCAGTAAGAATTATAAAGACCAGATTCCTTATACTCCTCTACATAGTGGCAATGCTTCCATACTTGCAGAAAGCTCCTGGATAAATATAGGTTATGCCTTAACTTGTGTGAGCGACCGATACAGCCTGCCACAGAACATACAAGAAAATCGCATTGATGGATATACGGAGCATACCCTGTCAGCATCCCGCGCATTCCAACTAAGAAAATGCAGACTTCGCCTCCAAGCCGAACTAATAAACCTGACAAATAAACAATATGATATTATCAAATATTACCCAATGCCGGGACGCTCATTTCGGATGACGGGTAGCCTATTTTTCTAATTAATTACAACCTAAAAAAACAAAACATGAAAGTAAGAAGCTTATTATTCAGTACTCTTTGTATGCTCGCAATCTCTGTAACATTCACCTCTTGTAGCGATGATGACGATGCCCCATGGAACGATGAAGGTACTAAAGTAGAATTACCACAACGACGAATGTTCATCCTGAATGAAGGAAAAGCTGATAACAACAATGCAGGCATTGCCTTTTATGCCCCTAATAGAGATGCTAATGACAGCAATAATAATTTTATTGCCAACATCTATTTTAAGCAAAATGAAAAACAGTTGGGAGACACTGGCCAGGATATATTAGAATATGAGGACAATATTTATGTCATTGTGTCCGGCTCAAGCCTATTGCTGAAACTGAACGCTGCGGCAGTGGAAGAAGCACGCCTTTCATTCAGTAGTTCTGATGGTCAACCACGATACATGGCAGCTAAAGACGGCAAAATCTACGTTACACTTTGGAGCGGAAAGGTTGCACGTATTGATTCTCGCACTATGAAAATAGAAGCTTATGTCGATGTCAATGCCAACCCGGAACAGATTGTTGAAAATGAAGGCAAACTATATGTAGCGAATTCCGGATATGGGGAAGGAACAGATGTTTCTGTAATCGACCTGAATACTTTCAAAAAAGAAAAAGATATACCCGTTGTAAAAAATCCCAATCGCATACTTGAATCAAATGATGAAGTCTACCTTTTATCATGGGGTATCTGGACCAATGTATTGGGTGAAGGCTACACCTTCCAGCGCATAAAATCGGATGATACTGTGGAATCAATAGCAGTAGCATCAGCCTTTGCAGAACATGATGATACGATTTTTCTCATTTATTCTGACTGGAAAAGTGACGGATACGAGCATATTTTTTCCACTTATAATACAAAAACACATAAACTTACCGAAGGAAATTTCTTAAAGAATGCCCCTCAGGAATTATTATCATCAAGTATATATGGTTTTAATATCGACCCTGAAACGGGAGAATTCTATATCAGTACTTCTGACTATGTTTCCAATGGTGATATTTACCGTTTTAAGAAAGATGGAACTTTTGCTGAAAAGTTTGATTGTGGAGGTATCAACCCAAGCAAAATGATTTTCTTACAATGAAACAAATTTCTGTCTTTATAACCCTTTGGGTGACAGTGTTATTTCTTTCCGCCTGCGGCGGAAAGAGCAGCACTGTTTCCGGCTCTGCACAAGGAGACACCATCCCGCTGCACTATTCTTCTAATCTCTCTCTGATAGATTACGAAAATTACATCGTTGCACAGTTACGCAATCCCTGGGATACAACAAAGATACTACACACCTATGTATTAGTAGACAAAAAGCAGCCGTTACCCCAAGAACTGCCTCTAGGTACTCTTGTCCGCACCCCACTTAGTAAAGCAGTCATCTACTCATCCGTTCATTGCAGCTTGCTAAAAGACCTCGGTGCTTTAAATAGTATTGGTGGCGTATGCGACTTGAAGTACATCAAACTACCGGAAATCGAGGAAGGATGCCGAAACGGAACCATCACCGATGTAGGTGATGGCATGAACCCCAATATCGAAAGAATCATAGACCTGCACCCCGATGCCATTCTACTTTCTCCTTTTGAAAACAGCGGCGGATACGGGCGTGTGGAAAAGTTGAATGTACCCATCATTGAATGTGCCGACTATATGGAAACCTCTTCATTGGGACGTGCCGAATGGATGCGTTTCTACGGTCTACTATTTGGTAAAAAAGCGGAAGCAGATGCTATGTTTGCTTCGGTAGAAAGAAGCTATAAGGATTTACAGGAATTAGTAAAACCCATCTCCTTTGCTCCCTCCGTGATGTGTGATTTGAAAACAAGCTCTACCTGGTACACTCCGGGTGGCAACAGCACCATTGCCAGGCTATACGCTGATGCAGGCGCCAACTATATTTTCAGAGAAGATACACATAGCGGCTCGCTCCCCTATCCTTTCGAAGTTATCTTTGAGAAAGGTCAGCAAACGGATTTCTGGCTGATACGCTATAACCAACCTATAGATAAAACATACAAGGAACTGGAAAAAGAATTTGCCCCTTATGCAGGTTTCCGTGCTTTCAAGGAACGGAACATCTACGGATGTAATACCAACCGGGTTCCTTTTTACGAAGAAACGCCTTTCCATCCGGACTGGTTATTGAAAGATTTGATTAAAATATTTCACCCTTCACTGTTGGAAGGCTATGAGCTGAGGTATTACAAAAAACTATCAGAATAGAACTGATGATAAGAACGAAAGCAAAAGGATATATATATGGCATAGCACTGTCGGTCCTCATTCTCGTATTGATGGCTGCGAATCTCTGGTTCGGTTCAATCAATATCCCTGCCGGAGCTGTGTGGAATACTCTCATAGGAAATGAAGTAGAAAAAACCAGCTGGGCTTTTATTATCTGGGAGTCCCGTCTGCCGCAAGCCGTCACGGCATTACTATGTGGTGCCGCACTCGCAGCTTCGGGACTGATGCTACAAACGGCATTCAACAACCCACTGGCAGGTCCATCCATCCTGGGCATTAACTCAGGAGCAAGTCTTGGTGTCGCATTGGTGATGCTGGCCGGTGGAGGAAGCATTGCTACAGGAGTATTTACCTTATCCGGTTTCTTTTCCGTGATACTCGGTGCCTTCATCGGGTCGATGGTGGTAATGGGACTTATCCTTTTCTTTTCGACACTGATAAAAAGCAACATCATGCTGCTGATTACGGGTATCATGATCGGTTATATCACTTCGTCCGCTATTTCATTACTTAATTTCTTTGCTACTGCCGAAGGGGTACATTCTTATATGATATGGGGCATGGGGAACTTCGGAGGTGTCTCATTGCAACAACTCCCCTATTTCTCCATTTTCTGTCTGGCAGGTTTGTTACTTTCCATCCTGCTTATCAAACCCTTGAATGCCTTGCTGTTGGGTACGCGCTATGCTGAAAACTTAGGAGTAAACATCCGTCGCACAAGAAATCTGTTACTGATTGCCACCGGACTACTGACAGCCGTCACCACCGCCTTCTGCGGACCAGTTGCTTTCATCGGTCTGGCCGTTCCACATATCTCCCGCCTGATGCTGGGTACGTCCAATCACAATTCACTGCTTCCCATCACTTTGCTGACGGGTGGTGTAATTGCCTTGCTCTGCAATCTGATCTGCATCCTTCCGGGTGAAGCAGGTATTATTCCCCTCAATGCGGTAACCCCTGTGCTGGGAGCGCCTGTTATCATTTATGTCATTGTCAACCAACGTAAAATACAATACTTCAACTGATGGAGAAAGCTGTTATCACCGCAAACGATTTATGCATCGGCTACCGCCAGGGAAAGCAAGAGAAACGGATACATGAACATCTCTCCTTCCGGCTCTATCCCGGAGAACTGACCTGCCTCCTGGGAGCTAATGGAACCGGTAAATCAACTCTGCTCCGCACTTTGGCGGCTTCGCAACCAGCCTTGTCAGGAGAATTATTTGTACAGGAAAAGCCATTGTCTGCCTATTCCGAAAAAGAACGTTCACGTACCATCGGAGTAGTACTGACAGACAAGACACAAGCAGGCGGACTGACTGTATATGAGTTGGTAGCTCTGGGACGACAACCTCATACGGGATTCTTCGGCAGATTGAACAAAACGGATCACTCCATCATTGAAGAGGCTCTGGAAGCTGTAAGCATCAGTCATAAAGCACACAGTTATACTGCAGAGTTATCAGATGGGGAACGACAGAAGGTCATGATTGCCAAAGCATTAGTGCAGGAATGTCCGCTCATTCTGCTGGATGAACCGACAGCTTTCCTGGATGTAGTGAGTCGCATCGAAATTATGGCTTTGCTTCATCGCCTGGCAGTGGAACAAAAGAAAGCGATCCTGCTTTCCACCCATGACATAGAGCAGGCATTGGTACTGGCAGATAAACTTTGGTTACTTTCAAAAGAAAACGGACTGCAATGTGGAGTAACGGAAGACATGATTCTAAGTCACCGGATGGACGGCTTGTTTTCCCGCAACGATATCCGGTTTGATTATGCGCACGGAGTATATTATCCCAAAGTGGATAGTAACCGCTGTATCATTGTGGAAGCCAATGATGAAGTATTGCTGCACTGGACAACAAATGCACTCAACCGGCATGGCTATGCTTGTTCTCCCATTTCTACGTCAGGGACGGTCGATTTGCCATACTTACAGGTATTGTCTGCCGAAGATTTCAGACTGCATAAAGGAAAGGAATACAAATTCCACTCTTTCGAACAACTACTTGCCAATGTCTGACAAAAGCAATGATATTTATATACAAACGCACTGATTTCAACTAACGCTTTATTTCTGATAATCAAAAGAATACAAAATATTAATTCTTTGTTTACAAGAAGTTGGGAGTTTACCGACAAGAAGTTAACTTCCTGTTGACAAACTCCCAACTTCTTGTAAGCTGAAAAGATGATGTTTTTCTATTTATCTTACAAAAAAGTAAAAAGAAGTTTCAGCCGAAAGACCAATGAACGAGGAAAATCCGGTGAGGGCTGAAAGATCTGGAAGCCCAAAAAGGTATTTAAACTTGGTTCATCTGAAACTTCCAGTGCATGAGTTAAAACTTTCCCGGGAATTAGCTGTATATATCGGACGGGGAGTATCTATATATTGGATGTGCAACATCTATATGTCCAACGTGTTGTATCTATATATCCAATGTATTGCATCTATATATCCAACACCACCGATATATAGATGCTAAAAACACAGAGTGAGGAAGGGCATTTGCTACTTCCAACTCACGCAACTGAAATTCCGGATGATTTCTTTATTTCATCACCAGTATCTCATCCGGCAGGTATCCACTTCGGATACGCCACTCCTGCGGATAAAGATTATTAGCCCGGTTACCGATATTCTTCACAAAACCTAAAGGAACATCCTTATACGTCAACAGCACATAACCGCGTGGAGCAGTATCGGGAAGCACAATCGCTTCCTTACGCAAATAGGCAATAGCCTGTTCATACGAAATTTCTTCACGAGGAAAAACATCGGAAGCCTGCACAGTGCTCATAGCAAGGGCATGATTGGGAATCAGGTCCTTGCCTTTCACTTCGGCAAGGGTAACGCCTGCCTGAATGACACGAAGAGATTGTTGGAGGACGGACAATCCGGATATATATTCTTTAGGGAAAGCCACAATATTCATTCCATTTGCAGAAATCTCATAGTCGTCTGCCGAAAGGAGCCAGGCACGGCCAGCCAATAATTGCCCCTTAGATGCTCCGGCATTAGTTTTAGATGCTGAGGCACCAGCTTTCTTCTTTACTTGGGAAACAGTGGATTTGTAACGGATTCGTACCGTCTCTCCTTCCGGTTTACGAAGTACGGCAAGGAAAAAACCCTCACCCTTTGTACGGTGAGGCAGAAAACGATATACAGGAAAATCTTCACCAGCAAGCAAGTTTCCGGTAATGTTCCACGCTGCCGGAGCATCTACCGGAAGTATCTCTGCACCGAATTCATCACGCATCCAGCGGATATTTTCTTCATCTTCCTGCGTATTATACGTGCAAGTGCTATAGATAAGCAATCCACCGGGTTTCAGACTGGGCCATATATCGGAGATGATACGTCGCTGACGTTGCCAGCAGATTTCCACATTCTCCGGACTCCATTCGCTGACGGCAACGGGATCTTTACGGAACATACCTTCACCGGAACAGGGAACATCGGTCAATATGACATCGAAGAAGCCTTCCAGATCAGCAAAGTCTGCCGGATCGTTATTGGTTACCACGACACCGGGATACCCCCACTTCGTCAGATTCTCCGCCAGGATTTGCGAACGGTTACGGATCACTTCATTTGCTACCAACAGGCTGCCTGCAGGCAATACACTGCGGGCATGGGTAGATTTTCCACCGGGAGCGGCGCAAAGGTCAAGCATCACGGAAGGCGTTTCACCGATATATTGCTTTAATGCTTGCTCCACAAACATGGAAGATGCCTCCTGTACATAATAGCATCCGGCATGAAACAACGGATCGAAGGTAAACGTCAACCGACGGTCGAGATAAAATCCTGTGGAAGACCAGAGCACACGCCCGGAAGAGGTATGAAAAAGACTGAATGAAGAATCGGGTAGTTTTTCTTCATTCAGTCGTATGCTTACGGGCTGTTCGCCATTTAAGGCGTCAGCCAGTTTGTTATATTCTTCATCGCCCAAGAGGGGACGGGTACGGTCTGCAAAAGATACGGGTAAATCCATGTGCCAAATTATTTTATGTCCGCAAAGGTAATGCAAATCGAATGCATAACTTTCATGCTTGCATGAAAAAGTTATGCTGAGATGCAGCTTATCTTCTTCAAAGGTAACATAAAAAGGCAATACAAGGCAAACCCGCCGGGCACTAAAAACTAAGCTTGACTCCCGCAAAGTAGGAACGAGGCGCTCCCGGACCATAAATGTAACCGGAATCGCGAGTGGCTCCTTTATCAAAATCTTTCTGATAGGAGTTGAAGATATTCTGTACTCCCACATTGAATTGCAGGCACATACCGGAAAAATCTATATCATAAGCTACCTTGGCACCCAGTTCGAAGAAATCCGGGCTCTTCACCAACAGGTCTGCCGTACCATCTACTTCGGACATCAGATGAGGCACATACATTCGCCCGGTATAATTACCGTTCAGGGCTACCGACAATGCTTTTGTAGGATTGAAAGTGGCAGTAAAATAACCATAAACATCGGGGGTACGCAATATCCGGTCGCTATGGCGTTCTTCATCCGACAAATGTTCCTTGTCTGCACTCCACTCCTCGGGAGAATCGTACAGACTGCGTTGCACGGTCAGTCCCGCCTGCAACTGGATTTTATCACACCAAGCGATCTTTCCTTCCAATGTACCACCATACACCTTTGCACCGGAACCGTTGACACGGGTTTGTATCAGATATCCACTACCGTTCGGATCTTCTACCGGTGCTGTCAGTACAAACGGATCGGAGAGTTTCGTGAAGAAACCTTCTATCAGCAAATTTGCCTGGAAATCACCGAAGTAATGATACCAGTCCATCGAAGCGTTCACACTGCGCGAACGTTCTTCTTTCAGATCCTTAGCACGAACGATGGAAATCAACTCGCCTCCCACATTACTTATATGTAAATCTTCGTCGAAAGCCTGCGGAGCACGGAAACCCTCAGCATAACTGAAACGGATATTTATGTCCTGCGTAGGGTTGTAGCGGATATTGGCACGGGGACTGAAAATGGCTTTGCTCATAATGCTATTCTTGTCCAGACGTCCGCCTATCAGAAAACTCCACTGCTCGCTTTTCCATTCATTCTGCACATAGGCACTCGCAATGTTCACAATCTGTTTCAAGGGATCGGGTGTATATTTATCAATCAACTGTTGCAGACGGTCTCCTGTTGCAGTGGGATCTTCCGCCAAAGCGGCATCCCGATATTTTTGCATATCCGTTGCTTTGTCGTCCAGATTATCATGATTAAATTCTACCCCACCCGTCAAGTCGGAAGGCATAAAAAAGAGCTTATCAAAATGATAGATATACTGAGCGCCCAATACGCCGGTGAAATCGGTGGTATGCCCATAGGCACTGTAATAACTGTCGCGCACGATATGCTGGGCAGAGGCGTATGCATTGAACGCATGCTTCTGATCCTTAGAGAAGGCACTGAACTTCAAGCCGCCCGTATTGATGGAATGTTCAATCTGCTCCACCAGTCCGGGTTCGCCGGAACCATTCAGATTGGCATCTTCGGCAATGTGAGGCGGCAGATCAAAGCGGTTACCGCCACGACGGAATTCTTCCATGTGATGATATTCCAGATTCAACTTGGAATAGGGGCTCAGCCTATAATAAGCGTTCACGCCTACTGTCTGGTTCTTCAATTTGGGTAATTCGGAAAAACTGTCACCGTTGGAATCCCATGCCGAACGGTGGCGGTTCTGCCCGTAGATGTAAGCTCCCATTTTGTTATCCGAAGATACCAGGGAAAGGTTAAGCGTAGTATTATTGTCAAACGAACCGGAGCCATCAAAATTGGAGATAGAGTGGGCAAACGAACCTGAGTTGCGGAGAGGTTCTTTCGTAATGATATTCACTGTTCCGGCAATGGCCGAAGAGCCGAAAAGAGCCGAACCGCCTCCACGTACCACTTCCACACGCTCTATCATATTAGCGGGAATCTGCTCCAAACCGTAAACACCTGCCAGTGCAGAAAAAATGGGACGGGAATCAATCAGTATCTGTGTATATTTCCCGTCCATACCATTGATACGTACCTGTGAGTAACCACAATTCTGGCAATCGTTTTCTACACGCACGCCCGGCTGGAAGACGAGACCTTGCGACAAGGTATGCGAATTGGTCATGTCGAATAGTTTCGGAGTAACAACTTTTACCAAGGTAGGTGCCAGTCGGCGAGCGGTTTCATTACGATTGGCTGTAACAACTACACCGTCCAAGGCTACCATATCTTCTTCCAGTTCGAAGTTCTCTTCCAGCGTTTTTCCTTTCTTCAGGGTCACACTGCGGATGATGGTTTTATAGCCCACCGAACTCACTTCCATCACAAAATTCCCCTCCGGGAGGTTCTTTAGGAAATAATGCCCCGTGGCATCTGTCACAGTTCCGATAGTCGTTCCTTTAAGGGCAATTGTAATATACGGCAAATGTTCCTCACTGTTCTT
>OLQN01001846.1_pt1 | contig 15149 bp, 10 predicted proteins | sample 1673181 | NCBI WGS metagenome assembly OLQN01 (sample SAMEA3136763, study PRJEB25190) | human gut metagenome | biome: human gut; feature: human-associated habitat; material: faeces | place: Austria | collected 2013
CAACGGGACATAGTGCTTTTTCCACAGCCATTGCTACCCTGTTTCTGATTATAATCCAGTGGAATACCTGCTTTTTAAACACAAACAGTTCCTTATACTTGTAGATGGCCATTATGAATCAAGAATGCATAAATAACTATTGTCAATGATATTTGATCACGGTTTTGGTGCGGTTGCCCTGAAGAAACTACTTGAAACTATCATATTTGAATAATTATTTGTACTTTTGTCCGTCAATTTGGCGTAGGCCGGACGGCCCCGTCTCTTTACTGAATAAATTTTAAAGCGATGAATATATCTTACAATTGGCTGAAAGATTATCTTGATTTTGATTTACAGCCTGATGAAGTAGCAGCAGCACTTACCTCTATTGGTTTGGAAACCGGAGGGGTAGAAGAAGTTCAAACCATCAAAGGTGGATTGGAAGGACTTGTCATCGGTGAAGTTCTTACTTGCGAAGAACATCCGAATTCCGATCACTTGCACATTACAACCGTGAATGTTGGCGGCGCGGAACCCTTGCAGATTGTTTGTGGTGCGCCGAATGTAGCTGCCGGACAGAAAGTGGTTGTTGCTGTAAACGGTACTAAATTGTATGATGGTGATGAGTGCTTTACGATCAAGCGCTCTAAAATCCGTGGCGTTGAATCGAACGGTATGATTTGTGCTGAAGATGAAATCGGTATTGGAACAGATCATGCAGGTATAATCGTACTGCCGGCCGATGCGGTAGTCGGTACTCCGGCCAAAGAATATTATAATGTGAAGAGCGATTATGTGCTGGAAGTTGATATCACGCCGAACCGTGTGGATGCCACTTCTCATTTCGGTGTAGCTCGCGATCTGGCCGCTTACCTGAAACAGAACGGTAAGCCTGCCAACTTGAAACGTCCGAGTGTGGATGCTTTCAAGATTGATGATGAAGTTCCGGCTATCGAAGTTGTCGTTGAAAATAAAGAGGCCTGTCTGCGCTATTCAGGTATTACGATTAAAAATGTAACTGTAAAGGAAAGTCCGGAATGGTTGCAGAACCGTTTGAAGGTGATCGGCCTGCGTCCCATTAATAACGTGGTGGATATTACGAACTATATCTTGCACGGCGTAGGACAGCCTTTGCACTCTTTCGATGCCGATAAGATCAAAGGTAATAAAGTCGTGGTACGCTCGGCGACGGAAGGTGCCAAGTTTGTGACGCTCGATGGTGTGGAACGTACGTTGACCGACCGTGATCTGATGATTTGCAATGTGGAAGAGCCGATGTGTATCGCCGGTGTATTTGGCGGACTCGATTCCGGTGTGACGGAACAGACTAAGAATGTATTCCTGGAATCTGCCACTTTCCATCCGACTTGGATCCGTAAGACAGCCCGTCGCTTCGGTCTGAATACGGATGCTTCTTTCCGCTATGAACGCGGCTTGGATCCGAATCAGACGGTCGAAGTGATGAAGCGTGCCGCTCTGTTGATTCAGGAAGTGGCAGGCGGAACGATTACGGGTGCTATCCAGGATATTTATCCGGTTCCGGTTGCCCCCTATCGTGTGGAACTGACTTACGATAAGGTCAATACATTGATCGGCAAGGTGATTCCGGTTGAAACGGTCAAGAGCATTCTGGAAAGCTTGGAAATGAAGATCGTTTCCGAAACTGCCGAAGGTTTGGTGATTGATGTGCCTGTATATCGTATTGATGTACAGCGCGATGTCGACGTGATCGAGGATATTCTCCGTATTTACGGATATAATAATGTGGAATTCAGTGACAATGTAAAGTCTAATCTGAGCTATCAGACTCCGACTGACCGCAGTTATAAATTGCAGAACCTGATTTCTGAACAACTTTGCGGTTGCGGTTTCAACGAGATCCTGAATAACTCGCTGACACGCTCGGCCTACTATGACAATCTTTCCACTTACCCGGTTTCTCACTGTGTGATGTTGATGAATCCGTTGAGCGCAGATCTGAATTGCATGCGCCAGACGTTGTTGTTCGGAGGCTTGGAAAGTGTCGAACATAATGCGAAACGCAAAAATGGCAATATCCGCTTCTTCGAATTCGGAAATTGCTATGATTACAATATCGACCATAAGAAGGAAGATGAAACATTGGCCGAATTCTCGGAAGATTATCGTTTGGGCTTGTGGGTAAGCGGCAGCCGTGTGGATAACAACTGGGCGCATCCGAATGAAAAGTCTTCTGTTTATGAATTGAAGGCATATGTGGAAAACATCTTGGTTCGTCTCGGTGTGAATTTGCAGAAGGTCATTTTTGGTAATCTGGCTAACGATATCTATTCGGCAGGTTTGAGTATTACGACTTCGTCCGGGCGCCAGTTAGGTACGATGGGTATCGTCAGCCCGAAGATCTGTAAGGAATTGGATATTGAAACGGATGTCTATTATGCGGAACTTTCCTGGACATTGTTGATGAAGGAAATCAAGAAGAGCAAGGTTACCTTCTCTGAAATTTCCAAGTTCCCGGCAGTGAAACGAGATCTAGCCCTGTTGTTAGAGAAGAATGTTCAATTTGCCGAAATAGAAAAGATCGCAACGGAAAGTGAACGTAAACTGTTGAAAGACGTTGCTTTGTTTGATGTATACGAAGGAAAGAATCTGCCGGCTGGCAAGAAATCATATGCAGTCAGCTTCTATTTGCAGGATGAAGGAAAGACTTTGAATGATAAGCAGATCGATGCTATCATGAAAAAGATCCAGACAAATTTGGAACAGAAGTTAGGTGCACAATTGAGAGGATAAAAAACATAAATCATAAATCATAAGATCATAAATTATGGGAAGAGCGTTTGAGTTTCGTAAAGCGAGAAAGTTTAAGCGTTGGGGTAATATGGCCCGTGTATTTACTAAGTTGGGTAAAGAAATTACGATAGCTGCAAAACAAGGTGGACCGGAACCTGAAAACAATCCGCGTTTGCGTGTATTGATGCAGACTGCTAAAAAAGAGAACATGCCGAAAGATAATGTCGAACGTGCTATCAAGCGGGCTGTCTCTAAGGATTTTACCGATTATAAAGAAATGAACTACGAGGGATATGGTCCTTTCGGTATTGCTATTTTTGTGGAAACTGCGACAGACAATACGACTCGTACTGTAGCAAATGTACGTAGTTATTTCAACAAGAACGGTGGTTCTTTGGGTACATCCGGCAGTTTGGAGTTCCTGTTCGAGCATAAATGTGTTTTCCATATTGCAAAAAAGGATGGCATGTCGTTGGAAGATCTTGAGTTGGAGCTGATAGACTATGGAGTCGATGAAGTGGATGAAGATGAAGACGAAGTGGTTCTCTATGGTGAATTTGCCCAGAATTCGGCTATTCAGAAATATCTGGAAGAGAATGGATATGAAATCACCAGTAGCGAATTTGTCCGTATTCCGAACGATGTGAAAGAAGTGACTCCCGAGCAGCGTGAATCGATTGAAAAATTGATTGAAAAGTTGGAAGAGGACGAAGACGTTCAGAATGTGTTCCACAATATGAAGGAAGACGAAAACGGAGACGAAGAATAAGTTCGTATTTGTTATAGAATAAAAAAGAGAGTACAAGGACTATAACCTTGTACTCTCTTTTTTATTCTATATCAGTATTTATATCAAAAAATCTTCTTTTCTTTGCTGTACTTTATTTCAATACAAATACATTTTTTAGTGGTTATGAAAGGTTTTAGAACTCTACTTTGTGTTATTTCGTTAGCCTTATCAGGCGTAATTGTGAGTGATGTTATGGCCCAGAAAGAATTGGGTGTGTTTAATTCTTTGGCAGTAGGTGTGGGCGTCGGTACTACCGGTATCGACGTGAATGTGGCAACTCCCATCACATCTCACTTTGATTTACGTGGTGGTTTTTCCATTATGCCAAATTTCAGCATGAGTACGGATGTAGATGTTGATGTGGAGGCTATGGAAGGCGTGAGTGTTCCCTCTACGATTGGTATGGAGGGAAGTATCAAGCGTGTTTCCGGCGAATTACTTGTGAATTATTATCCGTTTAAAAAAGGTTCTTTCTTTTTGACTGCTGGTGCTTACTTTGGCGGGGGAACTTTATTAAAAATAAATGGGCATAGTGATGAATTGAAGGAATTGGTAGCCGAAGCCGGTAAGGCCGGTATTGTTATCGGCGATTATACGATTCCGGTAGACAAAAACGGTAATGTGTCAGGTGGCTTGAAAGTTTCGAATTTCCGTCCGTATGTGGGTTTGGGGTTCGGCCGTGCCGTACCGAAGAAACGGCTTGGTGTAATGTTCGAGCTGGGAGTCCAGTTCCACGGCAAACCGGATGTTTATACGGACTATGGTAATGTCAACAATTTGTTGGATGAAGTCGATCCGGACGATACGTTTTCGAAAATCATGGATAAGCTCACTGTTTATCCGGTTATGAAGATACGTCTGTGTGGACGGATTTTCTAATCGTACGTAAATATATATATTAAATGAAAGCCTGGCTGTGGGGAGTCAGGCTTTCATTTTTACTATAAATAAGACTGGGTTGTCTTTGTTTGTCAGGTCAGGAAAAGAGTAGGCAAGTTCTTTGCCGCTTTTATAATAACAGTAGGTGTTGCTTTGAAGGTCTATGGATTGAAGTTCGAGAATCTTGCCTGTCTTGTAAAAGTTGTCATCCAATCCTCCTTGCACGTGATAGGCTTTTGTTCTTCGTTGGTCGTAACAAAATGTATAGCTACGTTCCGGTAGAGTAGGATCGTAGTGTGTTGAGATTAAAAAACGTGTCCCGATCTGTAAAGGAAGAATTTTTGCGTAGTCCTCGGTGATGGTCAACTGGTTGCTATTGATGAGATAGAGTGTGTCGTTTAAGATATGGGCTGGCTGTAAGGATGGAGCTTGTACATAAACGTGCCCGTCCTTGACGGCTATTTCGGTACCTGTCTTGTAATTGATATCCATTCTTCCCAAATCGGCAACATCCAGTTTGCGCTTCCCGACTTCATTAAAGTAGAGATCAAATTTATAGAGCCATTGTTCGATTGACGGAGCTTGCTTGTTTTCTGAATTAACCAAGTCTATTGTTGTCCACAGATGGTTGTTATAATAAGCCATATGCCCGAAAGTTTTCCATGAAGCATCTTGAGGGAGGATACTCTGAAAAAGGAGTTGCCCGTCGTAATCATAATAGTATACCTCATGTCCGGTGCCGATCACGACCAGCCGGTCGTGGACAGGATCGACCGCATAGTCAACCAGTTCGACTGGCTGTCTCGTTCCTGGCAGATGTGCCGTTATTTGTCCGAGAAATTGACCGGAACTGTTGAAATGATAAAGTTGACGATCGCTGACAAGGAAGATGTCTTCCCGGTCGCGCTTGATCATTTTAATCTTGTTCAAAGAACAATGTCCGTTTGTTTTCAAAGGGATGGCGATCACCTCCTCGGCGACATCGGACAGACTTCCTTCCGGTTGACATTGAGGCAAATCGGTAGTATGGATCACTTGATATCCGATCCAGCCGTATAAGGCTATCAGACATATGAATAAAAGATTAAAGGTTTTTCTCATTTCATTTCTAATTAAAAAATTCCTTTGTATAAACGGACGATACTGTCGGTTTATTGCAAGGATCTCTTAATCCTGCAAGAAAATCCAGTTGTTTTCGGAGGAGATATCTTCTCTGTACCGGAATCCTTCCCAAGTAAAATCTTTTAATGCATCCGGATTGGTAATCCGGTTTTTAACGATGTAACGGGTCATTTGTCCACGTGCCATCTTGGCGTAGATTACGATTGTTTCGGCTTTCCCGTTTTTCCAGACTTTAAAATCCGGTGTTATTACACGGACTGATTGTTCTACCTTTTTCCAGTCGAATGATGGTTGTAGGTCCATGCTCCCCAGGTTGATCAGCAGGTTATCGTCGGCTTTCACTTCTTCAATAAGCGGTTCGGTTTGACGGGCACGCCAGTAAATATACATATTCCCTTCTCCTAATTCGGGTAGTTTCACATCATATTCCATCCGGTAAGGTTTGATCAGGTCCAGCGGGCGAAGGAGACCATAAAAAATGGAAACGAGCCGCAAATGATCCTGGGCAAAGCGGAAGTCCGCCTCTGTAAAATCTTTGGGATTGATATTCTTGAATACGACACCCGTATAAGCCAATAAAGCTTGTAGCGGTTCTTCTTCCGCAGAATGGAAATTCTGAAAACGATGGTAACTTTCCATCATCAGCTTGGGACTGAGCTTTAACATCCTGCCTAATTCTTCGGCGGGATATTGAGCCATGTGCAATGCGATCTCGATTGCTTCCTGGTTGAATCGGGGCGTTGTACCTGCAGGCGCTTTTATTTTGGATGTTCCAGCCATTGTCTTGGCAGGAGATAAGATGATATGCATATTTGTGAATATATTGTTTTTATTATGTAAATATCTCGTCATTTATATCCGGTGCATAAATAAAAGTCGGATATCCCGCACCCATTTCCTGATATAACTGCCTGATATCACGATGCAGACTGCTGATAGCACTACTACTATTCCTCCGATCTGCATCGGTTGCAGATGCTCGCCTAAGAAAAGGACGCCCATGCATACGGCGGTAAGCGGCTCCATGCATCCCAAGATCGCAGTCGTTGTCGAACCTATATAACGAATGGCCAGTATCAGTGTAAGGTCGGATACCAACGTCGGGAGGAAAGCAACCATCAGCACGTCTATCGTTGTGGCCAGATTCGGCATCGGGTCGGGAAAATCTCCTTTTATCGCCAGATTTACCAGAAAGACAATCGCTCCGGAAAGCAGAATATAGAAAGTGGCTTTCAAGCTGTCGAGCCTGGCGATCCGGCTTCGGTTCATACCTACGATGTAGGCTGCATAGGCAATCACTGTAGCCAATACCAACATTAATCCTTTTATATTGATAGAACCTCCCGGCGTATTTCCTCCGCTCAACATATAGACACCGCTTACCGCCATCGCCATTGCCAGCAGTATCGGCATTGTCAGCTTGTCCTTGTAAAATACAAACATGATCAGGCTGACTACCACCGGATAAAGGAAATGGATCGTTGTCGCCACCCCGCTCGGAATATAAAGATAAGCCTCCGTCAGCCAAAGCGCCGTGATGGCATAAAGTGTACCTAAAATAAAAGCGATCCCGAATTCGCTTTTCTGTATATCGAACGGAATCTTTTTCACCCACATCAGTACGGCAACCAGTACGGATGCTAAGGAAAAACGGTAGAACAGCAACGAGTCCAAACCTACGCCGTTTTCAAGCGCCGGAATGGAAAAAAGAGGAATCAATCCGAATGTGGCGGATGCGATAAGTCCGTACAAAAATCCTTTTACCTTCATGTAAATTCACTGTCTGTTGAAATGAGGGGACAAAAGTAGCAAATCTTTCTGAACCTTTTCTAATGAAATGGGAATCATGCTTTGCTATTCTTTTCGATTAATTTTGTATGTTTACGGCGTATTAGAAAATGATGGACAGCTAATTATGTCCGGGAGCATGATGAATAACCCTTGTTTAGGGTGTGTGGAAATTAATACAAACTTTATATTATATGAAAATCGGAATCGGTATTTTACTATTATTCTTTGTTACCTCTTTGCAGGCACAGAACATTATAGGAAAGGTCATAGACAATAAAAAACAACCGGTAGATGGTGCAACCATCGTTTTGCAGGCAATAGATTCTACTTATATAAACGCTTCTATTTCAAATGTAGACGGAACTTTTGTGTTGGATAGCCAGCCTGAAGAATACCGTTTGATCGTGCAGCATCTCTTGTACAGGACTAAGGAAATCGAGGGAAAGGGCAGAGATGTCGGTGTCATTCAACTTGATCCGCAGGATTATGCTTTGGATGAGGTCGTGGTAAAAGCGGAGCGTCCTTTTGTGAAGGTGGAAGAAGGGCGTTTGGGATATGATCTGTCCGTTCTTGCCGGCGACGGGGTGGTGAACAATGCATACGAGGCTCTGACTAAACTCCCCGGTGTAAAAGAGACTAAAGGTGTATTAACTTTGGCAGGTACGGGAAATTTGACAGTCGTCTTGAATGGAAAACCGACAACAATGGACGCCGGACAACTTGAGACGCTTTTGCGCAATACTCCGTTGGATAGAGTGGAAAAGGCGGAAGTCATGTACAGTGCGCCTCCCGAATATCATGTAAGATAATTTGGATGATGAAGATCATTTTAATCTCGCTTATACCAGCAGTTTTACACCTGAGCAGCATAGCAATAGCCTGACTTCCGGTAATTATCAGGCAAGCAATGTTGACAAATATGTCGAAACCCGTATGCACAATGTCACTTTGCAATATCATTCCGGATCTGGATTTGATGTCGGCGGAGATTACACGCATTATACGTCAGATAATAACCAAACTTTGTTTGCGGATTATGCGGATGGTGCTCAAAGCGGTTTCTCTATAATCGGTGGTCAAAAGATAGACCGTTATTCTATTTATGTTGACCGGAAGCGTTCTTTGGCTAAAGAATGGGATTTGGGGTACGGTATGTCTTACCGATTTGCAAAAGACCGTGACTTTCAGACCTATGATAAGGTTACAGGTGATATCCCGACCGAAAATACGGATTCCCGGCTTCGTGAGCAGACTGCCAATGTCTATGTTTCCTTGAGCAAGAACTATGCGACTGGTACATCGGTTTCTATCTCTGCTACAGGTGAATATTATACCATCGGCAATTATCGTAAGTGGGCTGTCTATCCGCAAGCATCTTTGACGTATGTAAAATCTTCCGAACATTTATTCCAGTTTTCGTTATCGACGGATAAGACTTATCCGGGTTATTGGGATATGCAGTCTTCCGTCAGTCATCTGAACGGATATACCGAGCTTTGGGGGACGCCGGGATTGAAACCTTCGACAGCCTATAATTTGAACGGCAATTATATATGGAAGCAAAAGTATATTTTCGGTCTGTTCTTCATGCATACGTCTGACTTTTTCGTACAGACGGGCTATCAATCGACTGACCGTTTGGCATTGATTTATAAGAATACGAACTGGAACTATATGCAGATGTGGGGGACAAACGTCATCTTACCCTTTAAAGCCGGAAATTGGCTGGATTCACGACTTACTTTGGTAGGTATGCAAGTTCACCAGCGTTGCGATGACTTTTTTGATATCCCGTTTAACCGGAGGAAATGGATGTTCAACAGTTCGCTGGATAACACGTTTAAGATAGGTAAGAATCTGGCTTTCGAATTGATAGGTAGTATACAAACCCCGATGATCCAGGGAACTTTTGACATTGAAACAGTCTATAACCTCACTGCCGGATTGAAATGGAGTTTTGCTAGCGATAGGATAAATCTGTCTGCCCGTTGCAGTGATCTTTTCAACTCGGGCATGCCCAATTTGAAAGTTCGTTTTAATGGGCAACACTTGGATATGAACAACGATTTTTATTCGCGCTCTTTTACCATACATTTCAGCTACCGCTTCGGTGGATATAAGAAGAAAGAAGCCGGGAAGATTGATACCTCAAGGTTCGGACATTAGCATGAGCCTTGTTTATCTTTTAGGATTGTGTGTCGAATGTACTTGTTTCCGTCTTTATGGATAGCATACTGGACAAGTTACAATTTGTCCAGTATGCTATTTATTTTTTGTAAATTATTTCTACATGAGACAATTTGCCGGGAAGGCATTTCATCTCCTATCAGACCGTATATTCCATGCAACAGAGGTTTTACCCGGAGAGCGAGCCGTTCGCCCTCTTCTGTCAGGTAAATTTGTTTGTTACGCCGGTCCGTCGGGTTTCCTCGACGTTCTACCCAGCCTTTCTTTTCCAGATTATTGATAAGATTGGTCAAGCAAGCTTTGTCTTTAGCTGTCTGTTCTGCCAGATATTGCTGGCTGACTCCGGGTTTCTTCCATAAACGATGCATCACCTGGAGCATCTCGAATGTCATGTCGACATTATTGGTTCTCAATACTCTTTGTATGGTCTGGCGAAAGGTCATTCGCGTTTTCAGAATTTGGAGTATTAGTTCGTGTGCCGTTTCGTTATTTGCCATTGCTGTTTACTTTTACGGCACAAAAATAGTGAATATCCTTGAGATATCGGTTAAATGTTTGATTGTCGATTAAAGAATGCGCCGTTCCAATTCGTCCAACATATTCACGCGTTCCAAAGAAAATGTGTTGTCGTGCGTTTGTATATATTCCAAGATTGTCTTGGCTTTTTGCAACATCGCCTGCTCCTCGTCGGGATAGAGATAACTTTCTTCGATCAGGGTCTTGACGGCTATCTCAAGACGGAGGATTCCGCCGTTGTCATCACTGTCGAGTCGACGGACAAGCTCTTCGGGCTGGGCCGTCATAAGGGTAGGACGGTCCAGTTTGAGGGAACTGTATATGGTTTGGATCAACTCTGGAGTATGGCGAGCCGCATTTGTGTTGCGATTCATAATGATCTGAAGGACTACTTTAGCAAGTTCTTCGATCTGTATCATGATGAAGTCTCTCTTAAGCATAAGAAATATTAGCTTTGAAAATTGTCAATTTTCAATTGTCAATTGAATAATGCGGATATCCTTTTTAGGGCGGTCATATTCGTCGCGAGGTTGTCCGGCGATGATATCGAGCACATCGAATCCTTCAATGAGTTCGCCATATACGGTATAGTTGCCGTCCAGATGGTGACAACCGCCTTCTGTGGTGTAGGCTTTTCGTTGTTCTTTGGTGAACAGCAGATGTCCGGGTGTAGCACGTATCATTGAGTCTACTTGGGCGTTGATTTTACGCAGACGTTTTTGGTATTCGCGTTTATTGCTGGCTTTCTGCATACGTAGTTCGGCGCGGACGGGATAGAAGAACTTCTGCATAGCCTTTTCCTTGATATCCTGGTTGGCAATCATTTCCAGCGTGTCCAGTTCACCGCTGGTATAGACTTTTCCTTGTACGATATAGAATTGCGACATATCCGATTTCTTTTGCGGGTTGATGTCGTCGTTCTGGCGAGGAGCAGCCAACGCGCCGCGTTTGTTGAAATGGTGAGGCCGTATCTCCGGCATGATCTCCGAATTTCGGTCTCCGAAACCACAGCGGGCACCGGCGGGAGCATTGCGCGAATCAGGAGCACCGCCCTGTATCATAAATTCAGGGAGTACGCGTGTGAACAGCGTTCCGTTGTATTCGCCCCGTTTGGCACGTTCAATAAAGGTGCGGACGTGGTTAGGGACATCGTCATATAGTTTTGCTTTTAGGGTTCCGACGCTCGTGTTGATGGTGACTATTTTCGCAGGAACCTGTTCAGATGCAGATATTACGGTGTCCGCATCGCCCTGTCCGAAGACAGGAGAGAGGCAGGCCAACAAGCCTAATAAGATACAATAGCTCTTTTTCATCTTTTAAAATATTTGGTGGGTAAAGATAGTATTTATGTTGTTAAACACAAAGTAAATGGCTACCTTTGCAGCCTTTAAGGCAAATTTAAGATTATAACTACACGTATTATTATGAATTGGATTAATGATTTGTTATGGGGCGAGGGCATTGGCCACTCCATACTTCTGCTTTCCTTTGTGATCGCTGCAGGCATACAATTAGGCAAGATCAAAGTCTTCGGCGTATCTTTGGGAATTACTCTTGTGTTGTTTGTGGGGATCATTTTAGGACATTTCGGTTTTACGATCAACCACAACGTGATTCACTTTTTTAAAGAGTTCGGATTGATACTTTTTGTCTATTCTGTAGGTATGCAGGTCGGACCGGGTTTCTTTTCTTCTTTCAAACAAGGAGGGATTACGCTGAATATGCTGGCGTGCGGTATTGTGTTCTTAGGTGTCTTGACGGCTGTCATTCTGCATTATGCGACCGGTATTCCGATGCCGACAATGGTCGGAATCTTGTCGGGTGCGGTAACGAATACACCGGGATTGGGGGCTGCCCAGCAAGCATTTTCCGATATGCACGGAGTGTCTGACAATACGATTGCTTTGGGATATGCTGTCGCTTACCCTTTAGGGGTGATCGGTATTATCTTGTCTATTATCTTGATTAAGTATATTTTCCGTGTAAGTTTCGATAAGGAGAACGAGCAGTTGAACAGCGAAGATTCTTCTCATACCAATGAGGCCAAGCCGATCTCGTTGATCGTGAAGAATCCCGCTATCTTCAATAAGACGGTTGCCGAATTATCGAACCTGCTGGAACATCGTGATTTTGTTATTTCCCGTGTCTGGCGTGATAGTAACAAGCAGATCGAAATAGCTTCGGCCAATACCGTATTGCAGGAAAACGACAAGGTTTTTGTTATCACGACTGAGACGGATGCCGAGACGATCAAGACCTTTATCGGAGAAGAGATCGATATGGAACGTAAACAGTGGATCCGTATGGAAAGCCAATTTATCAACCGCCGTATCCTGATCACGAAACCGGAGTTGAACGGTAAGCGTCTGGGACAATTGAAATTGCGGAAATTATATGGTATCAATATCACCCGTATCAATCGTGCTGGTGTCGATCTTGTTGCCAAACCTGGGTTGACTTTGCAGGTAGGCGACCGTGTGAACGTAGTCGGTACCGAAACAGCGGTCTCCAATGTGGAAAAGGTTTTGGGTAATTCGATGAAGCGTCTGAATGAACCGAACCTGATTACTATCTTCGTCGGTATTGCGTTGGGTATCGTGCTGGGTAGTATTCCAATTTCCTTCCCTGGTATTCCGCAGCCGGTCAAGTTAGGTCTGGCGGGCGGTCCGCTGGTTGTGGCTATTCTGATCAGCCGTTTCGGTTACCATTATAAATTGATTACTTACACGACACAGAGTGCAAACTTGATGTTACGTGAGATCGGTATTACACTTTTCCTTGCTTGCGTAGGTATTAGTGCTGGTGACGGTTTTGTCGATACGATTGTGAATAATGGCGGTTTTGCTTGGATAGGCTACGGTTTCATCATTACGTTTGTGCCGCTGATGATCATTGGTTGTATCGGCCGTTATTTCTGCAAGGTCAATTACTTTACGCTTATGGGGCTCATTGCCGGTAGTACGACTGATCCGCCTGCATTGGCCTATTCGAATGCGACAGCCGGAAACGACGCTCCGTCGGTTGGGTATGCGACTGTCTATCCGTTGACTATGTTTCTCCGGGTATTGACGGCACAGTTGTTGATTCTGTTCTTCGCGTAATCGTACTAATTAATATTATGAAAACGGGGGCTTGTATTTCTATATATGCAGGCCCCCGTTTCATGATGTGCCAGTCTTCTTTTATAGAAACGTGGCCTCTTCTTTCATACATATGAAATCCGGATTACTTTTTTGTATGTTCTGTTGCTGTCGGAATTTGCTCTGTGGTTACCGGTGTTTGCTGTGTGCTGTCTGGTACGGTGGGGCGCAGGGGGATCAGAGGATATTTCTTCCGTCGCCGGAAAATATCGGAGAAGCGGGTAAAGTCTTTCTTATACATGATACCTACGCCCTGTGTTGTCAGGGCTTGTTTTAGAATCATATACATGTCGTTGGCATGGTTGTAGGCTTTCAGGCGGATATCACCGCTGGGCGTCAGCAGATATTCGAGGTCGAATTCACCGATGAAGGCATTCTTCTGATTGTTGATCGTACTGTTTTTGTACCCGAAGTTTCCGTTGAATATGAGGCGGTTGTTTAGTAATTGGCTGGACAGCAGCATTTCTACTTCCGTATCTTCGATACCGTCCTGGCTGGTCCGGATATTTGTACCGAGTTGCACTTTGTCGGTGAAGCTATTCATGATACTGGATATTTGGGAAGAAAGGGCGGATGAGGCCACTGCGCTGAAATCGTTCGATTTATATTGCGCATTGTATTCCGGCGTATAGAATTTGTTCAGAACCAGCAGATAGATAATTTGCCGGGTCATCATGTCTTCTGTATCAACCAGACTTTTGACCTGCCGTTGGAGCTCTTCGTTGGAGCTCGGCAGTTCGAGGTCGAACGAAATGGTTGGGTTCCTCAGCACACCGTCTAATTTCAATACGCAATTGACCGGCGTATTGCGTCGGGAGCTTTCGTACGTCAGACTGGGATCCAGGTCTTGTATGTTGGCTGTTACGTTATAGATGGCATTTACATTCATCGTTGCCTCGAAGGGATCTCCCCGGAAGTTGATAATACTGCCATCCCGTATCTTGAAGTTTTTATGGATGAGTTGTTGTAGGCTGAAATTATAGTTTCCTTGTACGATCCCGATGTTTCCATACATGCGCAAGTCGGTTTTCGTCCCGTACTGTATCTGGAGGCTTCCGTTGCAGTTACCTGTTATTTTATCGCCTGCGACCGGATCCATAATCAGCTCTATATCGGCATCCGGTGTGATGTCGAGAAGGAAGTTCATGCGCAATTCCGCCCCTTCGTCTTCGTTTTTGAAGATAAGAGGTTTAATGGAATCGACCGGTTTGGTAAGTGCCATTTCCCGCAATTCTTTTTTATTCACGAAAGTGATGAAATCATATTCTGCCGCGGAAGAGTTGTTCATGAAGTCGAGTTTGACGGATGTCTTGGGATCACTTCGCATATTGATATCGAAGTTGATCAATTGCCCGTTCCCTTTTATGGAGGCTGTTCCGGTTCCGAAAACGGTTCCGAATATCAGCGGATTCTGCTTTTGAGGCGCATCGAATACCAACATATTGTTTGTCTGGACTCCTACATCGAAGCTGACATCTTTGAAATGTTTGTGATTGACGGTCAGATTAACCTTTGCCGAGTTGCCGAATTTGTCATGCACCGTTACGTTGCGTCCGATGATCGCCCCCGGTGTCAGATGGATGGAGTCGGAGAAAGTGTAGTAGGTGTTCAGATATTCGATACCCAGCCCACCATCGAGAACAAAGGCGTCCCCCTCTACATTCAACGCCTTGAACGGCCCGTGCAGATGGATATTCCCGAAGCCCCGTCCTTGCATGTTCTTAGCGATATTTTCGACGAAAGGATGCAGGAAAGCCAAGTTCAGGTCGTTTGCCCCGAAGAAGAGGGAAAGGCCTGCGTTTTTGCCGACCGGATAGACATAGCCGCTCACATCAGTCCAAGTCGTATCGTTCTTGTAGATGCTGCCTAACATCAGAATGCCTTTTTGCTGGTCGTCCCATTCGCTAAAAAGGTTGAGGCGTCCTAATTGGGGTACCGCCCTACCAGTATGGAGGCGAGATGATCGAGCA
>OLQN01001868.1_pt1 | contig 15020 bp, 10 predicted proteins | sample 1673181 | NCBI WGS metagenome assembly OLQN01 (sample SAMEA3136763, study PRJEB25190) | human gut metagenome | biome: human gut; feature: human-associated habitat; material: faeces | place: Austria | collected 2013
AGGCGTCCATAAAAGCCGGATCTTGCGGACAGTGAGCATTACGGATGATCTCCATCCCGACATCTTTCAGTTTCTTGGCATCCCGCCAATGAATACTATTTGCGACAGCGTTTCCGACAACCGCAAAATCCTGGTGGCGGTTAGCTCCGATCAACGGTTTGCCGTACGGTCTGCCATTCAGGTAGAAGCCGTCTTTCCCTTTAAACTCAATGCTGCGGATTCCGATACGGCGGCGGTAACCGTCGATCACATTTCCTTCCTTATCAAGTACCCGCACCAGCAGGTTATACAAGGTCGGTGTCGAAGGGGTCCAAAGCATCGGCTGCTTCACCGGCATCCGGTCGGAAACAGTAGTTGCCCTACCCGCCTTCACCTGTATCTTGTCACTCAGCCGGGCGACTTCGGTGCCATCCGGCTGCAACAGCATATATTCCACCCGGCCGGAAAAAGGATTCTTCGTAGCATTGCGCACATGTATCTTTAACTGAACTTCCGCCAAGGCATCCGAAACCTTTCCGAAAGCGACGAACAAGCCGCCTCCTGCTACCTCGTTTTCATAATTTGGATCGGTGATAAACACATTGTTATGCGCGATCAGCCAACAGTCCCGGTAGATGCCGCCGAAATAGGTATAGTCCAACACGTCCTGCGCCTTTCCGGGAGGATAGGAAGGATCGTCGCTGTTATCCGCCCAGACGGCAATCACATTATCGCCATTCCAATCCAGTACATCCGTCACATCGGCTATGACAGGCAGGTAACCGCCGAAATGCTCCGTCAACAGTTTGCCGTTCACGAACACCTTACTTTTGCCCATAATGGCCTCGAAATGCAGAAAAAGTTTCTTCCCTTTCAGAGCGGCATCGGGCGTAAAATGCTTGCGATACCAGACCTCCCCTTGGTAATTGATACAACCACTCGCCTCGGTCGGCAAATATTCGATACCGTCCGGCAGGGAGACAACCGTCCAGTCTTTATCATTAAATTCTTTTGTTTCCGCACCTTCCACCGCACCTTTATGGAAGCGCCAGGCAGGATTCATCGAATAGACTTCCCGCCCGCTATTATCGAGGCGGAAAAAGCCGGCTGTCGAAAACTCCGGCTGCCGGGCTGCCCACAGGGACAGGCTAAGCCAGACAAACAGGATACTGAATGTAATTTTCTTCATGATATGAATATTTATAATTTTTCATTAAGTGATATATTAATATAATGACGTACACATAAATGATGATTTACACCATTTTATTTTTATGCATCATTAGAACAGATCGTTTGTTCTTATTGTCGCCCGACAACGCCCCCGAAATCTCCAGTGAGGTCATTGAAGTACTTCAATGAGGCCAAAATATTTTTTTGAACGTTTTGAAGCTGTACAAAGTGTTCAAATTATTTTGAGGGGACGTTTTGTAAGCCACAAAGTGTCCAATTCATTTTTTTGAAGGGGTTGAAGTCGTACAAAGTGTCCAAATTATTTTTTTGGTCATTCCGTACGACTATTTCATCCACGCGCGGACTTTCTTCACCATCGGAATCTCGTAATAATACCACCAATCGCTATTGTTCGTTTTAGAAGCCAGATGATTGTGATGGTTCAGATCAGAGATGAAACCTTCAGGCTGCTCCATGAAGCGAGTTTCGGAATAGACCGATTCCAGGTTGGAGCGCATGACATCGAAATAACTACACACCTCTGCGACTTTCTCCAAAGCCGCTTCCCGGGCTGCATCGTCCTTTGCCGTGTCATAAGCGTTCAAGGCCAGGATGAGGCGCACCGGATAGTTTTGCAGGTTATTCGTCTGTTCATAGACTTGCAGCGTATAGCGATTGCGTAATGCCTCCGCCTCCGCCGTTCTGATACCCTGGACTATCTTCTCGTAACGTCCGGCTTCAATCTTTGCCTGTGCAATTTTATCTTTATACAGTTCGCTCCATGCCCCCGGTTTCGTCTTGTCCGGCAACTCCATCAATGTGAAAGCAGTCGTGCCCCACGCCGGATTGCGGCGTCCGGAAGTCACCAACGCGCCATCGAAGAAAAAGACCGCCTTCTCCAGTTCATCCAGAAAGGCCATCCGGTTATCCTCCGGGCGAAAACCATATTCCCGCTGTGCATGTGCTTTTTTAAACGCTTCGATATCCCGTGCCGACGGATTCCAACCGAATTCTCCTTGTGCAATGAACCCCCTCCATACCGTTTCCAGATGCGGCGAACCGTCATCCCAAGCAGTCGCCAATATTCCTTCCAGTTGATTGTCGGCTGGCTGAATCCTTTCACGTATTCCGAACGGGTATTCCGGCGCGGCATAAAAGGCGAGTCACCGGCAGAAGCAGCCGTCGCCCCCATCACCTTCAGCCCCTTATCATGATACCATTCCAAAAGGCGCCGATGGGCAGGCGTCGTCGCATCCTCATATTTCCAACGCATATACACGCATTCTTTCGGAAACAAACCGATCGCCTCATCCAGTTTGTCGGTGTTCCAGACCTTCACCACTTCCTCTTCGGATTTATCGCTTAACGCAAGTTCCCATATACCGGCATATTTTAACGGCATATCATCCCAAAATATAGGAATACGACCATGGTCTACAGCAAACTGGCAGACATTCTTCAACCAGATCATCTGCAATTCGAAAGCAGTCTTGCCTGTAGCCTTGCAACGGTCGTCGATTCCGATCGCCGTGATCTCATCCCCACCGACATGCAGGTATTTTCCGTACGGCATGGCTTCAAGCGCATCCAGATAAAGATCGAACTGCACCTCGTATGTACGCGGATCGGACGGACAGAATTCCCAATCGCTGTCCGGATTCTCACGCAGTTCCCAATGATGTTTCAATATAAAACCGGCATGGCCGAGTCCTTGCACAAGTGGGCAGATCTCGACATTCCGTTCCTTCGCATACCGGCAGAGTGCCTGCATCTCCTGCTTGCTGATCGCATTCGGAGCTGCGACTTCCGGCCGGCGAGTAAAGCGCAGTTTATCTTCCAGTTCCCAGATAATCGCATTCACTTTATAACGTGCCAACCTGTCGATCATCCGGTAATAATATTCCATCCGGTCCAGATGATGCTTCGTATCAAGATGGACGGCACGGTAGGCGATAGCCGGATAATCAGTTATCTTCATCTGCGGAATTTCCAGGTCAAAATCCCGGCTATCTTCCAACAACTGCTCCAACGTTTGGCAACCGTAAAACAGTCCGGCTTCCGTGCGGGCCATGACTGTCACACCTTTATCATTCACCTCCAAAACATATCCTTCGGGCGAATCAGGCACGTTCGATTCGGAAAGTTGTAAGAACAATCCCTTTCCCACATGTCCTGCACGGGGAAGGACATCCGTCAACGCTCCCAATATAGGGACAAGTGTGTCTGATGCGGCCGATACAAATTTAAGATCGGTATACATAATTCCTTTTCCCGGAAGCAGTTCGACAGATTGAGGTTGGGGCAGGAGCTGAAACGCCTTGTCCAAGCCACGGGCACAGAGGCCATTTGTCATAAACAACAGACTTATGATTAATAGTTGTATTTTCATGATATACGTTATTTTTATCAAAGATACGGGACTCAAAAAGAAAGTCCTAATAAATAAAAGAAGAAAAGGGCCAGCCATAACATGTTTTACACCATTACAACCGACCCTTAGAATAATACCTATTAAAAAACGGTCAATCACCAACCTTCATTCGGGGTACATAACGGATTTGTCTCCAACTCCTTGGATGGTATAGGATAATAATAATAACGATTCGTATCCCCGACCTTACCAGTCATTAATTGTTTATACCGAACTTCATTACAAGTCTGCATACGCTTTTCCAACAATCCCCAACGGCGAAGATCGTAAAAACGTTCCCCTTCCACAAAGAACTCGATGGCACGCTGACGCTCCAAATCATTAAAGACAGCCTCATACGTCTGTGCTCCGCTATAGGGGTTCAAATTAGCCCGTTCACGAATCTGATTCAAATACCCGATTGCCATCGGCAAATCCTGCTTTCCACGCAAATAAGACTCAGCAAGCAGAAGAAGCACATCTGCATACCGTATCGCCCGTTCATTGATGCAAGACATAGGCGGATCAGCCTCCGATTCGGCCGTATTCCAATTCTGATATTTCAAAATCCAATATGTATTCCATCTGTCTTCTGCAAACTTCTCCCGAAAAGGCTTCAAATAATACATACATCCTTCATAATCCCAAGCAACCGATGAACGTGCACGATAATCAAAATTTCCATCTTTATCTTTTTCTTCCAAGAAATAATCCATTATTTGCGGGGTCGGATTTGCCTCATACCAACCACTGGCTTCCGGTGCCGCATATTCTTTCGGACGTGTATTCGTTTGAGTCGAATTGATATTCTCTCCATCTCCCCAAATATCCGTTCCACCAACCGGCTCCATCAACAATTCGAAAATACTCTCTTCATTGTTTTCGTGTACATCATCAAAATTCCATGCAAAATCCTCCACCAAACGATACGTATAAGGTGATTTTGTCAAAGGTTCCAATATTTCAATTGCCTTATCAAAGTCTTCTTCATATACATATATTTTACCCAACACAGCATACGCTGCACCTTTTGTCGGTTTTCCGATAACATCATTCTTCACAGGCAACAAAGAAGCCGCAGTAAGCAAATCCTGTTCAGCCTGCGACCATATCTCGGCCTGAGAAGACTTTTCCAAAGGGAATGTAGAAGGAGACTGAGAAGCTGTCAGACGCAAAGGTGCATTTTTAAACTCTTTTCCTAATTGGAACAAATAGAACCCGCGAATAAACAAACACTCCGCCTTCACCTTATTGACGAAATCCTCTCCGAATTCTCCTTGCTTCTCTTCCAGCTTCTGCATGATTGAATTCGTTCTATACAATGCATTATAGAATTGATAAAACATCCCTTGTGAAAGAGAATTTCCATTTGTATTTGTAAAATAACAGGCTTGAAAGACATCGCTGATATCGTTTCTAAACTCCACTTCGTCCGCACGAGCAATACGCATCATTACACCACGAGTTCCATAATATCCCCCGTTTAGAGCATTTTTCAAAGGAGTATAGCATGAAGTCAAAGCCAATTCAAAATCAGCTTCGGTCTGCCAGAAAGTATCTTCGGTCGCCTTGTTCGGATTCATCTGCTCCAACTGAGCGTCGCACGAAGTACACAAACCTGTAACAACCATTATACAAGATATAAAATATAGATATATTCGTTTCATACTGTTATTTTATTTAAAATGTGACATTCAAACCAAACATAAATGTACGATTAGAAGGATATATAAATTCATCGAAACCACGAGAATATACATCTGAAGAATTCACGTCCGGCGTATACCCCGAATAAGAGGAGATCGTAAAGAGATTCTCCGCATTGACATACACACGAGCTTTCTGGACAAAGCCATGAAACCAAACCGTAGGCAAGGTATAACCTACCTGAAGATTTCTCAAGCGGAAATAAGAACCGCTCTCCAAGTAACGGTCGGATTCGGAACGGGCATTCCTATTCGGGTCGGTCCAAATCAGCCGAGGAGAGGACGCATTTTGATTTTCAGGCGTCCAATAATCCAAAGTACTTGCCAAATAGTTCGTACCACGGGTCACATCCGTCAATTCCAATTTCGTCGCATTATAAATTTTATTACCAGTGACACCTTGGAAACCAATCGAAAAATCAACATTCTTATACGTAATATTACCATTGATCGAATAGGTGAATTTCGGGAATGGGCTGCCACAATACACACGATCCTCATCATTAATCGTTCCGTCATTATTTGTATCCTTGAAACGAATATCGCCGGGTTCGGCACTCGGCTGAATCAGAACCCCATCTTTCTGATGAGCTTGCACCTCTTCCGTGCTATTAAAATAGCCGTCAGTAGGAATCAACCAAAAACCACCTATAGGATAACCGGCCAACGTTCTGCTCGTATAAGTTCCTCCATGAATCGTCCCACCGGTAATTACCTGCGATTCTGCCCCCATTTCCACCACTTCGTTTTTATTATAAGTTCCAAGGAAACTTACACCATAGGACAGATCCTTATTCAAAGACTCATTCCATCCCAAATTAAATTCAAATCCTTGATTACGGATCTTACCTGCATTACGAATCGGATCATTAGCACCTCCCGTAGAAATAGGAATAGGCACATTCAACAAGATATCTTTCGTATTCTTTACATACCAATCAGCAGTCAAAGTCAAACGATTACGCAGGGCCATAAAGTCAATACCGACATTCGTCATCGCCGTTTCTTCCCATTTGATATCCGGATTAGCAAACGTTTTTGGGAAAGCACCTTGTATCAGTCCACTCTTTCCATCCGGATAATTAATGCCGGTCGTAACAACAGACACATATTGATAGTTATCAATTTCCTGATTACCTAGCACCCCATATCCGCCTCTCAACTTCAACTGATCCAACCAAGATACGCTATTCTTTACAAAATCCTCTTCTGCAATATTCCAACCAACAGATACCGATGGGAAATTACCATACCGATAATTGGAACCGAACTTAGAAGAACCATCACGGCGAATGGTCGCAGTCAACAAATAGCGATTCTTATAAGAATAGAAAGCACGTCCTAAAATGGAAGTCAACACGCTGCGGCTTGAATTACCACTTACGGCCAATCCTTGAGATGCGGCATCTATTTCAGTAATTCCTGTCGGCATTCCTTGCCCGGAACCTTGCATATAACGATACCGGGAATCCTGATATGTATATCCGACAAGAGCCGACACCTTATGGTCTCCGAACGTACGATCAAAAGTCAGCAAGTTTTCGACCAAAATATTACGTGTACGGGTCTGCTGTTCCGTCACCGCTGTTATATCATGTTTTGCCAGCCCGAAATCAAACAGGCCTTCATAACTATTATAGCGATAAAATTGGAAATCCGGAGTCAGGTTTAACTTATATTTCAGACCTTTCATTAATTCTACGGAGACATAAGCATTTGCAAATATTTTTACATTATCACTATATCTCTTCATTAAATTATCGTCCACCATACCTAACGGATGAGTCAAATTCACAACGTCTCCGTACAAGCCACCATATCCACCTGTCCGGTTTTCATCATATTGTTCCCATGTCGGAATAGCCTGCAACGTATGTCCGACCATTCCCCCTCTAATGACCGAATATAAAGGATTGCTTTGATCATAAGTCAACACGACATTTGTCCCAGCCTGGAAAATACCCTTCTTGAAATCCTGTTTGCTCTGCAACGTGTAACGCTGGTAGTTCGTGCCTTTCATCACGCCGTCCTGATTCGTATACCCCACACTATTATAGTAGGTGGAATATTTACCTCCTCCCTTCACAGAAAGCGCATAGTTTTGCATCAATGCCGGACCAAACATCAAGTCCTGCCAGTCATTATCCGGTTTTGAAGCCAAATCCTGTGCCATTTCGAGCGGACTCAATCCGGCAGCCCTTCTGGAAACGGTCGTCACTTCCGCCCAGCCGGCAGCATCCAATAAATCCAGATATTTGGAAGGCGAACTGACGCCGACATTGGCCGATAGATCGATAATCGGTTTCCCTTCCGTATTGCTTCCCTCTTTTGTCGTTACTATAACGACGCCGTTAGCTGCACGTGAACCGTAAATCGCAGCCGAAGAAGCATCTTTCAACACATCGATACTGGCAATATCGTTCGGATTGATATGATCGATTCCACTCATATACATACCGTCCACGATATACAAAGGAGAAGAATTGTTCAACGTTCCGATACCACGGACCATGACACGGGTACTACCGCCCGGCGCACCACCCTGCGAAACGATATCCACACCGGCAATCTTACCTTGCAAGGCCTGCCCGATAGTAGTGTTGCTCTGTGTATTCAAATCATCTGTGCTCACGTTAGCTACAGAACCGGTCAAGTCCGCCTTTTTCTGCGTACCGTAACCGATCACGACAACTTCATCCAGCGTTTTCGTATCTTCCAATAATACGACATTGATTGTTTTTTGGTTACCGACAACGATCTCCTTTGACAGATAACCAATATAAGAAATATTCAAAACCGAATTAGGATCGGCCTCGATAGAGAAATTACCATCTATATCGGTAACCGTACCATTTGTAGTACCTTTCACCACCACGTTCGCTCCAATGATCGCTTCGCCGTTATTATCGACAATCCGACCGGTTAAGACATGTGTCTGCTGTTGAGTGGCAGCGATCGCATCCCGGCTTTTCGAAGACAAAATAATATGAGTTCCTTCCATTTCATATTCGATACCCGCATTCTTGAACAGGTTATCCAATACCTCTGAAACAGGTTTCGTTTTCGCCTTTACCGAAACTTTCCGGTTAACATCTACCTGGTTATTATAGATAAACAAATAATCTGTCTGACTTTCAATCTCATTTAGAATTTCCTCTAATTGAGAATTGTTCTTGTTAATACTAACCCGGGCATTCTGCGAATGTGAATCTTCAGCATACGAACAGAATACGCAGGCTCCCAAAAGGAATGTGGATATTCGCATAGTTCTCAAGATTTTTTTACCTGACGGAGTTTTCGGATAATATCCCCCCGACAAAAAGTTTTTTTTCATACCTTTGTAACTGATTTGAAGTTAATACAATGAATTAAAATTGTGTTGATTGGAATGCCGGTAAATGCCCCCCAGCGCTTGCCGGCATTTTTCTGTTATTGACTGCCTGTTTTCATGTTTCCTTCTTATTTTATAAGGTTAATACTAATTATTGTGTTTTTTATTTCTGTTCTTCTATTACTTGTGTTCACCTAATATAAATAATCTGATTTTCATCGTCCCGTTCATACTTGAAACGGATATCCCTCTGCAATACCCTCAACGCATAATCGATACCGTCTGCTTGCCTGAACTTTCCCGTGAAATAGTATTTCAATACATTCTTATTCTCAACAACTATGCTGACTCCGAAATATTTCTCCAGATCATTCATGATCGAGAGGAATGATTCGTTCCGAAAACATATCAGTCCTTCTTTCCAACGATAGGGATTGTAATCGTCAACCGGAATGACTTTCAGCCTGCCGTCCTTTTGCAGGCAAGCTTTGCTGTCCGGTTTCAACATCAATGTATCCCCCAGACCGATACGGGAGGCAACGCGCACACTTCCTTCCATCAACGTAACCTCAAAATCGTCTTTATCGGAATAGCCTTCCACATTAAATTTTGTTCCCAGTACTTCCATATTACATTTGCCCGTTTCCACGATAAAAGGCCTTTTCTTATCTTTGGCCACATCGAAATAGGCTTCTCCGTCTACCGCTACCTGGCGTACGGACTTGTCGAACACAGCCGGGTAAACGATCTTCGTCCGAGCATTCAGCCAGACATTCGTCCCGTCCGACAGCGTGATGTTCACCCGTTGTCCGGTAGGGACATAAATGGATTGCATCGGCACAACTCCATTTTTATCTGAAACAAATTGATATAATAAGCTAAGCCCCAATGTCACAGCGACAGCTGCCGCAATCTTGATTAACTCAGTTCCGAGAGAACTCAAGCTCCATGACTTGTGTCGCATCTTTTCTTCGATCGTTTTTTCATCGCCAAGATGCAACATCGAGTCGAATATCTTTCTCTCTTTCAAGAATTCTCGTCTGTTTTCCGGGGAATGTTCCATCCATTGCCGGATCCGGACTTCTTCTTCATAAGAAGCGGCTCCTTCAAAGAACTTATATAACGTTTCCCTGTCCATTTTTCATCTTTTTACTTATGCTTACATAATACTAACAGTTCACAAGCCTATATCCCCAGTTGAAAATGGAAAAAATTTCATTTTTATATTTTTTCTTCCGGTATCGAATACCATAGTTCTCTCGGAACTACGTTCTTTTTCAAGAAATATCCGTTCCAACCAGAACCCCTGTTTGTCATCATTCACAGTCTTGGAAACCTGCAATAATAGCTCCTTCCAAGAAGGATCGGGAATATTTTAAAATACTCTCCTGAAAGATTCCGAAGCTCTGAACGAAGTTGTAGTGTAACCGCACCAAAATCATAAGGGACAATCAATCCTTGTCTTTAGTACGGGTATTTCTATATAAAGTTTTTTGAGCAAAACAACTATCATACTATCATAATCAAATTTATATAATTGTAAAACAGCATGTTACTCCATGATAGTTCCTGTTTTTAACTATCATTTATCTATCATAACTATCATGGGTAAAAATAATAAATCATTATATATCAGTATTTTATCAAATTTCAGATATATTCTGAAGACAATACAAAACAGATTAAATAGGCTCGTTTTTTCATGAAAACAAGCTACTTTTTTACCAAAAACAACTTGAAAAGTTTCTTCAGACCCGGGTGGAAGGGCATGGGAGATCCGGGTGTGGAGGAGGTGGAGACCCGGATCTTCGTGAAACCGGAACGGGGATGTGGAGCTGTTTATCTGCCTTGTTTGAGGAGATTTTATGCACTGTTTCTGATTATAATCCAGTGGAATACCTGCTTTTTTAACCACGGTTTTGGTGAGGTTGCCCTAACGAAGTTGCGGTAAGTTTCCGTTATTCTAACAAAAATATTATATTTGCGACCATACAGCACAATTATGCAGGAAGATGAAAGCAAAATAAAATGGAGTCAGTTCCTAGCCGGCGATAATGAGGCTTATTGCTGGATATACAAAGTCTACATACAAATGCTGTTCCGTTACGGACACAGCTTTACCTCCGATACGGAACTTATAAAAGATTGCATCCAGGATGTTTTTACCGGATTATACAAAAACAGGAAACAACTGATCACACCTAAAAATATAAAAGTCTACTTACTTGTCTCCCTTAAGAATAGCCTGATCAATGCACTTTACCGAGAAGACCGCTACACATCTTACAATCATGAAACTGTTTCCTTTACCCTCGGACTAACGGTCGAAGAACAATATGTCACGGACGAACTGTACACCAACCAACAAAGGAAGATACAGGAAATTCTGAATGTACTGACTCCACGCCAAAAAGAGATCATTTACTATCGCTATATACAAGAACTTAGCTTCGATGAAATCTGCATCATGATGGACATGAATTATCAGTCCGCACAAAACCTTATCCAGCGCTCCCTAAAGAAAATACGCGACCTATACGGGCCAGCGGAAGTATTCCTCCTGCTCCTATCCATTTCCGTCCAATAAGAAAAATAAAAAAAGTTTACTTCCGGTGAGTATAAAATGGAAGCGACCTTGTCCTTTATATAGAATGCTCATCGGAAAAATGGATAAAGACTATACAACATACAGTGCAGACCAACTGCTGAACGACGACTTTTTCATTCAGTCGGAATTACACCCGACTGAAAAAAGCCGGGCTTTTTGGAGCGATCTTCAGATAAAAAGTGCCGCATTATCCCAAGAGATCGAAAATGCCCGTCTCTTCCTACACACTATTAAAATAGACAGAAATTGTTCATCCTTGGCAGCCAAGGATGAACATGCGTTATGGCAACGCATCGAATTAAAAAATAAAGAAACAGAGAGAAAAGCGAAGCGTAAACAATTCATCCGTCTTGCTATCAGCACGGTAGCCTCTCTTCTTTTGTTATCAGCAATCGGCTGGTATGCCACCCTACGGCCGAAAGATGCCGAAATAGACTATCTGGCAATCATCCAAGCCAATCCGGCACCAGACAGTACAAATGAAAAAGTGCAACTGGTCCTTTCCAACAACGAGAAGCTGACCATTGACGGGACGGAAACCCAACTCGAATATAAAAAGGAAGGAAAGGTAAATGTCAACTCCAAACAAGTGGACCTCAGTCCAAAAGGCAATCCGGCACAGGCACAGGAATTTAACCAACTGATCGTACCTGTCGGCCGGCGTTCGTCCATCACATTCGCCGATGGGACCCGGCTCTGGGTAAACTCCGGCTCGAAAGTCGTGTATCCAGTCAAATTCGCAAAAGAGAAAAGAGAAATATTCGTAGAAGGAGAAATATACCTGCACGTCAGCCGGGATGAACAAAAACCTTTCATCGTCAAAACACATCAGATGGATATAAAGGTATTAGGAACACAATTCAATGTCACGGCCTATGAAAACGAAGCGAATATGCAGGTGGTCCTAGTCAGTGGAAAAGTTGAAGTAAACCTCGACAAATGCAAGAATGTCCTGGCTCCTAACCAGATGTTTTCCTACGACAGCAAAATACATAAAGGGAAAATCACAACAGTCGATACCGACAATTATGTGGCTTGGAAAGACGGATATTACCAGTTCCACCAACAGCCGCTCAAAGAAATCGTGAAAAAGCTTTCCCGCTATTACGGAGTCCGTATCTATTGCAAAGAGCCGGCCGACAAATTGTCCTGCAGCGGAAAACTAGACCTGAAAGAGAGTCTGGACGAAATGATGAAAGCCTTGAAAGAAGCGGCCCCGATTCAAATAGAAAACAAATATGAGAGTATAGAAATAAAAGTCAAACATTAAAAACCATACAGTATGGATCCTTAAATCACAACGACACAGGAAGGGAACACACTTCCTTCCCACACAAAGATGAGAACTATAAAAACTCTTTACCAACTTAAATCATTACAAGCGATATGAAAAATAACACAAGGTTTAGTATTTGTCTACTTTTTTTGTGGATGAGTATGAGTTTCTGCCTAGCAGCAGAGACATACTCGCAAGAGACATTCTTCACCATCGAATCGAACAACCTCACGGTGAAAGAAGTATTTAATAAAATCGAGAAAGAGAGCGAATATATCTTTTTCTATCTGGACAACTCAGTCGACCTGAACCGAAAAGTATCCGTCAAGGCACGGAAAGAACAGGTAAGCAAGATTCTCGATCAGATATTCGAAGGAACCGACACACATTATTACATCTCCGACCGACAGATCATCATCTCGAAAGACGAAAAAGCCGCTCCGGTCAGTTTACAACAAAAAGGACAAACCATCACCGGTATCGTAAAAGATGCGACAGGCGAACCGGTCATCGGAGCCAATATCGTAGAAAAAGGAACGACCAACGGTACGATTACCGACATGAACGGACAGTTCACCCTCACCGTTAATCCGAAAGCCGTGTTGCAAATTTCCTATATCGGTTTCAACACGCTGGATATGCCGGTGGGAAACAAATCATCGCTGACGATCAAACTAACGGAAGACACAAAAGCGTTGGATGAAGTGGTCGTCGTAGGCTACGGTGTGATGCGTAAAAGCGACTTGACGGGTTCCGTCGGCTCCGTAAAGTCGGACGTAATCCAGAAACAGGCGATTTCATCTTTCGACCAGGGCTTACAAGGCAAAGTGGCCGGTGTGCAGGTTATGGCAACTTCCGGTTCTCCGGGCGGTGTTGTCGATATTCGCATTCGTGGCGGCAACTCATTGACTTCAGGTAACCAGCCTTTATACGTAATCGACGGTTATCCTGTTACGGCAGGCGGTTCGGCCGGGGGTTCCGGTGCCGGACAGAACCCGCTGGCGACTTTGAACCCTGGCGATATCGAAAGCATGGAAATCCTGAAAGACGCTTCCGCCACTTCCATCTATGGTTCACGTGGAGCCAATGGCGTTATCCTGATCACGACCAAAAGGGGTAAACAGGGGAAAACGACGGTTACTTATGACGGTTATGTCGGTTTTCAGCATGTTGCCAAGAAACTGGATATGATGAACGCTACAGAATGGGCTGAAATGGTAAACGAGGGAGCTGAAACCGATGGTCGTCCCATTTATTACTCAAATACATCTTCTGACCCTTTGTATCCTGCAATGAGTCAATTGGGCGAAGGGACAGATTGGCAAGATCAAATTTTCCGTACTGCTCCTATACATAGCCACAACGTTTCAGTAAACGGAGGAAGCGAAAACACAAAATTTGCTGTCGTTGCAAGTTACTTTGGACAAGAAGGTGTTGTTAAAAATCAAGATTTCAACCGTGTATCCTTGCGAAACAACATCGATACGAAAATCTCTAAAGTTGTCGACCTGTCCACCAGCCTTACGATCAGCCGTGTTTTTGCCAATACCGGGCGTGAAAACGGAGATGGAGGAGGAAACCCTTCCATCATCAATGCATCACTCGTCATGCCGCCTACAGTTCCGATATACGATCCGACAACTGGAGAATACGTCCGTTTAAACTATCTGCCAGGATCTTCTACCGTTCCGAATCCGGTTCCCTACGTTAAACATCTTCAAGATAAAGGGACCATCGATCGTATATTGGCTTCTGCTGACCTGACATTCCACATCATCGACGGACTGACACTAAAAGTCAGTGGAGGAGCAGATATGTCAAACGCGTCACGTGAAGTGTACGAACCGAAAGAGACGTACAGAGGCTACAATGCTAATGGCATTGCAGAACAACAAAGCCGTAGAAGTAGTTCCTATTCAAATGAAAACGTATTGACTTATATCAAAAAAATCGGCCAACACTCTCTGAATGTCATGGTCGGTTCTTCTCTGTTGTACGAAGAAAACAAGACCGGTTCTATGACTGCACGTGATTTTATCAGTGACGTATACGGATATAACAATTTAGATGCCGGTGCACAATGGGACAAACCAAATACCGGAAGGAGTAAAAGCACATTATTATCTGGTTTCGGCCGTATCAATTATGTCCTAATGGACAAATATCTTTTCACTGTAACAGGACGAGCCGATGGAAGCTCCAAATTTGGTGCAAATAACAAATGGGCATTCTTCCCCTCATTCGCCGCTGCATGGCGTATCAATCAAGAAAAATTCATGAAAAATATTGATTGGATCAGCAATTTGAAAATCAGAGGTAGTTGGGGTGTGACAGGTAACCAAAATATTCCGGCTTATTCGTCTCCCGAAAAGATGAATACATATACATACCCAATCGGAGGGGTAACCAGTGTTGGTATCGGTGCCGGTAACATGCCAAATCCTGATTTGAAATGGGAAACCACTGCCATCACCGATATCGGGATCGACTTGGGAGTATTCAACAATCGCATCAATTTACCAGCAGACTATTACTAT
>OLQN01001875.1_pt1 | contig 14978 bp, 8 predicted proteins | sample 1673181 | NCBI WGS metagenome assembly OLQN01 (sample SAMEA3136763, study PRJEB25190) | human gut metagenome | biome: human gut; feature: human-associated habitat; material: faeces | place: Austria | collected 2013
AATTCCCAGCCTCCCCCCTCTCTCAAACGACAAATGGACTATTGACACAGCCCCGTTGCATCAAAAGTTACAGCATCGTGGTTTTAACGGGGACAGATGCCCTCTCACTAGACACTATCCGAGCGTTCCTACAAAGAGTTACACGTCAGGTCGCTACACGCACGAGCCGAGCGTCCCTACAAAGGGCTACACCTCTCTTGTGAAGTGGTGTCTATGTCCTAAAGCAGGTAGTTAGAACTGGAGCATCCGCTCGATGGAGCGCCACGCTCTCTGGCGTAGCTCTTCGTCGACATGCACCTCGTACTGCTCGTAGAGGAGTGCGTCGCGGAGTCCCTCGAGGGTGATCATCTTCATATATTCGCAGACCTGGTCGGGGAGGATGGGGATCAACTCCTTGTCTGGATAGCGTCTCGTCATCTCAGCCAGCACCTCAGGCTCCGTGGCGATGATGTACTGCTTCAGGTCAGAGACCCCAGGACGATTGATGATCGTGGTGGTCGAGCCGATGATGCAGCGAGGATTGTCGACGATCGACTGGTCGCTAGCAGCTACCGACTCAGGGTGTATCAGGATCTCTGCCTCGGGATACTGATCGAGCATCGTGTGAACCAGCTCGGAGGTGATGTCAGCATGTACGTAGCAAGCTCCCTGCCATAGATCCATCTCCCGTCCCGTTACATTCATGATGTACTGTCCGAGGTTCTTGTCAGGACCAAAGAGGATCGGTTGACCCGTGGGGAGGGCGCGTACGATCTTCAGGGCATTGGCACTGGTCACGCAGTAGTCGGTGACCGCCTTGACAGCTGCTGTCGTATTGACATAGCTGACCACAATGCCGTCGGGGTGCTTGACGCGCCAAGTGTTGATACCCTCAGCCGTGGCGCCCTCAGCGAGGGTACAGCCAGCATGTGGTACGGGGCAGAGCACCTTCTTATTGGGCGAAATGATCTTTGCGGTCTCACCCATGAAGCTAACTCCGCAGAAGACGATCATGTCCGCCTCCGTCTCGCCAGCGATCTGTGAGAGCGCCAGTGAGTCGCCTAGATGGTCTGCGATACGCTGTATCTCGGGGCGAGCATAGTAGTGCGCTAGGATGACAGCGTTCTTCTGCTCCTTGAGCGTACGAATCTCTGCATAGAGAGCCTCTATCTGTTGTTGTGTCATGTGTAAGTAGTCAGTTAGTGTGTAGTTGGTAGTGTGTCAAGCCTTTTTATTGGATCGGCTTGATCTTCATACTAATGTCGAAAGCACGTACCGAGTGGGTCAGTGCTCCAATGCTAATGTAGTCTACGCCGACAGCAGCCACGGCAGCTAGACGCTCAGCTGTCATATTGCCCGAAGCCTCTACCTTAGCTTGTCCATCGATGAGCTCGACGGCACGGCGCATCGTCTCTATGTCCATATTGTCCAGCATGATGATGTCGGCACCAGCGTCTATAGCCTCCTGCACCTCCTCCAGTGTGGTGGTCTCGACCTCAATCTGTATAGAGATCGGCAGATGAGGACGCACCTCCTCCACGGCAGGCAAGATGCCACCCGCCATGGCAATGTGATTGTCCTTGAGCATCACCATGTCTGAGAGCGAAGCTCGGTGGTTAGTGCCCCCGCCGTCGCGTACCGCCATCTTGTCCGTGAGGCGATGTCCCGGAGCTGTCTTGCGGGTGTCTAGGATTTGTGTCTTGGTACCAGCGACGCACTGCACACATTGGTGGGTGTAGGTAGCGATGCCGCTCATGCGCTGCATGAAGTTGAGCATGATACGCTCAGCCCGTAGCAGGTCCGCATAAGGTGCCTCGATGGTGGCTAAGATATCGCCCTTGCACACCTCGTCGCCATCCTCATACTCTGATGTAAAGGTGATCTCCTCCTCAGGAGTGCATCGGCAGAGGACCATATAAGCTACCTCAAGTCCAGAGACGATGCCGTCGTCCTTGGCTATCAGTGTGGCGATAGCTCGGTCGCTCTCGCTCAGTATGTAGCGTGTCGATAGGTCTCCCGTAGGAGCATCCTCGCGGTAAGCAAGCTCGATGAGCGTGGCAAACTCCTCGCTGTTGTATATATCAGTCATACCTCTTGTGTGCTAATTGATCGGTTGATGTGTTATTTGTCCATTGAGCAGTCTCGTTCGATAAGCTTCGCTCTCAGGTAGTGTCTCCGTGTAGTCGCTGCGGTAGTGACCTCCACGGCTCTCCTCACGCAATAGTGCAGCATGCGCCATCATGTGCGCCACCTCTACCCGTCTGCGAGTCATGTAGGCGTGGATGCTGTGCTGTGCATCCTCTGCGAGTCCGTCTGAGAGATGCTGTAGCTCATGGAGCGCTGAGACGAGCCCCTCCTTAGAGCGGATGATCCCCACCCGGCTCATGAGTATGTCACCCAGCTGTCGATTGATCTTCGTCTGCTGCTCTAGCGCATAGATCTGCTCTTTGTCTAGGCTCCACGACAGGTCGGGTAGGTTCGTCGGGGTCGCTAGCGACGCAGTCTCAGTAGGCGTAGTCGGGTGGGCGATTGCATAGTTAGCAATCCGCTTGCCGAAGACGATACACTCGATGAGCGAGTTAGAGGCCAAGCGGTTGGCACCCATCACCCCTGTCGAGGATACCTCTCCGACAGCATACAGCCCAGGCAGGCGAGTACATCCGTTGAGATCTACGCCGATGCCCCCCACCGTGTAGTGCGCTGCGGGAGCTACGGGTATCTCGTCCGTAATGTCTAGTCCCAGCTGGCGGCAGTGCTCCGAGATGGTAGGGAAGCGCTGTAACAGTCGCTTCGGGTCAATGTGTCTCAGTCTCAGTCGTACATGGTCGGTACCCTCCTCTTGCATCTTGAGGAAGATGCTTCGCGCCACCACATCTCTCGGTGCCAGCTCTGCGAGGGGGTGTAATGCGGGCATAAAGCGCTCACCGTGCTTGTCTACAAGGTAAGCACCCTCGCCACGTACCGCCTCACTAATGAGAAAAGAGGCGTACCCAGGCAGATAAAGAGCTGTGGGGTGAAACTGTATAAACTCCAAGTCCATCAGCTCGGCACCCACTTCACTGGCTAGCCACAAGCCATCGCCCAGAGCCGTGGGTGGATTGGTCGTGGGGTAGTAAAGCGCGGCAGCACCGCCAGTGGCTAGTACGACAGCCGATGCGAGGATCGTATCGTAGTGATGAGCGCGCTCGTCATAGGTTACCAGTCCCTGACAGTGTGTCCCGTCAGCAGAGCGTAGCACCTGCACGGCACTGTGATGGTCGAAGATCGTGATGTGCTGTGCCTTCCTGACCTGCTCGATCATAAAGGTGGTCACTAGTCGTCCCGTAGCATCTCCACCCGCGTGGAGGATGCGACGATGGTGATGTCCCCCCTCGAGGCCGAGGGCTAGATGTCCATCTTCGCTGTCGAAAGCCATACCCATCTGGATCAACTCATTGATCCGGTCGGGAGCTTCGTCGGTCAGCACCTTGACCGCCTCTGGGATGCAGAGCCCACGCCCCGCTACGATCGTGTCTTCGTAGTGATCTGTCGGTGAGTCCTTCTGGTCGGTGACAGCAGCCATCCCACCCTGTGCGTAGTAGGAGTTGCTCTCCTCGATGGTGCGTCGAGCAATGAGCGCTACCGACCCATGCTGCGCTAGAAAGTAAGCGCAGTAAAGCCCCGCGAGGCCACCACCTATGATGATGTAATCATATCGCTGAGGAGATTGCTGCTGTTTCATATACTATTGCCCGTTAACTAAGTCGCACCATGCAGAAGCCGTAATCATAGCTCGCAGAGTACTGTTGCGGAGGCAAATGTAGTGAAATAATCCTTACGAACGAGTGACAACAGCCCAGGAAGCTCATATTTCGCACCTTAACACCACCGTTTTGCAATGCTTAGTTGTCAATTGGCGTTTCTAGACTTCGTTTCTGATAGGCGCGCAGAGCGTTTTGATAGGGCGCGCGATACGAGACGAGCGTCCCGATATGTCGCTACTCGTTCCGTTGTCGTACAATAAGGCGAGTGCAGGTGGCGAGCTCTCGATACGAGAAAAAACTGACCTTTACGTCTCTATTTTTATGGTTCAATCGCAGGCTGAAAAGATAAAGTGGGGGCGCATCGTTTCACACAATGCGCCCCCACTGAAGTGTTGAGGAATGTGGATTTATCCTTGGATGATAATTTTCTTATTCATTCCATTGATGGTCACCATATACACGCCTGCCGGCAAGTAGTAGGTGTGAGTATCCTGAAGGATTCCCGAGTGTATGGTTTTGCCATCTATAGAGTAGATGACCACTTCGCCCGGATTCAAGGTGCTTATTGTGAGCTTGTTGCCATCGACGATGAATTTGACCCCCGAATCTGAATCAGCCTTCAAGTCTTCTAAGCCACCCGTGTGATGGCCTACGTAGATGGGAAAGGAAGCCTTTGACTCGCCTCTGTTGTAGAGCACAGAGACTTGATAGCCATATTTCCCATCGGGCAGGTCGTGGTCGATGTATGTTGTCTCGGTCAACAAGTCACTGTTCAGTTTCAGCCCATTTCGGAAGATGTTGTAACCACTCACCTTTAAGGCGTAGAGGCCAGAAGTGTAGCTGATGTCATCGACTAAAATGCCAGTCTTTAACGATGCTGTATACCTGATGGCAAAGTATCTTGCATCGTCGGGTAGTGTGACAGAGACTTTTTCCCAGTCGGCGGGTGCCTCTTTTTCGACGATTTTCTTAAACTGGTCAGGCTCTTGAGTCGTCGAGGAGTACATGATTTCATAGGTCTCGCCTGTAAGATTGGGGTTGATTCTTTGGATGTAGAAGCTCACATCGGTCCCTCCCTTCACTTCGGGCGAAATAAGGTAATCATTGTTGTATGGAGTTGCGCCGTCAATGCTCACGTTGGCATACCATGAGACGAAGCACTGATTGCCGCTGCGTGGCTGCAGGTGAGGATAAGCCTCTGGGGTCACGCCCTCCAGCAGGCTCGGATTCCACACTTGGAAAGCCTGGTTTTTGCCCGTGTTAGGAAACTCGGGAAGGCCGGTCAGTTTTCCAGCGCCTAAGCCATCGCCGTCATAGGTGATCCAATTGCCGATGTAGTCGAGGATAAAGGCGTCATAGCCCTCTACGCCCTCCACTGTCGCTTGGTCGGCAGTAGGAAGGACGGGAGCTTCCCAATCTATAACAATGTCATTTTGATTGCTTTCGGCAGTCACATGCTCAACCCCAGGATACCATGAATCCTTGACTTTGGTATAGGCGTGCCCCGAGCGATTGTTGCCCGGCTCCTGGTCGGCAGAGAATGCGATTTCGGCATAGTAGTCGCATTCTTCCCCGGCTTTGGTGGAATAGATTAAGGACGGGATTTCAATTTCCTTGATCTCACCAGGCGTGATGGGTTCTCCAGCCAGCGAGTTGACGAGGGTGCCATCCTGATAGAGATTGATCTTGTAGTCATCAACTTCCTTCAGTCCTCTATTGAAATATTTCACTGAGTAGTAGCAAGTGTCGTTCACATGAGTCTCAGTTGGACCATTCAATTCCGAGATTGCCAAGTCTTCTTCATATTGCTCGTCGATATGTATGTTGTCAACGTAGTAGTACATCCAATCGTTGTCGGTTGACCCTCTCAAGCCTATCTTGATGTGGCTGTATTCTTTATACGGAGCCAATGGAATGCGGTGCTCCACCCAGCCATAGACTGGATAGGCTGCCGTAATCGTATCACTAACCACCTCGAACTCGCCATTCTCAGGGGCAACTTCAATCACGACCTTTGTTGCGTGATTGTCGCTCTCTACTGTTGAATCCAGCCAGTGGAACATGAAGAAGCTGAACATTGGCTTTTGGGCTTTTTTCAGGCAGATTGCTGGCGAAATGAGCCGGCTGTCGACTTCATTGTCTCCAGCGATGTTGTAGAATTTCGTCATTCCATTATCTTGGTCTTGAGAGTAGACTCCGCCCTCTACATCATCTCTGATGCACTCCCAGGAGAAATAGCCGTTTATCGCTTTAATCGTCCATGGTCTGATGTTGAATTGCCCATCTGGGAATGATTCGCTTACGGGGAAGTCATGAGGTTTCCCGACCACAATGAAAATGGGTTCTACTTCACTGCTGCCCGATTTCGTATCGGCTGTGACTGCATAGTAGAATGCGTCTTGAGCGCCTGCGAGCTCTTTCTCGATTTGGCTATCGGTGTAGTTGAGTTTCTTCAGGCTGGTTGCGACCTGCACGAAGTTTTTCGCGTCAAGGCTGCGCCACACAGAATAGGTGACTTCATCACGATTGAAGTAGCCACCGTGTACGCCTTTTTCGGGCTGTGCCCAAGTCAATTTCACGTGTAAATTGTTATCGATGGTCATGGCCTTCAAGTCACGCACGGGTTCTGAGATGTCGTGCCCTACCCAAACCTTACGCGACACAGGCAAGCCCTCTTTACCGTTTATACGCGCCATGACCTGATAGGTGTATTCTCCATCTTGAGCAGGCTTGTCCACATCGTCAACCTGCTGTCCTGGCGATACGGGAATCGTTTTCACCAATTCATTGTCGCGATAAATCAGCATGTCGAATAGCTCAGGCATGTCATGCCCGTTCAATCGTAGCCTGGGGGCTTTGAAAGAGATTTTTGCCGACACCTCGCCGTTTTCGGCAGGTATAACGCTCAAGTTTGCCACCGAATCGGGAAGAGCGGTTTCAATCCCTTTCTCTACCTTCACGTCGAATAGGTTGAAATAGAAGCTCTCTGGATCGTTATAGTTATAGAATCCCACGTAATAGATGCTGTCCTTTGGCACTTTGACGCTGGCATGATACTCCGTTTTCCATGGGTCGTGAATGCCGTTGAGGTCAAGAATAGTTTGATGGTCAGCGGGATTGGGTGATGTTCCGATGGTAACTTTCAAGTTGGAGGGAGCGCCCATGTTGACATTGAAAGTGAGGTTGTACAGGTTTTTCGCATCCAGGTGGATGGCCGGAGTAATCAGCCAGTCGTTGCCTTGATGCTGCTTGTCAGAGCAATATTGCATCAGCTTTTCGTCTTCTTTCCAGAACCACATGCAGGTGTTGTCATGCCCGTCTTGATCAACATCAATAAAGGTATATAACTGGTTGCACAATTCCCCGTTGCTGAAATTGTCGTAGAAGGGCAGCTCATAGGCTCCCACAGACAGCACCTCGTTGGAGTAGGAGGTACCCCCATCGCCTTTGTCAGAGACCGAGGTCACGCTATATCGGTACTTTGCAGTGGCAGAGGGTATGTCTTCGGTGAAAGAGCTTGCCCCAACTTCTGTTTGCGCCACGGACACTCCGGTGTCGCTGCCGTCATATCTCATGATGTTATACCTCAATGAGGCTGGGTTGATGTAGCCATCGCGAAGACCCTTTTGTGGCGCTTTCCATGTCAAGCTGGCTTTTTGGTCATTGATTGCCAACTGCACATCCAAGGGGGCTGCGGCAATATCTGTACCGATATAGGTAGTGAGCGTCGATTTGCTGCTGCTTCCATGCTCGTTAGAGGCTTGAGCGTAGATTGTGTACAGGCTTTCTTGGTCAAACGACACGTTATCTTTTTCTACTTTTGCCCCAGGATGAACAGTTTCTTGCAGCAACACTTCATCTCCACAGAAGATGGTGACCTGCACATCATGAGTCAAGGCACTGCCGCCGGCTGCCGTTTGCGGGGCCACGCACGATAATTTTCCAACGGTCGCCCCCGCCGATGCGGGTTCAAACTTCAATTCGGTGACCCTTGCCGGAGCTTGAGCATGAATGGAGTCTTTAAGGATGTAAAGACCTATCATTTCCTCAAGATTAGGCATGTCGTCAATTTTGTATGCCGTGGCCGTTTGGGTATTGACTTGATAGAGGCCCGACTTCTCCTCTTCCATATATGCCCAGTAGAGCAGATTGGTGTTGGGGTCGAAAGTCAGTCCCTGGGCGTACTTTGGCGTCAGTCCTGTCTCGCCTATATATTCCGATTTTCCATTTGACTTGTCAATCGTGTAGAGCTGTCCCGTATCGGCGATGCCATAGAGCGTCCCGGTGCTTGACGCGGCCAGGGCAATGTAGGGGCGTTCCACGTCACACACTTTGGTAAACGTTCCGTCAGCCGTGTTCAGTGTGCTCAGAGCCATTCCGCCCTCATTGGTGAAGGTGATCCCGTAAATCTTTCCTGATTCTGGGTCGTAGGATAGCGAGGAGGAGTAAGGCACATTGTTCCACTCGGTGGGTGGCGTGAAAATGTTCTCGACTTCCCAAGTGTCAGTTTTCACGACGGTGCAGGCAATGTACGCCACCATGCCAAATGCCTGTTCGACATTGAATAAGTAGTACTTATCACGGGCATAAACGGCAGCATTCGCTTTGAAAAGCTTGTCTACCTTGATGGGGGCGAACTCAAAACCGCTTTTTATCGGCAAGCTGTACATGCCGTAGTCGAGTTTGTCTTGAGTCCATTTTTGAGAAAACACCATGCAGCCGTAGAGTGCAGTGTTGTCTCCAATTGACTTGACTTGCGTGGGAGACATCGAATGCTCTTTGCGTCTTGACAGCCACGGTGTGGCTTGGTCAGAAGCAGAAGAGGACAGTTGGCGCTGAAGTCCGGTAAACCTCGCCTCGTTGATTGACTGGCGAGTTGGGCTTGGAGGATTGATCACGCTCGATCGCTGTGCATACAGATGCTGCGAAATCAAAAGCAGCATCAGAAGTCTTAACCAAAGTTTCATAGACTGTTTCATAGACTAAAGAGTTAATAGATACAGAAAGAAATTTTGACGAGATAGGCACACGTCGTATTGCTTGGCTCAGTCAAAATGGTTACACTGGACGAAGTTATGGAAATATTCCGTTCTTAGCAAGTTTTCAATGAATTGATACTGAAAAAACTATGATTTGATCTTGAATGTCTGTGATTCTTACTAGACTTTATGCCAAGAAGCTTCGCTTTTTCGCTTCCATTTGAACATAGGAAGCAGGTCGTCATCCGTCAGGTTGTTCCCCGTCCCGCTGTCCTACCACAACTAGTCGATAGCTTCATTACTGGGAGCTCCATAAGCTACTCTCGGACACCAACCAAACCAAGTAGAGACTATTGATAATATATGCTAAAGTCTCACATGTAGCTCGTGTGGAAGCTCACCAGAATGAAGTCTATACGGGGCGAGTGCGTTGTCGCATTATGCCGCCTTCTGAGCTGATCGCTTATGATGCCATGCTAGGTATGCACCGATCAGAACGAAGGTGACGAGGATCGCGATCATCTCGCCGATATGCTCTAGCGGAGCGATCCAGATCTCGTTAAAGAGGTTGTTGCGCCCCAGTATCTCGACAGGGGTCCAGAGGACGATGACGGCTGGGATCGCCATGCGTATGTTGGCACCCCACTGCTTGCGAGCGAGCTGCTTGCGAAAGATGAAGAAGAAGCCTATGAAGCAGCCCACCCCCACGGCGATCGTCACGGGATGACTCTGACCGAGGAAGCGAGGATCGTAGCAAAACATCAGTAGCAAGTAGCAGCTCCACAGTAGCATCATCGTCTCCATAAAGGTCACCATAGCTGGGTGGCGTGTCATGCCCGAGCGCACCACAAGGTCGCGCTTCTTACCGAGGAGTACCCGCTGACACCAAAGTATGAAGTTGCACCCCGTACGTACATTAAATATATAGAGTAGCATGATCGACACCCAGAAGCCAAACGTCGCCGGCATCAGTAGGTACTCTGGTCTAGTCACAACGATATCCTTGATGTCGTGCATGTGCTGTACGGGTACACCATCGATAGAGAGGATGGGATTCGCAGCTATCCCCTGCACGTAGGTCGTCGTAGTGGTCACGACTCCATTGACAATCTCTGGGTGGGCACCAAAGCGCTGAGCGTAGTACATAAAGAGGAACTCGACCCACCCAGTCCATAGGAATAGTCCCCCGATGAGCCCACAGATCGTCTGAGGAGTATCTTTCTTAGCAAAGACCCCACACACAGCGATCACCAGTCCCAGTAGTCCCAGTCCGAAAGCACTATATGGCAGCACCGCTGGGGCTATGAGCAGCTCCATGAGGATCATAAAGGCGTGTCCTAGAGGCATCAAGCATAGGACAAGGAGGAAGGAGAGCAGCGACTGCCTCCATGCGAGCTTAGGCTGCAAACTAGCTGATTGTGTAAATTTATCCATAAGGTTGTACCATGGTTTGTTGTGAATAACGACGCAAATATACGAAATAGATCCTATATAGAAACAATAGTGTACTAAAATCGCGGAGATGACGCATTATATATACAATGAACTCATCGACCTCTCTACTCCTCGTTTGTCGCTAATGTGTAGCTGTTGGCTATTGGCTGTTGGCGGTTAGCTGTTAGCTAGTAGTGCTAGTGCTCTTGGCTGGGCAAATTCGACACTGGCTCGTTACAATAATTTAGAGCCGAGTACATATCGAAACTGTACTGTGTCGGGGAAAAGTGATTTCCACGTGGATATTTCGAAATCTCCACGTGGAGAATAAAAAATTCTTCGGAGGAATGAAATGAAACTTCGGAAGAATCAAATGAAACTTCGGAAGAAATGAATCACGCCCACGTGGAAAATAAAAAACATCCACGTGGAGATTTGAGATTCCCCACGTGGATATTCGATAAAGGAGGGGATCGGACGAATTTCCCCGTAAAGATATGTAAAGATGCTAGAGGTTAGAAATTAGAAGTTAGAGATTAGAGGTTAGAGATCCGATCACTCTGATAGCTCCGATGGTTCCGATAGTTAACAGCTAACAGCCAACAGCCAATCCATGGCGGACACATTATTATATAGAGTGATCTCATCTATGCCTCGCTGGTCGCTCATGTGTAGCTCCCTGACAGAGGCCTCGTTAAGAGACTCATCCTGTGGCTGTCTGCCCATACGCTCTCTCTTTGCAACAAATAGAGCGTTAAATCGTCTTTACAATAGAATCGCATTAATAAACAAGTAGACCACAAACTATGAGTAGCAAGAATTACCTCCGTTTGTGGGGAGTGATAGCACTCCTCCTCATCACCGCAGGCGCGCTGCGTGCGCAGACCATCACGATTCAGGGGCGCGTACTCGCTAGTAGCGACTCGACCGCGCTCGTCGGGGCTAGCGTCGGGCTATTTGACGACAAGGGGCAGCTAACCGCAGGCGTCTCGACAGAGAGCCAGGGGCAGTTTGTCCTGAAGGCAGATCCGCAAGTCGCTAGAGAGCTGCGGATCAGTAGCGTAGGTTACACACCGATCACCATCGAGATAGCGGGCGATGCACAAGGGGTGATCGCTCTCGGCACGCTCTACATGTCGGAGGATAGTCAGCTACTAGACCAGGTGGTCGTGCAGGGCGAGCGAAGCCGTGTAGACAAGATGCTACTCTTCCCCAAGCAGGCAGAGCTGGCGCGCAGTCAGGACTTTCTCAGCTTGCTACAGACCATGCATCTACGTGGTCTGACCATTGACCTGATGAACAAGCAGGCGACTATCCGTGGCGGGGCGGTGCAGTGGCAGATCGATGGCGTACCCCGCACGATAGAGGATGTGCAGAGCATCGACCCTGAGCGCATCCTGCGCATCGAGTACTCTGACATGGTCTCAGCGCGCTACACCGATCGTGGCATCGGGGGAATCGTCAATGTGATCCTCAAGGAGCGTCTGCATGGAGGCTCCGTCTGGGCGCAGGTAGAGTCAGCACTGACGACGGGCTTTGTCAATGGAGCTTTGGGGGCTCGCTACGATCGAGGGCGTCATTCCTTTACACTAGACTATAACAATGGCTTCCGAAACTACCGCAAGCGCTTTGCCTACCTAGAGACGAAGTACATAGCTCCGCATCAGGAGCTGATTCGCACGGAGACGCCCGAGGCTAGTCCCTTTGGTTATTTGGTTCAGGACCTTAACCTCTCCTATTTATATAAGCCCAGCGAGCGACAGCAGTTCAGTGCTACGCTACGCAATGAGTTCTTAAATTACCACAGCAACTCCACCTCGCAAATAGCGCAGAGCGACAGCGACCCCTTTCATAGGGAGTCTAGCGTCAAGGAGCGTAGCTACACGCCAGCACTCGATCTGTACTATGCCAATATGCTGAGCAATGGGGGCAAGCTGGAGGTCAATCTCGTAGGCTCTTACAGCGGTGGTCATCGAGACTTCTTGCTACAAGATCAGATGCCCACGCAGCTACGTGAGGTGCAGAACTCTGTCGACGTGAGCCGCACGGCCCTCATCGGGGAGGTGGTCTACAACCATCCTTTCAGCAGTCACTTCATACTCGCCACAGGCCTGCAGCATACGACCGCCTATTCGCTCAATAAGTATGTTGAGGTGACGGACAATCTACTGGAAAACAACAGCTACCTCTTTGCCAATGCGCAGGGACAACTCGGTAAGGTGCAGTACAGTATCGGTACGGGTGCCAAGCTCTTTGTCGTGCAGGATGCGACCGACCGAAAGAGCTTCGTGCGAAATCAGAGTACGCTCTCGCTTTTCTACAGCCCGATCAACCATCTGACGCTCGTCCTCAAGTCTACCTACCTGCCTACGCTCCCCTCGCTGAGTATGCTCTCACGGGTGCGACAGCGTGTGGACGACCTGATGGTGACGAGTGGCAATCCAGATCTTAAGGCGGCTCAGTCGCTCTACAACCGCCTCGGGGTGTACTACCAGACGAACCTCTTCACGAGCAATGTAGACTTCTCAATAAACAACACGTGGTCGCCTATCCTCTGGGATGCGACCTACGATGCGGCGGGCGGTTATTTCCTCAACCGTGCTATGAATGGACGCTACAATCGTCAGTATAGTATCTCTTGGCAGGGCGGGCTAAACAACTTGTGGAACTTCCTGACGCTGCAAAGCACCGTGCGCTACGATCTGTTTCGCACGCATACGGGTGTCGCCGCCTACAAGCTCAACAGTCTCTACTGGGATGCCAGCGTGATGATGAACTACAAGGGGTGGACGCTCGGCTATGCCTATCTCCATCCGCAGTGGACGCTTTCGGGGCATACGAAGTCTCTGGGCGAAAACTCCTCCCGCCTGATGCTCCTCTACAAGTATCGCGACTGGAACTTCTATGCGAGCTGTATCTTCCCCTTTACGCCACGTGGTGCCGAGTATCGTAGCGAGTCTCTCTCGCCCGTCATACCCAGTACGAGCCACGTTTACATCCTAGACAACCGCAATATGGTGACTGTCGGGGTCTCTTGGCGACTGAACTTCGGTAAGCAGCTCCAGCTCATCGACCGCACGCTCCAAAACAAGGACTCCAACGAGAGCGTCGTTAAGTGAAGTGAGAGCAGACTCATAACATTTAAGTATTTCGATACACAAGACTGGTCGCAAGGTTTGTCGCTTTGTGGCGTGAAGACTCTTGCCTAGTCAGATATATTGTCTTATATTTGCCTACATCGAGATCGGAGCAGGATTTACCTCTTACCTTCTCGCTACTAAATAGTTTAACCAGTTATAGAAGTACTATGAAAAAGAATCTACGCATTATTCCGCTGCTGATTTTACTAAGCTTCGCTTTCGGAGCTTGTGATTCTGACAGTTGCAATGAGCCCGTCTGTATAGCGGTGGCTCCATCTGAATTGACCCTAGAGGTGGGGGAGATGCAAGCACTATCCGTCTCGGTCGGTGAGAGTGCCCGTGGGCTCGAGGTGTCATTCACGAGTAGCGCAACAGACATCGCAACTGTCGATGCCAAGGGGTGCGTGACCGCCATCAAGGTTGGCTCTGCCACCATCTCCGTTCAAGTCGGATCTAGTACGACCTCTGTTCCAGTGACGGTCGTGCCCAACAAAAACGACGCTCCGCAGCAGTTACCGCTGATTAAGTTTGATGTCACTTACGATGACTCGGGAAATGTCTCTGATGAGGATATCTTAAACCACGAAAAGAGCCTCGGGCGTGAGTCACGTCCTATCTTTTACTCAGAGACCATCGTCTACAAGGGCTTCGTAAATACGAATCTTAGTACCATCACGGGTGCGATATACGGCCTAGAGCTGGGAGACGGTTCGAAGATCGTCGTCGCCTATAGCACGGAGACAGTCAGTGACTGCCCCAAGACGAGGGAGATGCTACGTCAGCTGGGCTTTAGCCACATAGAGGAGCGCTCCGTAGGGCTGGATGTACTAGGCAAGACGACGCCTGGACTTTATGCAATCCATGACAGTGATCCTAGTCTGTCCGTCCTTATGTACGACCAGCGTAACAAGGACCTAAAGTCCAATATGTACATCCAGTTTAGCCGCATAGCCACTGTCGAGGCACAGCACCCGCTCATCCCGGATGTGCTAGACTTCCCCTCCTTGGAGATCTTTGCTAAGCATGATGTGGATGCGATCAAGGCCTTCGAAGAGCGTATCGGCTTCAGAGACTTTAGCCAAGAAGAGTCTTACGAAACAAATCTCTGCTTTAACACAAAGAGCGATAAGGTAGACAAGAGCAATCTTGCGTGGGTCATTTATTGCAATGAGTCAGAGGCTGGACCTGCTTTCATCAACTCTGAGGTGACAGGTATCCGCACGCTACGTGAGCTAACCTCTGATGATGTGCGTAACTATCTAAGCAAGAATGGATTTGACCGTAATTACAGCATCACCACGGGCAACTACATCCAAGTCTACAACGCACAGGGAGACCTATGCCACCTATTCATGCAGGCGTATGAGGATGGCAACGCCTGTATGATGCAGTTCATCTGCAAGTCTGATCTCGCAGAGGAAGAGGCGCAAGCACGTCTGCAGCTCCCGACTCAATTAGCGTCGCCAAAGCCCCTTGCCTCAAAAGGAGTAAAGCGAAGACTCTGGAGAGCTAAGTAATCGTCTGAGAGGGTTACTAGTCTCTGATGAGTAAGAAGGCGATTCGTGTAGAGGCGGACGAAGCTGTCCGTCTCTACACTAATATATATGGAGAAAACTCAAGACTCTCTCTTCCCTTCAAGTGAAGCATGCGTATTTTCCACTCCAAAATGCAATTTGGAGTGGAGCTCGCCCTGCTCCGGACGC
>OLQN01001886.1_pt1 | contig 14926 bp, 13 predicted proteins | sample 1673181 | NCBI WGS metagenome assembly OLQN01 (sample SAMEA3136763, study PRJEB25190) | human gut metagenome | biome: human gut; feature: human-associated habitat; material: faeces | place: Austria | collected 2013
CAGCCACAAGAAGCCATTACAGCAGTTAGGAGTGAATTTTATGGCATATCCAATTAAATACATTGAAAACAATCTCGTCTGGAATAAAGACGGGGAATGTTATGCTTACTATGAGCTTGTTCCTTACAATTACTCATTTCTAAGTCCAGAACAGAAAATACAAGTGCATGATTCTTTCAGACAGCTTATCGCACAAAATCGTGATGGCAAAATTCATGCTTTACAAATCAGTACAGAATCCAGCATACGTTCTGCACAAGAGCGTTCCAAAAATGAAGTCACTGGCAAGCTCAAAGCGGTTGCCTATGACAAAATCGACCAACAGACAGACGCTTTAATATCCATGATTGGCGAAAATCAAGTGAACTACCGTTTCTTTATCGGCTTTAAGTTGCTTCTCAACGATCAGGAGTTTTCTATGAAAAGTCTTACCGTTGAAGCAAAAAATGCTTTGTCTGATTTTGTCTATGATGTGAACCATAAGCTGATGGGCGATTTTGTTAGTATGAGTAATGATGAAATCCTGCGTTTTCAGAAGATGGAAAAGCTCTTAGAAAATAAAATCTCTCGTCGTTTCAAAATCCGCAGGTTAGATAAGGACGACTTCGGCTATCTGATTGAACACCTTTACGGACAGACAGGCACTGCCTATGAAGAGTATGAGTACCATCTATCAAAGAAAAAGCTGGATAATGAAACGCTGATTAAATACTATGACTTGATTAAGCCTACTCGCTGTTTGGTGGAAGAAAAACAGCGATATTTGAAAATCCAGCAGGAAGATGAAACCGTCTATGTAGCTTACTTTACCATTAACAGCATTGTCGGAGAACTGGACTTCCCGTCCTCTGAAATCTTCTACTACCAGCAACAGCAATTTACATTCCCGATTGATACGTCAATGAATGTGGAAATTGTAGCGAATCGTAAAGCCCTATCTACTGTCCGCAATAAAAAGAAAGAACTGAAAGACTTGGATAACCACGCTTGGCAAAGTGATAATGAAACCAGCTCCAATGTGGCGGAAGCTCTGGAAAGTGTGATGAGCTGGAAACCAATTTAGACCAAAGCAAGGAATCTATGTACAAGCTGTCTTATGTGGTAAGGGTATCAGCAAATGATCTTGACGAACTCAAACGTCGTTGTAATGAAGTGAAAGATTTTTATGACGATTTAAGCGTAAAACTGGTACGACCATTTGGGGATATGCTCGGCTTACATGAAGAATTTTTACCTGCCAGCAAGCGTTATATGAATGATTATATTCAATACGTGACCTCTGATTTCCTCGCTGGTTTAGGTTTTGGTGCTACTCAAATGCTGGGGGAAAATGAGGGGATTTATGTTGGCTACAGCTTAGATACTGGACGCAATGTCTATCTGAAACCTGCTCTTGCCAGTCAAGGGGTTAAGGGTTCAGTAACCAATGCGTTAGCGTCGGCTTTTGTTGGTTCGCTGGGTGGTGGTAAATCCTTTGCGAATAACCTTATCGTCTATTATGCGGTGCTTTATGGGGCACAAGCAGTGATTGTAGACCCAAAAGCAGAACGTGGCAGATGGAAAGAAACCTTGCCAGAGATTTCCCATGAAATCAATATCGTCACTCTGACTTCTGATGAGAAAAACAAAGGCTTACTTGACCCTTATGTGATTATGAAAAATCCCAAAGATTCTGAATCACTGGCTATTGATATTCTGACATTCCTTACGGGGATTTCCTCTCGTGATGGGGAACGCTTCCCAATCCTTAGAAAAGCCATTCGTGCAGTAACCAATAGTGAAGTACGAGGGTTGATGAAAGTGATTGAGGAATTACGGGTTGAGAATACGCCACTAAGTACCAGTATAGCCGACCATATCGAAAGTTTTACAGACTATGACTTTGCACATTTATTATTCAGTAATGGTTATGTGGAGCAGTCTATCAGCTTAGAAAAACAACTGAACATTATACAGGTTGCGGACTTGGTACTTCCCGACAAGGAAACTTCCTTTGAGGAATATACCACTATGGAGCTTTTATCCGTTGCTATGCTGATTGTCATTAGTACCTTTGCTTTAGACTTTATCCATACAGACCGAAGCATTTTCAAGATTGTAGATTTAGACGAAGCATGGAGCTTTTTACAGGTAGCACAAGGAAAAACACTATCTATGAAGCTGGTTCGGGCTGGTCGTGCTATGAACGCTGGGGTATATTTCGTGACCCAAAATACAGACGACCTCTTAGATGAAAAACTGAAAAATAACCTCGGCTTAAAATTTGCATTTCGTTCCACTGACCTTAACGAGATTAAAAAGACCTTAGCCTTTTTTGGTGTAGACCCAGAGGACGAAAACAATCAGAAGCGATTGCGTGATTTGGAAAACGGGCAATGCCTTATCAGTGATTTATATGGTCGTGTCGGTGTGATACAGTTCCACCCTGTATTTGAAGAACTGCTCCATGCCTTTGATACCAGACCACCTGTGCGAAAAGAGGTGTAAATGTGAAACCATCAATAGTAAACAGAATAAAATCAAACTGGACGCTGAAACGTCTAGGTAAAGTGGCAATGACAGTGGCTTTCACACTTGTGATTGCCATTTTTCTTTTAGCCATGCTGGGAACGGTGGTTCAAGCTGCGGGCTTGGTAGATGATACGGTCAATGTGGCAAATGAATACAGCCGATACCCACTTGAAAACTATCAACTGGATTTTTATGTGGATAATAGCTGGGGCTGGCTTCCGTGGAACTGGTCGGACGGGATTGGAAAACAGGTCATGTATGGACTATATGCCATTACCAATTTTATTTGGACAATCAGTTTGTATGTTTCCAATGCGACAGGTTACTTAGTACAGGAAGCCTATTCCTTAGACTTCATTTCCGCTACAGCAGATTCCATTGGTAAGAATATGCAGACCTTAGCTGGTGTGAGTGCAAACGGATTTTCAACAGAGGGTTTCTATGTTGGATTCCTCTTACTCTTGATTTTGGTTCTTGGGGTTTATGTTGCCTATACGGGACTGATAAAGAGAGAAACCACAAAGGCAATTCATGCCATTATGAATTTTGTGCTGGTGTTTATCCTATCGGCTTCCTTTATTGCCTACGCTCCCGACTACATTAAAAAAATCAATGACTTTTCATCAGACATCAGTAATGCCAGTTTATCACTTGGCACGAAGATTGTCATGCCCCATTCCGATAGTCAAGGCAAGGACAGCGTGGACTTAATCAGAGATAGCCTGTTTTCCATACAGGTTCAGCAACCGTGGCTACTGCTTCAATACAACAGTTCAGACATTGAAAGTATCGGTATTGACCGTGTGGAAAGCCTGCTCTCCACCAGCCCAGATTCCAACAATGGCGAAGACAGAGAAAAAATTGTTGCGGAAGAAATTGAAGACAGAAGCAATACCAATCTAACCATTACAAAGACCATTAACCGTTTAGGTACAGTCTTCTTCCTATTTGTCTTCAATATTGGGATTTCCATATTTGTATTCCTATTAACAGGAATCATGATTTTCTCGCAGGTACTTTTTATCATCTATGCTATGTTTCTGCCTGTGAGCTTTATTTTAAGCATGATTCCATCATTTGATGGTATGTCAAAACGAGCCATAACAAAGCTCTTTAATACCATTTTGACACGAGCTGGAATCACATTGATTATTACGACAGCATTTAGTATTTCAACCATGCTCTATACCTTATCGGCTGGTTATCCGTTCTTTTTGATTGCTTTTCTACAGATTGTGACCTTTGCAGGAATCTACTTCAAGCTGGGCGATTTAATGAGTATGTTTTCTCTACAGAGTAACGATTCTCAAAGTGTGGGAAGTCGTGTGATGAGAAAACCTCGTATGCTTATGCACGCTCACATGCACCGTCTACAGCGGAAACTTGGACGTTCCATGACTACTCTAGGGGCTGGGTCTGCCATTGTTACAGGTAAAAAAGGACAGTCGGGTTCGGGGAGTTCTGCAAGGACACAAGCAGATCACTCCCGACCAGACGGAAAGGAAAAATCAACACTTGGAAAACGTATCGGTCAAACCATCGGTACAGTAGCTGATACCAAAGACAGAATGGTAGACACTGCTAGTGGTTTGAAAGAACAGGTTAAAGATTTGCCGACCAATGCAAGATATGCAGTATATCAAGGAAAATCCAAAGTAAAAGAGAATGTCCGTGATTTAACCAGTAGTATTTCTCAAACCAAAGCGGACAGAGCCAGTGGACGCAAGGAACAGCAGGAACAAAGGCGAAAAACCATTGCGAAGCGTCGCTCTGAAATGGAACAGGTCAAACAGAAAAAACAGCCTGCTTCTTCTGTTCATGAAAGACCGACTACAAGACAAGAACAATATCATGATGAACAGACCTCAAAACAGTCTAATATTCAGACTTCATATAAGGAATCTCAACAAGCCAAACAAGAGCGTCCAGCAGTTAAGTCCGATTTTTCAAGTCCAAAAGTGGAACGCCAAGGCAATACCGTTCAAGAAAAAACCGTTCAAAAGCCAGCAACTTCAACCACTACAGCAGATAGAACTTCACAACGTCCAATCACAAAAGAACGTCCGTCTACTGTTCAAAGAGTACCACTACAAAATACAAGAAGTAGACCACCAATCAAAACCGCCACCATTAAGAAAGTCGGTAAGAAACCATGAAGTTGAAAACTTTAGTGATTGGTGGTTCTGGATTATTCTTGATGGTCTTCTCACTGCTTCTGTTTGTTGCCATTTTATTTTCAGATGAACAGGACAGCGGAATTTCCAATATTCATTATGGAGGTGTGAATGTTTCCGCAGAAGTGCTGGCTCATAAGCCTATGGTAGAAAAATATGCCAAAGAATATGGCGTTGAAGAATATGTCAACATACTTCTTGCGATTATACAGGTGGAATCGGGCGGTACTGCGGAAGATGTTATGCAGTCCTCGGAATCCCTCGGTCTTCCACCTAATTCATTGAGTACAGAAGAATCCATTAAGCAAGGTGTGAAGTATTTCAGTGAATTATTAGCCAGTAGCGAAAGGCTCAGTGTAGATTTAGAATCGGTTATCCAGTCCTACAATTATGGTGGTGGTTTCTTAGGGTATGTGGCTAATCGTGGAAATAAATATACCTTTGAACTGGCTCAAAGTTTCTCAAAAGAGTATTCAGGTGGCGAAAAAGTGTCTTACCCCAATCCCATAGCCATACCTATCAATGGGGGCTGGCGATACAACTATGGCAATATGTTTTATGTGCAACTGGTAACGCAGTATCTTGTCACAACAGAGTTTGATGATGATACGGTACAAGCCATCATGGACGAAGCACTGAAATATGAGGGCTGGCGATACGTTTACGGTGGAGCTTCCCCGACTACTTCTTTTGATTGTAGCGGACTGACACAATGGACGTATGGAAAAGCTGGAATTAACTTACCACGAACCGCACAACAGCAATATGATGTGACCCAGCATATCCCACTATCGGAAGCACAAGCTGGCGATTTGGTTTTCTTTCATTCTACCTATAACGCTGGCTCTTATATTACTCATGTTGGGATATACCTTGGCAATAACCGTATGTTTCATGCAGGCGACCCAATCGGTTATGCCGACTTAACAAGCCCCTACTGGCAACAGCATTTAGTGGGAGCAGGACGAATCAAACAATGAGAAAGGAAGATTTAATGATGAAATTTAGAAAAAATCAGAATAAAGAAAAACAGATACCAAAGGAAAAGAAACCTCGTGTCTACTATAAGGTCAATCCTCATAAAAAGGTTGTGATTGCCTTGTGGGTACTTTTAGGGCTTAGTTTCAGCTTTGCGATATTCAAGCACTTTACAGCTATAGATACTCATACTATTCACGAAACAACTATCATAGAAAAGGAATACGTTGATACTCATCATGTAGAAAATTTTGTAGAGAACTTTGCGAAAGTCTACTATTCATGGGAGCAATCCGATAAGTCCATTGATAATCGAATGGAAAGTCTAAAAGGCTATCTGACAGATGAACTTCAAGCTCTCAATGTTGATACAGTACGCAAAGATATTCCTGTATCGTCTTCTGTAAGAGGATTTCAGATATGGACGGTAGAGCCAACTGGCGACAATGAGTTTAATGTAACCTACAGTGTAGACCAGCTCATTACAGAGGGAGAAAATACAAAGACCGTCCACTCTGCTTATATAGTGAGTGTCTATGTAGATGGTTCTGGAAATATGGTACTGGTTAAGAATCCGACCATTACCAACATACCTAAGAAATCAAGTTATAAACCAAAAGCCATTGAAAGTGAGGGGACGGTTGATTCCATTACAACCAATGAAATCAATGAGTTTTTAACGACGTTCTTCAAGCTCTATCCTACAGCGACAGCCAGTGAACTTTCCTACTATGTGAATGACGGGATATTAAAACCAATCGGAAAAGAGTACATCTTTCAAGAACTGGTAAATCCTATTCACAATCGTAAGGATAATCAAGTCACGGTATCGCTGACAGTGGAGTATATCGACCAGCAGACCAAAGCAACGCAGGTATCTCAATTTGATTTGGTACTTGAAAAGAACGGGAGTAATTGGAAGATTATAGAATAACAAATATTGGTACATTATTACAGCTATTTTGTAATCACGTACTCTCTTTGATAAAAAATTGGAGATTCCTTTACAAATATGCTCTTACGTGCTATTATTTAAGTATCTATTTAAAAGGAGTTAATAAATATGCGGCAAGGTATTCTTAAATAAACTGTCAATTTGATAGTGGGAACAAATAATTGGATGTCCTTTTTTAGGAGGGCTTAGTTTTTTGTACCCAGTTTAAGAATACCTTTATCATGTGATTCTAAAGTATCCAGAGAATATCTGTATGCTTTGTATACCTATGGTTATGCATAAAAATCCCAGTGATAAAAGTATTTATCACTGGGATTTTTATGCCCTTTTGGGTTTTTGAATGGAGGAAAATCACATGAAAATTATTAATATTGGAGTTTTAGCTCATGTTGATGCAGGAAAAACTACCTTAACAGAAAGCTTATTATATAACAGTGGAGCGATTACAGAATTAGGAAGCGTGGACAAAGGTACAACGAGGACGGATAATACGCTTTTAGAACGTCAGAGAGGAATTACAATTCAGACAGGAATAACCTCTTTTCAGTGGGAAAATACGAAGGTGAACATCATAGACACGCCAGGACATATGGATTTCTTAGCAGAAGTATATCGTTCATTATCAGTTTTAGATGGGGCAATTCTACTGATTTCTGCAAAAGATGGCGTACAAGCACAAACTCGTATATTATTTCATGCACTTAGGAAAATGGGGATTCCCACAATCTTTTTTATCAATAAGATTGACCAAAATGGAATTGATTTATCAACGGTTTATCAGGATATTAAAGAGAAACTTTCTGCCGAAATTGTAATCAAACAGAAGGTAGAACTGTATCCTAATATGTGTGTGACGAACTTTACCGAATCTGAACAATGGGATACGGTAATAGAGGGAAACGATGACCTTTTAGAGAAATATATGTCCGGTAAATCATTAGAAGCATTGGAACTCGAACAAGAGGAAAGCATAAGATTTCAGAATTGTTCTCTGTTCCCTCTTTATCATGGAAGTGCAAAAAGTAATATAGGGATTGATAACCTTATAGAAGTTATTACTAATAAATTTTATTCATCAACACATCGAGGTCCGTCTGAACTTTGCGGAAATGTTTTCAAAATTGAATATACAAAAAAAAGACAACGTCTTGCATATATACGCCTTTATAGTGGAGTACTACATTTACGAGATTCGGTTAGAGTATCAGAAAAAGAAAAAATAAAAGTTACAGAAATGTATACTTCAATAAATGGTGAATTATGTAAGATTGATAGAGCTTATTCTGGAGAAATTGTTATTTTGCAAAATGAGTTTTTGAAGTTAAATAGTGTTCTTGGAGATACAAAACTATTGCCACAGAGAAAAAAGATTGAAAATCCGCACCCTCTACTACAAACAACTGTTGAACCGAGTAAACCTGAACAGAGAGAAATGTTGCTTGATGCCCTTTTGGAAATCTCAGATAGTGATCCGCTTCTACGATATTACGTGGATTCTACGACACATGAAATTATACTTTCTTTCTTAGGGAAAGTACAAATGGAAGTGATTAGTGCACTGTTGCAAGAAAAGTATCATGTGGAGATAGAACTAAAAGAGCCTACAGTCATTTATATGGAGAGACCGTTAAAAAATGCAGAATATACCATTCACATCGAAGTGCCGCCAAATCCTTTCTGGGCTTCCATTGGTTTATCTGTATCACCGCTTCCGTTGGGAAGTGGAATGCAGTATGAGAGCTCGGTTTCTCTTGGATACTTAAATCAATCATTTCAAAATGCAGTTATGGAAGGGATACGCTATGGTTGCGAACAAGGATTATATGGTTGGAATGTGACGGACTGTAAAATCTGTTTTAAGTATGGCTTATACTATAGCCCTGTTAGTACCCCAGCAGATTTTCGGATGCTTGCTCCTATTGTATTGGAACAAGTCTTAAAAAAAGCTGGAACAGAATTGTTAGAGCCATATCTTAGTTTTAAAATTTATGCGCCACAGGAATATCTTTCACGAGCATACAACGATGCTCCTAAATATTGTGCGAACATCGTAGACACTCAATTGAAAAATAATGAGGTCATTCTTAGTGGAGAAATCCCTGCTCGGTGTATTCAAGAATATCGTAGTGATTTAACTTTCTTTACAAATGGACGTAGTGTTTGTTTAACAGAGTTAAAAGGGTACCATGTTACTACCGGTGAACCTGTTTGCCAGCCCCGTCGTCCAAATAGTCGGATAGATAAAGTACGATATATGTTCAATAAAATAACTTAGTGTATTTTATGTTGTTATATAAATATGGTTTCTTGTTAAATAAGATGAAATATTTTTTAATAAAGATTTGAATTAAAGTGTAAAGGAGGAGATAGTTATTATAAACTACAAGTGGATATTGTGTCCTGTATGTGGAAATAAAACACGATTAAAGATAAGGGAAGATACTGAATTAAAAAAATTCCCCCTCTATTGTCCGAAATGCAGACAAGAAAATTTAATTGAAATAAAGCAGTTCAAAGTAACTGTGATTACAGAGCCAGACGCAAAGACGCAGAGCCGATAAAATGAGATTAATACAATCTCATTTTATCGGCTCTTTCCGTTATGTATGGATTCTTTTAATTAGTCTTCGATGTTTCTTGCTTCGTTGATACCGCTGGCTAAAGATTCCATTAAGGATAGTTCTTTGTCTGTAAAGCTATCCATGTATTTCTCTATCTGTAATCGTCGGGTGCTTTTTACCAAGTTATTAGCAGGTAAGAAGAATTCATCAACGGAAACATGAAGTAACGATACAAGGTCATAAAGAACTTGTATGCTGGGGTGTTGCCCTTTATTTTCAATATTAGTTAAGTACCGTGGGTCAATTTCAATCAATGCTCCCACTTGTTCACGAGTTAAACCTCGTTTCAATCGAGCTTCTTTAATGGCTAAACCAAAGGCTCTAAAATCATATTTATCTTCTTTTTTACGCATAGTAGACCACCTCTATACATTTTATTGTTCCTACTGAATTAAAAACAGGTATAGAAAAACGTGTTATATGGTTTATAGGTTTATATTTAATAAAAAGCACTACTAAACGCCAATAAAAAAAACCGTTATATGGTAGTGCTATTTACGCTGTTAAAATATTGTATATTACTTCCAAATGGCGGTTTGTTGGAGGTCAACGTCGCCATGAAGTACATCATATACAATAAATTTCCTTACATTGGGTTCTTGTCAAAAAAAGTCGTCTATCTGCAATAGATAAGTACGTCCACCAATGTGGTTTTATAAATCATATAGATAGAATAACAGAAGCATGTAAACAGAGAAATAAATCTGTTTATATGCTTTTTTGGCTATTCAGAACTTTTTTACAAAGTTTATTTATCAGTAATGCAACAAATCCCCCTTTCACATTGGGACTAAGAGTGAAAGGAGATAAACGAGCAAGGCTCACTTCCTTTCCTAGACAGAAAGGGGGTGAGAAACATGAAACCATCTTCTTTTCAGACCACAATAGAAAATCAGTTTGACTATATCTGTAAACGTGCTATGGAAGACGAGCGAAAGAATTATATGCTTTATCTTTCAAGGATTGCAAAGCGTGAGGTGTCCTTTTCGGATGTTGGCGATTATCTTGTTAGCCAGTTTGCGACAACAGATAACTATTCAACTGACTTTCAGATTTTTACACTCAATGGGTTATCAGTAGGCGTTGAAAATGATTTGTTGAGTGAAGCATTACGTGAGTTGCCAGACAAGAAACGTGAAATTCTACTGCTGTTTTACTTTATGGACATGAGCGATTCAGAAATTGCAGACCTGTTGAAATTGAACCGTTCTACTGTCTATCGGCATAGAACCAGTGGACTAGCCTTAATCAAGAAGTTTATGGAGGAGGAAAACGAAGAATGAGAAAAGAATATTCCAGAATTCCATTCCCATTGATTGTAAAGGCTTGTGATGGCGATACAGAAGCGATTAACCAGATTCTACATTATTACAGAGGGTACATTGCTAAACGCTCTCTACGGTTGATGAAAGATGAATATGGCAATCAAAGTATGGTCGTTGATGAGGTCTTACGTGGACGAATGGAAACCAGGTTGATTACAAAAATCCTGTCATTTGAGATTGAGTAGCACCGATTTATCTCTCTTTTCGTGGAAGTGCGGACGAGCTTTCCATACTTCCCGATTGGGGAGGTTTGTTATTCCATCAAAGCATATTGTCTTTCAGTATGTTTTGATAGGCTGACAAGCCATCTGTTCTTTGAAAACTGAATAACAGCAGTCGAATACATTTCGATAAGAAAAGAGCCAACGGAGCTGACCGCCATGACCTGCCCTGTAAAGATAGCGAGCGATTCATGTCAGTGATCCGAGAAGTAATCTTTAGCAGGATTGCCAGCGAAGACATTCTTATCGTAATAATGATACTCCTGTATCGTCATAGTCCGAGCGTTAAAAGCGTCGCAGGCAATGAGTACAGTTGGACGAGAACCGTGCAAGGGTGGAACTCCCGTGAGCTTTGCTAAAGCTGTTCGATTGCTTGTAAAACTACTTTTATGAAATCTAACGTGTGATTGGGAAAGGAGGATTTTATGAAGCAGACAGATATTCCTATCTGGGAGCGTTATACCCTGACCATTGAAGAAGCGTCTAAGTATTTCCGTATTGGCGAAAATAAGCTCCGTCGTTTGGCAGATGAAAATAAAAATGCTGATTGGCTGATTATGAATGGCAATCGTATTCAGATAAAGCGAAAACAGTTTGAAAAAATTATTGATAAATTGGACGCAATCTAGCGTCGCCAAAGGGTCTTGGATATGATAAAATAGCATTAAGTCGTATCAAGGCTCTTTCCATTTTGGAAAGGAGCGAAAGCCATGTCAGAGAAAAGACGTGACAATAAAGGTCGCATTTTAAAGACTGGGGAGAGCCAACGAAAAGACGGAAGATACTTATATAAATATGTAGATTCATTTGGAGAACCGCAATTTATCTACTCATGGAAACTGGTGGCTACAGACAGAGTACCAGCAGGAAAGCGTGATTGTGTTCCTCTTCGGGAAAAAGTTGCGGAGCTACTGAAAGACATTCATGATGGCATTGATGTTGTAGGAAAGAAAATGACACTTTGTCAGCTTTACGCAAAGCAGAATGCTCAAAGACCCAATGTGAAGAAAGGCACGCAAACTGGACGGAAATATCTGATGGATATTTTGACAAAGGACAAGTTAGGTGCAAGGAGCATAGACAGCATTAAACCGTCTGACGCTAAAGAATGGGCGATTAGAATGAGTGAAGATGGATATGCTTATCAAACCATCAATAACTATAAGCGTTCTTTAAGGGCTTCATTCTATATTGCGATTGAAGACGATTGTGTTCGGAAGAATCCCTTTGACTTCCAGCTAAATACCGTCATTGATGATGATACTGTTCCTAAAGTCGCATTGACAACGGAGCAGGAAGAAAAGCTGTTATCCTTTGCGAAAGCTGATAAGACCTACAGCAAGAATTATGATGAAATCCTGATACTCTTAAAAACGGGTCTTCGTATTTCAGAGTTTGGCGGTCTGACACTTCCAGATTTGGATTTTGAAAATCGTCTTGTCAAGGTAGACCATCAGTTACTACGAGATACTGAAAATGGATACTACATTGAAACTCCCAAGACTAAAAGTGGCGAACGACAAGTTCCTATGGTTGAAGAAGCCTATCAAGCGTTTCAGCGAGTGCTGGCGAATCGGAAGAACCGTAAATGTGTTGTGATTGATGGTTATAGTAATTTCCTTTTTCTCAATGGGAAAGACTATCCTAAAGTGGCAAGTGATTACAATGGTATGTTGAAAAACCTTGTCAAGAAATACAATAAATATCATGAGGATAAGCTACCCCATATCACTCCACACATTTTGCGTCATACGTTCTGCACTAACTATGCAAATGCAGGAATGAACCCAAAAGCATTGCAGTACATTATGGGGCATGCGAATATAAACATGACGCTGAACTATTACGCACATGCTACATTCGATTCTGCTATGGCAGAGATGAACCGCTTGGAAAAAAAGAAACAGCAGGAACGTCTTGTTGCTTAGTAGTACAGATGAATTTACTACTAATTTACCACTTCTGACAGCTAAGACATGAGGAAATATGCAAAGAAACGTGAAGTATCTTCCTACAGTAAAAATACTCGAAAGCACATAGAATAAGGCTTTACGAGCATTTAAGAAAATATAAAAAGATAATTAGAAATTTATACTTTGTTTCAAAGAAAAAAGAGATAACATTGATTAACAGTTTCATTTCTCCACCTCTTCTTCTCTCGCATTGGGATTCTCGGATTGAAAGACGTTTATTAACTCCTCTATGTCTTCCTTTGTTGCATAAGATTTAGCAAAAAGAAAGGCAGTCGATCGATAGGATAAAAAACGGTTTCTTTCTTTATTTTTTTGCTTCCATTTTTTCGTTGCACGCATTTGGCTTTTAGATGTTTTCTTTTCCATCCTAAACTCCCTTGCCGTGCAATTTTTCTATTACGTCTGATAGGATTCTACGATCAATAGGATTCAAATTTTCTTTATTTAAGTTCATTGTTAGATCATAGATAGATTGAACTTTCGGATTTGCTTCCTCACCTGCTCGCTCGTTATATCTTTCGTTGTAGTCGTGTATATTTATTGCAATATTTCTAATCTTGAATATTTGACTTTGATTTGTATTTAAATCAGTTAGCCTTATTTTTTTCTTCGATTGTGGCTCAATTTTATAACCGTTTAAAGTCGATTCATTGTGTACCATATCGAAAATAACGGTTTCTATTTCGTCTATACTTTTCCCGGAAAAACGATTGTTTTTTTTAGGATTATTTTCATCATTAATAAATAACTCGCTTACTGCGTCAGGTATAAACTCTTTGTAATTATCTATTATACTAAGAGCTTCTTTAACATTAATTTTTCCTGATAAAAAAGACTTCATATCGTCTTCTCTTAAATTGTTTTTTATTTTTGTATAGTCAGCTACTTGACGTTCTTTTAATCCTATATTTTCAGCAATAAGCTTTCTAGTAAGTCCCTTTACCGATGGGTCTAGCTTTTTTAATTCCTTAATATACTTTTCTAGAAAAACTATTTCACGGTATTTATCTTGTACAGATCGATTATTTTCATCATGGTTTGATTGCACAACGGCTATTTTAGCTTTTATGAGATCTAGGGAATTTTCAATCGGGAACAGAATACAAGGTACCATTGCGTCACCATGTATTGCTATTTTTGCTCTGCGATGTCCATCAATAATTGTATATTTGCCACTAGGATTCTCATATACTAATAAAGGTTTTTGGATTCCATATTGATCTATACTTTCTCTAAGTTTTTCATCATCCTCCGGATCCCTTTCATAAATTAGATTCTCTGGATCGATTAGAAGATCCTCGGGATCTAAAAGAATAATATTATTTGTTTCATTCATGTTAAGTTCCTTCTCCGTTTATTATTACTGTAATTATATCAGATAAATGTGCAATGACACCTATCTATGAGAGAGAACTTATAGTTATATGAGCCTCGCTTAACGCAAGGCTCTTGTTTTATTGTTCACTACTATCAGTCGGTGCTGCTTCTTCAGGAGACGCGACGATTTCGTTTGTGTTTCCGTCTTTGTTTATTTCTTCTTCGATCTTTGTTTTAACTTCTGCAACTAAAGCCTTCTCTTCCTTAGTGAAGGAAGTTTCCTTGGCTTCAGATTGTACTACGGATTCAGATTCTCCATTGATTTCATCGGTGATTTGACCTTTTACATCGTCAATCAGTTTCTTTTCTTCTTCATCCTTTCGTTCCTCAGCTATTTTTTGTTTTGGTTCTATGTCAACCATTGGGGAGTCTAGTGAAAACTAGGCTCCTTTTTGTTTTCCTAAAAGCCATCCATCACCGATCTTTTGAACAAACAAAGAGTAATTTTGTTCGGAAATGATGAAAGTTTTGCATCCCAAAGGCGACACGCTTCACCGTCTTGATCTTGTTGTGTGTTCCTTCCACGTAGCCGTTACTCCACGGGTAATCAAAGCTGTTGGTAATCTCCTCGAACCAGTTTTTGTAGGCGCGCAAGCAGTAGCGCCATTCCTTTTGCCCGCCTTTCTTTGCCTCTTCCATCCACTTTGAAAGAGCCATACTCGCTGTTTCTTTGTCTTTCCGAGAAAGGACGTAGGTGTAAAAGCCTTCTTTCAGGACGTAGGCGGTTCGTATGGCGTCGCTCTTTTCGAGCATGGTGGCGACGAGACCTTTTTCCGCCTCTGTAAGGTCTT
>OLQN01001891.1_pt1 | contig 14869 bp, 14 predicted proteins | sample 1673181 | NCBI WGS metagenome assembly OLQN01 (sample SAMEA3136763, study PRJEB25190) | human gut metagenome | biome: human gut; feature: human-associated habitat; material: faeces | place: Austria | collected 2013
TTGCGAGACTTGGCGTGACGAGCAGGCTCTTGCCGCTCATTCTGCCGCCCCTCACTTTGCGCTCCATGTAGGAAACATGGAAAAACTCGGCAAACTGAAATTGGAAAAATTCCAGTTCTAACCCATAGCCTCTTATAGACAAACCTGCCGGAGTTCCGTCGTTTCAACGGAGTTTCCGGCAGGTTTGCTGTTCTTTGTCGGCAGTCGCTACCCTTTCTCGGTGTCGCCGAAGTCGAGCGACTCGATGCGGTCGCGCTCACAGCGGCGTTTCGCCCAGCAGCGACGGCACATCGCCATATACTTGTCGTTGCCGCCAATCTCCACCTGTTCGCCGTCCATAACCACATTTCCGGCACGGTCGATACGCGCGTTGATGATGGTTTTGCGACCGCAGGTGCATGTTGATTTCACCTCGTCGATGGTGTCGGCAATTTCAAACAACCGCCGCGAGCCGTCAAACAGATGGCTCTGGAAGTCGGTGCGCAGACCGTAGCACAGCACGTTGACACCGAAATTGTCTACGATGCGGGCAAGCTGGTCCACCTGCTCGGGGCTAAGAAACTGCGCCTCGTCGATAAGTATCCATTCTTTCAAGCCTTCGGTATCAAACACCTCGGTGAGCATCTTATACATGTCGCTTTCCGGATAAATCCAGCTGCACCGGCGCTCGATGCCTATGCGCGAGCGTATCACTGAGTCTTTCTCGCGGTTGTCGACAATCGGCTTCATGCAGATATAGTCCATGCCTCGCTCTTCAAAGTTGTAGGCTGTGGTGAGCAGCATGGCGGTCTTGGCGGAACCCATAGTTCCGTAACGGAAGTATAGCTTACCCCTTCGGATAGGATTTTCGTAATTCATTTCGGTTTGTTGGTTTTGTAAATTCGTTTTCGTGGCAGTCCGGCTATGGCTGGTGCGGCTGTCCGGTACCGCCGTCATTGAGGTCGCGGATTTTTGCCTTCACCTTGCTCTTGTCGAAGCCTTCGCCATAGATGGTGTTTACGTTGCCCTGCGACACAAAGGCATTGGGGTCGATGGAATAGATTATGCGGTAAACCTGCAGCGCTTCCGACTTGCGGCTGAATATCAGCAGCATTTTCACCTCCTGCTTCGTATACCATCCGGTGCCTTCAAGAATCGTGCATCCGCGGTGCATCTCGGCGTTGACTGCGGTGGCTATGGCGCTCCATTTCTTTGAGAACACGGAGAACTGCACTGCCTGCTTGTTGTTGTTCACCACCATGTCGCACATGTACGACAGGAATATCAGCACCACATAGCCGTAGACCACCGGCTCGATGTTGTACTTTATGAAATATGATGAGGAAATGACAAACAGGTCAACATAGAGAATCATACGCCCTACGGAAATCTGACGGTATTTCGACACCATCGCAGCCACGATGTCGGTGCCGCCGGTGCTGCCGTTGTGGGTGAACGCCAGGCCTGTTCCCACACCGCACAGCACGGCTCCGATAATGCAGCTGAGCAGAATGTCGTGCTCAAGATAAACCGGATGTGACTTGAAAAACATCTGTGCGATGAGCATGAAGAGGCTGAGTCCCGACGCGCCGTAGATGGTTTTAAGCACAAAGCCGCGCCCCACGATACGATAGGCTATCGAGAGGAGTATGATGTTGAGAGTATAGAACGAATATGCCACCGGGATACCCGTCTTGAAAAAAATCAAGGCGGCGATACCTGCGAGTCCGCCGGTGATAACCCCGTGCGGCAAAATAAATCCACAGAATCCAACGGCATAGAATATCAATCCAAGTGTGATGATGCTGTAATCTTTTGTGGTGTGCCAAACGGCATCTCTCGTTATTTTCATATCGTGTTCAATTTTTTGCAAAAATACACAATTTATTCAATCAACGTCTATCTAAAAACATTAATTATTTCTGAAATCTCTGAAATATCGGTTTCCGTCAAATGCTCGGCTATCGGAATGCTCACACACTCTGCCGCGATGCGCTCGGCAACTGGCAGCGCGCTGTTGGCAAGACCGGCATAGCACGGCTGCAGATGTGGTGGCACGGCATAGTGCACATCGGTAGGCACTCCGTTGTCCAACAAGAATTTACGAAACTCATCACGGCGGCCGTCGGCTACGAGCACCACATACTGATGCCACACGTTGCCCGGCAGCATCTTCGGTTTGCGTAGCAGCGGATTGGCGATTTCGCGGTCGTAGACGGCCGCATTGCGCCGGCGTACGCCGGAGATGTCTGCCAGGTGCTGCAGCTTGACGCTCAGCACTGCCGCCTGCAGTTCGTCCATGCGGCAGTTCAGCCCTTGATAGATGTTATGGTATCGTCTGTCGGAGCCATAGTTTGCGATGGCTCTGACTGCGTCGGCAAGTGCCTTGTCGTTTGTGGTCACGGCTCCGGCATCGCCCATCGCCCCGACATTTTTTGTGGGATAGAAACTGAAAGCCGCCGCATCGCCGAGTCCGCCGGTTATGCCGGTGCCGTTCAGGCCTCGGCACGTGGTCGTGGCGCCGATTGCCTGCGCGTTGTCCTCCACAATCTTGAGATTGTGTTTCCGGGCTATGCCGGCAAGCGAGTCCGACCAGCACGGTGCGCCGTAAAGATGCACCACCATGATGGCGCGTGTACGCTCCGTGATGCGCTCCTCTATTTTTGAGAAGTCCATGTTAAGCGTGTCAATGTCGGCATCGACAAGCACCGGGCGCAAGCCGTTGTCGCTGATGGCAAGCACCGAGGCTATGTAGGTGTTGGCTTGCACAATCACTTCATCGCCGTCGCGCATCACGCCCAGCTCCTTGTAGCCGCGGAAAATCAGCCGCAGGGCATCGAGCCCGTTGCTGCACGCCACTGCCCACGGCATTTTGGTGAGCGACGACAATTGCGCCTCGACCTGCTTGCCAAACTCTCCGTTGAGATACCAGCCTTTATCGAGAACGCTGTCTATTTTCGATTGAATCGCCTGTCTGTAGGGCTTGTTGACAACCCCAAGCGGCAGAAATTCGTATTGCTTCATTTTCTTTTGTTTGCTGTCATGTTCAGAAACTCGTCATAGTCGCGCACGTAGTCTGCCTCGTCATACGGATCGGATGCCAGCGTGAGGCACACCGAGCCCGACGAGAAGTTGCGCAGACCCACCCATATCCCGGGAGCCACATACAGCCCTATGTTGGAGCGATTGAGCGTCACCGTGCGCCGGCTGACGCCATCATCGATTTCAAGATCGAAACTTCCGCTGACCGCCACGATAAACTGATGGCAACGGCGGTGGGAATGTCCGCCACGGTCTGTGCCGCCAGGCACGTCGTAGATATAGAACACCCGCTGCACCTCAAACGGAAAGTCTTTGCCGTTTTCCACCACCGTCAGATTCCCGTTCTCATGGTGATGACGGTCGAGCGTCAGCAGCCGGCAGTCGTCGACCGACACAGTTGCGTGATTGTCATTTTCCATTGGCCAAAGTCGTTTTATAAAGGTTGAAATCCTCGATATAGTCGGAGGCGTCATACGGCGTCGACGCCAAAATCAGCGCCACCGAGTTGGTCGAGAAATTGTCGAGTTCGCGCCACATCATCCGTGGCACATAAAGTCCGTAGTACGACCGTGCCATGTGGTAACGGCGCTCTTCAGAACCGTCGTTGAGCACAATGTCGAAACTTCCCGACAACGAGATTATCAGTTCCTCCTGTCGGTGGAACGCGTGGCCGAAACGCTTCTTGCCGCCAGGCACGTCGTAGACCCAGTATGTGCGCGCAATCGGGAACGGGACAACCCCGCCGTTCTCAAGAAACGACAGGTTGCCGCGAGGATCGCAGATCTTAGGCAGGTCGATATGTCTTACTTTTTCAAAACCCATAGCAGGCTTCTATGTTTTGGTTCGCTCCTACAAAGTAAAAACATTTCCGCCAATTCGCAAAATCTTTCTTCATCGGTATTGCAAAAACAATTGCATAACCCTTGCCTTGGCACGGAGAAGTCTGAATACAACAGCCGTCGAATACGAAGAGAACCGCTTGCCGAAGCAAGCGGTTCTTGTCAATCCTAATAAATTCCACACCTTTTCATTTCAAGTGTCACTGTGTTTTTTACTAATCTGTCATTTCACACATCTGCCATAACTTTTGTTATCACAATGTCATCCCCTCCTGGCACATTCATATCAACACCATTGCGATAGCATTTTCGCGTCTCAGACCTTGCACAAGGGTATCCGTCTTTCATATAAAAAGGCTCCTGCGTAAGATGTATGACATCTTTACTTTGGTCAACCCAATTTATAACGAAAGTGTCATCATATTTCGAAATTACATCAAACCTGGAAAAATACAAACATTGTCCGCTCTCACTTCCGTCTGGATCTCCAATCATCAGCCGGCTCCAAAGCGGGACATCTCCAAAAGCAAAATCCGAATCAATTTTAGGTGTATATACAACACCCTCGTATTCTATCGACAGCATCCCTTTTATTTTTTTTACGCCATCTTCTTGCTTTAATATATCCTCTCCATTTTTGTCAAGCACTCTAATTTTAAATGTCCACGTATGATATCCAATATCAAGCGACTCATACTTTGGCTCGTCTTCTTTATTGCATCCTGACAAAACCAAACAAAGTGCAAAAATCAGCAAAAATCCTATTTTTTTCATAGCAAATTTATTTCGTTGGATAAATGTTATAAATATTTTCTCTATTTTGAGCATTCAGCTTAACGCCTTTATCAGTAACCATTTCATTGCTAATATAATAGCCATTATTTTTCCCTTCAAAATACCCCCAATTCATATATAGATATGAATAACTATAGTTTTGTACTCCATAACGGACAAGAGGCTCAAAGTTTTGCTTAGTTTTGAAGGTGTATATTTCGGAATAATCATACTCGTTCAGCAACTGCGCACCACTTACCACCCAAGCATGGCCAACCAACATACCCGCACCAGCACGCATATATACAGGTCTTGAGTTTCTCAAGTCTGCCAAAACTTTACCCATATCATATTCTCCGACATACGCTTCTGTGTATCCAAAATCGTTTAACACACTACATACATTTGATATTATCGTCGTCGTAACAGGTTTTTTTTCATAATCTATACGATATTCTGCTTTCGACTTTTGCGCTATCTCCAACAAGAAATCTGATGTTGTCTTTGTGCCCTCTTCTATTGGCATATCTGCCCAATTAAAACGTTGTGGATATTTATGATAATACATTATCTGCCCAGCTGCCAAGGGGCCACAGCCTACAGCCGCAAGTTTTCCATTATCCAATTTTGGAAAACTTTGATTAAATCCTGCTTCGCTCTGACACCACTCTGTACACAATAGATTTGGAACGATTTCATTCTTGATTATTTTTTTATTCACCCCAATCGACAAGCGCTCCCACTCTTCTTCATAGAGCGGATAAATAGCCCCTTTCACCTCTTCCGCATACGGACTTCCATCTGTTATGTCAAATATGGTATAGCCTTTCGCGATCCATGCAGAAACAGAGTCTTGCAGAATGGTCTGTGCTCGCATCACATCAGGGTCACTTGCGGAACGTTTGCGCGCCTTCAATGCTTTTGAAGTTTGCGGCTGCTCATACCGTTGCCACATACTACGAAATTTTTGAATTGAATCATCGGGCAACTGCTTTGCCAACTCAATTGCCGACAATGTCTCCGCATGCCAATCTACCAATCCAGAGCCTCCTATTCCAGACACATCAAAATTACCTTTATCTGCAAATGCCAACACCGGACAATAGCGTTTAGTTGCACTAATCAGCAAGAAACCTTGGTTGTCTTTGTAGTTAACCACATAGATAGCAGCATTGCCAGATGCATCAGTTATCACCGATGTGTCATAATCAACTCCACGCGTTCGCTGTCCACCAAAGAATTCTGAAACCACCATCCCAATATCACTTGCTGTGACATCGTCCGTTTGAAGACCAACTTGTTGGTCGACATTAACCTCGCCTCGGACAAGAAAGTCCTCTTGATTGCTGCATGCGCACAGAAAAATAGTGGCTAAAACAGCAAGGAAAATGAATTTTCTCTTCATATTTTTTCTTGTTAATGGTTTGCGCCGTAAAGATAATACGAAGTTTTTGATTTGCAAATAATTGCCACCAAAAAAAACGCGGGCGGGACACTGCCTTGTGACCCACCCGCGCCGATATGTTTCAGCGTGGACTATTTCACGATTACCTTCGCTACTTTAACGCCTGTTTTTACGATATACACACCTTGTGCCACCGCCGCCTCAACGTGACCGCCCGTGCCTGTATAGACTATGGCTCCGTTAGGCTGCATGACGACGGTCTGCGCGGTTGCTCCGTCAACCACAATCTTGCCGTCGAGGGCTGTAATCGCCACATTGTCGCCGTCAACAGCCTCAACGCCTGCCTCTCCTGCCACTACTTCGTTGCCGGGCACCGACTCGCCTTTGTTGTATGCCACGGTGACCATATATTTGTTCTCTCCGTTGGGAGCGGCGGTGTCGACAAACTGTGTGCCCGAAGCCGGCTGTTCCGTGATTTTCTGACGGTTGCGATACACGTTGTAGCCTTCCACTTCCAGTCCGTGGGTGGCGCCGGCGGCAACAAACGTAACGTCGTCGACAAACAGCATGTAGCATCCTTCAGAGACGCAACGGATGGCGAAATGTTTTGCTCCCTCCGGCAATGCCACGTCATAGCGTGTCCATGCGTTGGGCACATTCTCGTATGTGCCGAGTTTCACGAAATGGTCGGTCGACGTGTCGGTGGTGGAATAAAGCACCTCAAACGTCTCGGCATAACTTGGTATCGACGAATAACTCTTGGCATAGAACGATACTGTCTGGGCGATGCCTTTCAGTTCGGGTGAGATTGCCCAGTCGTCACACTGCGACCCGTCGTAATTGAATATCTGTGCGATATATTTTCCGCCTGAATGCGCGGCAAACGAGGCGTTGGCTCCTTCCATCGACGCGTCCATTACCCAGAACGACTGCACCGAGCCCTCATAGGTGATGCCTGGGAATGTGATGTCCTTGAACTTACCCACCTGGGCGTTGTCCATATCGGTGAATGTCCATCCGCCAACTCCTTGTGTGGCAAACGACTTATAAGCCTCAAACGAGTCGGTGGTTGCTTCCGGCTTCGCGGTGCTGAGGTCGGGGGCTGTCCATGTCAGAGTGACGGCATTGCCGCTGCGTGTGGCTTTAAGGTTGGTTGCCACAGGATATTCCGGAGCTTCTGCCACGGCTTTGACCACAGCGGTTGTGTTGTTGGCTGGATTCTCATCGCCTTCACACACCACCTTGGCGTAGTACTCGTTGTCGCCGTTGTCGATCACTTCCAGTCGGTCGGAGAATCCCACTTGCGTCCGTGTGCACGAATAGAGTTCCGGACCCTCTGCCTCCTGAATCTTCTCGCCGTTGCGGTACAGCTCCACTACATAGCCGCCGACGGACTGCGTTCCTGCATTTTCCACATCGACTTCAATGTCGAAGTACTGTCCTGTTGTCACAGTCTCGGGAATGCTCAGACTGACTGCCGCAAGGTCGCGTGCCGGAGCCTCGCCTACTGTTATGGCATCCAACGGAATGGCAAGATAGTTTTTCGTGACTCCGGTAAACACGATTTGCACCACCTTGTCCTTGTATGCTGTCAACGGAAGAATCACCTTGTTCCATCCGTATTCACCCACTTCTTTTATCTCCATACTCTTGATGAGATTGAAGCCCGAGCCTGTGCCGCCATAGATTTCAAGCACGTTCTCATCGTCGTTGTTGCTGCCGTTGCCGAAGTTGAACGTATAGAATGAGAGCACCGGATTCTGCAAGCCCGACAAATCGATTTTGCCGCTGTAGTAACGGGCGCTGTCGTCGGTGTTTTCGCCAAGCATCGCTACATATCCGCCATCGCCGTCGCGCGATGCGAGGTCGGCTACGTCTTCATCGGTAAGCGGCGTCCACGCCGGGGCGGTCGACTGGTTTTTGGCCACTTCAGAGCGCCACAGCGACGATGCCTTGCCTCCGGCAAACGACTCTGCAAACGGAACGGAATAGTTTGTTCCCACTGGGAAGAGTGCGGTCTTGACGGCTGTAGACTTGCCCGAGATTGTCTCTGCATACACACCGTAGGCAATGAAACGCTGACCTTTGCCGGCGTCTATGGCATGGTGGACGTAACGGGTGTCGGCAAGTCCTTCCACGATGTCTGACTCTGTGAAATAGCTGTCAAGCACAATTTCGTAACTAACCACCTTATAGGTGATCAGCGACGGGTCTATGCGGTTGCCTTTCTCATCGGTTGTCGGGGCGCTCCATGTGATTTCCACATCGCCGGGCATCGTTTCCTTGACCTTGAAATTGCCGACGGCTGAGGGCTTGCCGGGTCCGACAAATACGTCGGCCGACGCTTCCAAACCGCGTCCTGTAGCACTGTAAGCCACTGCCATATAACTGTGGTTGCCGGCAGTGACGGTCTCGTCGACAAACGTGACAGGCTGTCCGGGAGCCACAGGGCTGATGGTCTTTATAAGTGCCTTGTCGCGATAAATTTCCACTTTGTCCAATGCCGTCAACGACACTCCGGTCGACGTGAGAGCAGGTGCGGTAAACGCCACTGTCACCTTGTTCAGACCAGTTGGCTCTGGCGTCAGCGTAAGGTCGGTTACCGCTGCTGGGCTTTCCGCTGCCACGCCGGCCGACAAAGCAATGTTGTCAACCAACATGCCGCGGCGTTCTGCGTCAGAGATGCAGTGGATGCCGATATAGTATGTTCCGGCTGTGGCAACAGTGATTTTTTGAGTGAAGTGCTGAAATTTATCTGTTTTAAGCAATGTTTCTCCCACAACGGTGTCATCGCAGCGGCGGTGGCGGCGGTGCCCATCTTCACCTCAAAACGCTCTGTGCCCAAGAAGCTGCTGTAGCACCGGGCATCCATCTCGAAGGTATACGTGCCGCCGGGGGCGAGACTGAACGCTGGCAGAATCAGCCAGTCGTCCATGCTGCTGTCGTCGGAATAATCAATCATTGCCGACTTGTAGTAGTCACTGTGATACCACGTCTTGTTGTCGCTGTTCGCATCGACGACGGTCATCGTCGCAAAATCGGCGGCGGTGTCAAACGTCTCGCTATAAGGCAAAGCTGTGCCTGCCATCACCGGCATCGCTGCCGATGCTGCGATAACTGCTGTCAGTAAAAAATTTTTCATACAATATATTTTATCATTTGTTTTCTTTCTCTTAATGTCCTCCTATCCACAGACACGCCATACTGAGCAACACCAGGCAGAGGTCGACGGCTTTCGACCGCAGATTCTTCTCCCTGAAAATCATCGCGCCAAAGCAGAACGATACTATCACACTGCCGCGGCGCACCATGGAGGTCACTGAAATCATTGCGTCGGGATAGGTCAGAGCGTAGAAGTATGCGGCGTCGGCAAGGGTGATAAACACTGAAATCAGCATTATCGACCAACGCCAGCGGAACGGCGAGGCCTTGCGCTGAGGCAACCACACCATAAGAAGCACAATGCCCATTATCGCACTGATAGAAGTTATACCAGCACTGCACGGTAATCGCACGGATGCCGGCTCCCGTGGGCGACATCAAAAACTTGTCGTAAAGCCCGCTTACGGTTCCCAGAAGTGCTGCCGCCACCAGATAATATATCCATCGGTTATGACTGAAACGGATGCCTTCTTTCTTGCCGCTGCGGCTGAGCATGTAGAACGACGTGACGGCAAGGAGCACGCCTGCCCATTGCCAACCATTAAGACGCTCGCCGAAGATAATAAGCGCGCCGAGCAGAGTCAGCACGGGACGGGTGGGGTTGACCGGACCTACGATAGTGATCGGAAGATGTTTGATGGCATAATATCCCAATATCCACGACGACAGTACAATAAAGGATTTCAGAACGATAAACCGCTGTTCTTGCCATTGCCAGTTGTCGACACACAGCAGCGATTCGCTGCCAAGGATGCCGGTATGCGAGGCTACGATGAAGGGAAGAAATATCAGCGCACAAAACAACGTGTTGCAGAAAAGCACCGGGATGACGGCATTTTCCCGCAAAGAGTATTTTTTTGCCACGTCGTAAAGCCCAAGAAGTGCCGCCGACAGAAAAGCGAGACTCAACCACATAAAAATATTGTCTTTTTCTTACGCAAAGACATCACAAAGGTAAATCATATTAACCATCATTCCAAAACCTATCGCCCGAATTTATTATTGTTTGCACAAACTGCCGCAAAAAAACGCCAAAGAGCGATTGTGGAAGCTTCGTCGCAGAGCGACGACACTCTTCCGTAACCCGGCATGCGGAGCGCAGCCAGCGTGTCGGAGGTCTTGGATATATCCATGTCTTCAACAACATACCCCTAACTGAGAATCTGCAGAATCAAACTAAAACACGTATTAACAGGCAGATATCCACGCCAATCCAAATACGTGCCAACCATCGGGCTAACCTCAAGTGTTAAAGTAATGTTAAAACAATCGCCAATGTTTCATATAGCAACTTTTCTACCTCCACAAACTTCTGTATATCTGCTAATTACAATCAAAACTGTCAAACTCAGCAAAAAATAGTAATTTATATTCAATAATGGTGTATATTTGCATTAAGAAGAGGCAGCTATCAAATGTGTTATGCCTCACACCAAATTAGGTATTTCATGCAAAAAAATTCGATTACAAATACAACTGCAAACGTAACAATCCACAATGAATAACAATGGGAAAGACAATAACAACATATTTAATTGATGGAGACCCGAAAGGAACTCAATATGCATTCATTAGCAACAAGATTTGCCAAATGTTTGTCGTGCCACGTTCCAACCTCTCTTATCTGAATACACAAGAAAAGTTGCAAAAGCCTGCGTTTTACATATTACTGGGAGAAGATGAGTCAACCAAACCACAGGCGTATATAGGTGAAACGGAGAACTTTAAAGAACGTGTAAAAGACCATGATAGCAAAAAATCGTTTTGGCAAAAAGCGCTCATATTCGTATCGAAAGATGCCGATATGACTAAAGTTGATGTACAATACATAGAATATAAAGCGATAACTGAAGCCAAGAAAGCAAACGCTTTTGTTCTAAGCGATAATAAACAAATCCCTAAAGCACCGAATCTACCAGAGCATCAACAAGACTCAATGGATGAATTTTTCGAAGATGTGAAATTTCTGGCATCATTTATCGGTTGCAATATTTTTGAATTGTCACAACCCAAAGAAGAACATATATTCTACACCAAAGGTAGAGGGTGCAATGCAAAGGGCTTCTACAGTTCCGAGGGCTTTACAGTCCTAAAAGGGAGTATTGTAGCCCCAACAATGGTGCCGTCTTTTAACTGGAAAGAAAAACGGAGAAAGATGCTCCAAGACTACACTTCCAATGAAAACGAAATCCTGGTATTGACATCGGATAAAACTTTTTCAAGTCCTAGTACTGCCGCAGATTTCTGTATTGGCAGCAGCAATAATGGCTGGTTAGTATGGAAAGATAAAAATGGAAATACTTTAGATTCTGTTTATAGAAAGCAATTAGAATAAATATTATTGAATTTATTTCAACTGGCAATAATCTAATGAGTGAATTCGACGAATACATCCAACAAGACGAGCCGCAAAAGCGTGAAAAAGGCTATGCGTGGCAAACGGCAATAGGACTTCAGGCGGTAGATGGCTTGAAGCCATCCGAATATCTTATTGAAACCGCTCGCAAACATATTGAGGGAGACATAACCATTGATGAAGTACAGCAACTTATCAAGAGTTACTACGATTCAAAAGACATTCGTACTGAAAAGGATAACGAAACAGAAGAAGCGGATAAAGTTTCTGCCAATATAACCAAACTATTGAATGAGCGTTCATTTGCTTTTACCGTAGCCGGATTGACCGCCATTCATCGGCGTATATTTGATGGAGTATTCAAGTTTGCCGGACAAATCAGAGATTACAATATCACCAAAAAAGAATGGGTGCTTCGTGGCGATACGGTATTTTATGTATCTGCTCCCGACATTCGCAGAGCCATAGAGTATGATCTTGAACAAGAAAAGGCGTTTGATTATACAGGATTATATATAGACCAAATTGTCACTCATATTACCCAATTCGTATCCGGGTTGTGGCAGATTCATCCGTTTGGAGAAGGCAATACCCGAACAACAGCAGTGTTCACCATCCAGTATTTACGCTCGATGGGATTCAATGTCGAGAACGACCTTTTTGCCAATCATTCTTGGTATTTCCGTAATGCTTTGGTTAGAGCCAATTATCAAAACATACAAAAAGGCATCAAAAGAGAGCCTGTGTATTTAGAACGATTCTTCCGAAATCTATTGATAGGAGAAAACAATGAATTGAGGAATCGTTTCATGGTGGTTAATGCCCCCGAAGACATGGGTATCTCCACCCCGACAAGTACCCCGACAAGTACCCCGACAAGCTTAGATAATCCATTACAGATAGATAATGAAAATATCAACCGTTTAATAGAGGTACTTGCAAACAATAGATTATCAGTCAAAGAGATGATGGCAGCCGTAGGTTTAAAGAACCGTGAAAATTTCATGGAATACTCTCTCAATCCAGCCATAAAAGAGGGATTTGTTTCTATGCTCTACCCAGACAAGCCCCGTCATCCTCGTCAGAAATACATGTTGACGATTAAAGGATTGGCGGTGTATAACTCCAATAACATGAAATAATGATAGACGAGAACAATATACCCTCTATTCAACCCGACTTTGAACGGATTAAAAAGCAAGATAATAAAGGTTTAGAGTATTGGACTTCTCGTGAGTTGTGCACCGCATTAGGCTATGGCACATACCAAAAATTCAATCGTACTCTAAACAAAGCTATCGCCATAGCCAATAAGAAAGGTTGTAACACTACCGAGCATTTTAATGCTACGTTTGAGATGGTCAAACTAAATTCCGGCTCCTTTCGTAAGGTGGAGAATATACATCTATCACGAATCGCTTGTTTGATGATTGCTGAAAATGCCGATAGTAAGAAGCCACAAGTACAGATAGCAAAAGAATATTTCAAACAAGAAATATCAACTCCTGAATTAATAGACAACAGTCTATCTTCCAACATATTGCTATACAAGACGAAACAAGGAGAAAGCCGTATAGAGGTCATCTTCAATAATGAAACATTTTGGATGTCGCAAAAGCGAATGGCCGATTTGTTTGGTGTTGAAACGAATACGATCAATAACCATCTGAAAGAGATATTCAAAAGCGGAGAATTGGAGGAGAGTTCAGTTATTCGAAAAATTCGAACAACTGAACTTGATGGCAAGAACGATGATACATTGTTCTACAATTTGGATGCGGTTATTGCTGTTGGGTTTCGTGTGGGCAGTTATCAAGCGGGCCAATTCCGGATGTGGGCTACATCGGTTCTAAAAGAAATGATCATAAAAGGATTTGTATTGGATGATGAACGCTTGAAACAGGGCAAACATTTTGGCAAAGATTATTTTGACGACCTATTAGAACGTATCCGAGAAATACGAGCTTCAGAACGTCGGTATTATCAGAAAATCACCGATGTCTATGCCGAATGTAGTGCCGATTATGATCCTAAGGCTGAGACCACCCTACAATTCTTCAAGAGGGTGCAAGATATGATGTATTGGGCTACTTCCCATCAAACGGCAACCGAAATCATCTATTCAAGAGCAGATGCCCAAAAGCCCCACATGGGACTTACCACGTGGAAAAACGCTCCTGACGGCAGAGTCCAAAAGTCGGATACAATTATCGCCCAGAATTACTTGTCCGACAAAGAAGTCTCAGCTTTCAATCGTCTATCAACCGCATTCCTTGATTTGGCCGAACTTCGTGCCGAACGGCAAATCATCTCCACAATGGCAGATTGGAAAAAGCAATTGGATGATTTCCTGACTCTATATGAGTATGACAAATACAATGAGGCTGGCACCATTTCTGCCGAACAAGCGAAAGAAAAGGCATACGCTGAATATGATAAATTTCGCTTTATACAAGACAAGGAGTTTCTTTCGGATTTTGATAAAGAAATCAAGATATGGAAAGAGAAGGAGGGGTATGGTAAGGATTAATTCTATCTATAAACACTATTAACAGGAACATAAGATGAACCATAACGGCATATTCTCACTATCTTTTCCCGAAACTAAGACAATAATTGTTTCCGGTGATATTCATGAGACTTTAATCTGTTGGTGTTCAAACTATGTATCCAATATTAGATGCTCGACATTATGGAGTTCTGTCAAATATATTAATTATACCATTTCGGGTATAATATTGATACAATAAGCAGAATTATACCCGATAGGATATAATAGTTGTTACAAGCATATAAGTGTTTCTGTTGGGACATACAAACATTTTCCATTGTGGGCAAACGGAAGCAATTACATTTTTTCAAGCGAATAATTCAACTTCATTACACTTTTTCAAACGAATATAACCCATTTCTCTACACTTTTTCAAGCGAATCGAGTGTATATCTACAAAAGTTTTCTGGCTCTATAACCGTTTTTCTACTGTAAATCAACCTCTTTGGAAGAAAAAGTCCACGCAAACCACAGAAATCCCAAGAAAACCACTACCTTTGTATTCAACAAGCGTTCTGTAACACACCTACGGAAATGCCCTATCACTCAACACCTTGTATCTGATAGCGGACATTCCACAAAAAGGCTGAAAAGAGGCGGTACAACACGTATATGCAAAGCTATGAAATACAGCGGTTTGCATTTGTCCCTACATTCTGTGCATTTGTCAAAACTGTGGTTGTACCGATTAAAATGAATGGTCACTGATAATCAGTGATGTAAATATGCTGCATCGGCAAATGATGGCTTGGAAACAGCCG